>Ga0247742_10002139_pt1 | contig 13135 bp, 12 predicted proteins | sample UWRJL208509C2_FD_180944 | JGI IMG/M metagenome (GOLD analysis project Ga0247742, IMG submission 180944) | Plant litter microbial communities from Arlington Agricultural Research Station in Wisconsin, United States - UWRJ-L208-509C-2 | ecosystem: Environmental > Terrestrial > Plant litter >...
AGATCCTTCAAACTTCCGATATGGACTCAAAATACGCACTTCTTCGTTGCATGAGGTAGGATTTCCTCATCCTGAGTCCGCGTGTGGATCGCCAGGGTCTGGCCCGTCGGCAGGGCAATACTTCCACTTCCTCGACGCGAGAGAACCATTTTCGACGAGCTCTAGAGATGATAGGACCGTCGATGTGATGGTGTCCGAGATTGAGATTAGGCACGACGGTGGAGTCCGCAAAAGCGGGTGACCGGCCAATGCGTACATTGCCCCATTTGTGGCTGTGGGAATGTGTTACTTTTGTTAGTGGCCGTCGCGTTTTCTCCCTTCCTCATTGTCGCTAGTATTCGCAAAGCCTCAAACTATGATTGGCCTCAAAAGTACCCTCAATGTATGTCTCAGACGGCCTCCCTTTGCCTTTGTGTTGACAACGCCTAGGTTATAGATAATTCTGGAGCACTCATTGTCGAGTGTGTTAACATTCTCAAAAACAAAGTCACCAACGGCTGGGGCTCCGTTGGCGATGAGATTGTAGTCGTCGTCCAGAAAGCACGACCGGTCTCTGCTGCTGCCCAAGCTTCCGTCAATGCGGTGAAAGTACGCCGAGGAGACGTACGACGCGCTGTCATTGTTCGCACGCGCAAACCAGTGCGGAGACCTGACGGCAGCTTCATTCGTTTTGACGACAACGCCGCTGTACTTCTCAACAACAAGAGGGAAATGCTCGGAACACGTATTGGTGGCATAGTGAGTGCGGATTTGAGATTGAAGGGATGGGGAAAGATTGTTAGTTTGGCCCCTAGAGTGAGTCACATAAAAATTTTCCCGTCAAACACTTGGTCTTATCCCGTCGCGTGTAGGTCGTATAGATTAGCAAGAATTATTAATGCCCATAATTGACTTTGCACGCATAGAGAATGTCTGCCATCTGCATATCTCATCCACATCGAAGCTCCGAGTTCAAATGCTGCCTTTGGTTGGGATTTAGAGTTCAATTCGAGGAATTTTATGATCAGCATACGTACGAGACTCCGTTCTTCCTTATCTCTGTTGAATATCCTACCACAACGTATGTTCCGTCCAGTGTAGAAGACAGCATGTCTCCACCCTAGGCAGTTCACGTCCATTCCCACTCCTGCGACGTCACCTTTCTCTGACAACGGGACTCCGTCGGAGGACCTTTGACGTAGGTATCTTCATTGTCAGATTTCCGCCATCATTGTTGATGACCGTCACCATCCCTAAGCAGGTCGAAGACATGGTGCGCAACTCAGCCCGGCAACAACTGTCAGACACCTTTGACACTTTGTGCGGCACTTGTGCATTGCCATCCTCAACAGCTGAAGGCCGCTGTCTTTCCGTATCTCGGATTTTTGTTCCCTGATAAATGTTCCACCCGATATTAACAACACGAGCTGCCTGCAAGGACTGATAGGGTGGATTCCGTAGGCGTCTATCATGACTGAATGTGCTCATACCCCGCATTTTTCGTTTGTTGACAAACAAGTTCCGTTCTTCCATATGTATTTTGGATTTCAATTCACTTCCCCGCACTTCTCTAATGAAACCCAACAGCTATCAGAGAGGGTTGCACAACACGCGTCGTACTGCATCCTAGACCACTCTATCACATGGATGACAATCATTTCCTAGTCAGACTGACTTCCGCAGTCCGATGGCCTAATTGGTTACGTGACGGATGCATCGGCGCTTATGGACCCTTGTGCGTAGCCGAACTTGATGCTGTATTTGGTTTGTGTCCAATTGTATTGCTACCGTTTCCACTGCGCTGATGCTGCATGAGATCTTCTCATTGCCCCATCAATCCCCCATATGCACTGCACTTCCAACTCGAGGCCCATTTCCCTTGCTTAAGCAATTGAATGACATTGACAATTACCTCTATTCAGCATGCATCACACTGCATAGTGGCGTTGCAAGCCGCTTGCTCCTTCGAGGCATACCCAGTTTGTCGAACGGTACGCTATTGCCTTATCCATGCTCATGAGCCCCGCCTCACCCCCTATCTATCGAACTTTACCAGGGAAAGATTGTCAATCTCATAATTACGACACGCCTCGTTCTCACTTTTGGGGTGCAGAGATGCGGGTACCTGCCATCCTTTATTCTTCACTCTTTCTCTGTTTACCCATCTCAAATTCAGATGTCCAGGTAAGTCCCCGCAATGTTTCCTCGACAGAGATCTATCTATCTGACGTTACTTTGCCTTAACTCATTCTAGCCCTCTTTTCTACATCGTTATTCCATGAGTGTTCCGTAGCGAAAATCGCGCAGGAACCCATATGGTCCCTCGTATGCTTGACTGCGTTGAGAGTTCTCTACTGTGGTAAGAACGTAGCCCGCGCCCGGCCTGCCGGTTGTTGCACAATATGTTTGGGTTCTGATAGATCCACCACTGTTGGATCGAGTCAACCTTTCGGTACCGGTGCATGCTCGAAGTGAGTCGATGTATCTTTCGGCGGGCATTCGGGTCTCTCAATGTGCGATCGTCTGCTCAACACAGTAAGCTAATCTTATCAACTATAGGCTTGCAAATCCCAATCAAATCCGCTCATCTCCCTCACGCCCACGACCGAATATCCCGTTCATAGCGGAGGGAACGGCCGACATAGTGCATACCGGTCAGGTGCTCAGCTTTGAAGATCTGTGTGTCCATGCAAAGAAAGCACACGCTGTCCAGGCGTGCCCTTGTTGTCTATGTCGCAATACGGTTCACTATACAAAGCTCTTCGCTGAGCGGCGTATTGGAGTTTCAGGTCTTCAATCAGGGAGCCAGTAGCTGGCCAGTAGTCGCACCCATAGAATCATTGATTCCTACAAGCCGTTGGTGGTCGTATTCCGCTTAACCCTGCCGGCCGGGTCAAGGTTTAGTACAATGCCTGATTTGTACCGCTAACCACCCCACTGGGTCAAGGTTTCCAGTGGTTGGGTCCAAGTTGGATTGTTTGGATACAACGAAAAGCCAGTCCACGCCTTCCTCATAGACGCCCAATAATACGATTGGCTGTGCGTCACTCGGCAAAAGGGCCCGCATCTCGGAAGATAGGCGGGAGTTACACTCCCAAGTATCCTCGAGGCTATACTTAAAGCGCCTGAACCCTGGAATGACCGATCGCTCTTATACCCACCACACCACCCTCTATCTACTGCTACTGCTACTGCTACTTATCTGTGTTATTATCTACTTGGACTTTATAACTTGTTATCTTTGACTGAATACAACAGCCGACACTAATCGATTAATCGATCAAACGCTAGAAGTACTGCTTCGAATGAAAGTAGACTCTAAACCCAAGAAGGCCACAGGCACCGGTAATCCTCGAGGGCGCGGTACTTACAACAACGCTTGTGACGTCTGCGCTAGAAAGTGAGCCCGTATGGGTAACCTTCGCTTATATCGTGGATGTTGATCACAGTCTTCGGCCAGGAAAACCAAATGCGATGGCAAGAAACCAGTCTGCGACAAATGCCGTACAGGAAGTCGTGATCTCGAGGTTTGTCTCTTTCGTCTTGACCACCACCCCATGTATTCATCTTCCACCCTCAGTGTGCATGGACGAAGAACCCAGTGCGCAAACCGCGCACGGAGCAGCACTTTGAAGCTATGCACAAGCGTGCTGAGAACCTTCGAAAGCTTCTCATAGAATATCGCAAATACGCAGACTATCTAGAGTCTCTGCTGGACCAGCCACAGAGTCATCAACACCCCTTTCGAAGCGTCGATTTTCGTGCTTCAAGACCCTCAGACAGTGACACCCTCTTCGATCCCGACCTCGACCTTGACGAAGATTTCGATTTTACTATGGGAGAGGAAGAAATTACCACAGGATCTGATGCGGGGAGTGATCCAACGAAGGAGATATGCTTACCAGCTCAGAGTCTAAAGGTGTGTAAGCTGCCTTACATTATGAAGGACGGTCCTCTAATCTACCATGCTTGCAGATTGAGGAAGGAGGAAGAGTCATGGAGTATGGCAACACTGCCCCTTTCCGTTTCGACCATTCCGTACCCCCCACCCTGATATCTCGTTTCCCTGCTCTTGCAGAGAACCCTGATGCTACCTACGTCTTACTTGTGGACGAGGCTGCTGAAGAACACTACAACCCCGACTTTGATTGGTCGAGACACCTTCCCTCCGCCGTTCCCTTGGATCGTCGATCCCATGATAAGTGAGTTGTGTCTCTTCTTTAGCGAACATCTCATTGAACGCCCTATAGAGCTCTCGACCTCCTATTCAAGTTTTTCACCTCATGGTGCCTACGAGTAGTCCCTGCCCTGTTCCTTAGGGACATGTACCGCGCTCTGAGTGTTCCAAAGGCTCAGATACCACCGAAGACGCCCCATTACTCCCCCATGTTACACAACGCGCTTATCGCTTTAGCGCTTGCATTCCTCGACGAACCTAAATTCCGGGACCTCAAGTCCCGGCAATACTTTGCCAACACGGCAAAGAGCTTCATTGAGGCCGAGTGTCAGAAGCCAAACCTTAGTGTCGTCCACGCGCTCTCCATTTTGGCGAGCTTTCATAGCTCCCAAGGTGACCAAACCTTGGGGTACATGTACTTCGGTAAGTTTTCCCAGTCTTGAAGGTTACGACCAACTAACACTGATTTTTTCTTCTCTAGGGATGAGTGCACGTATGTCGCAAGCTTGTCAGCCTTCTTGTTGTATGTTCCTCACACTCCGACTGACCGTTGCTGCCATCTAGTGGGTCTGAACGTCGACTGTTCAGAATGGGTCAAACTTGGCCTGATGGAGGAAACCGACCGACTCGACCGCCACTGGGCGAATTGGACGACTTTCACCCAGGTGAGATATACAAGACCAATCGTGCATTGCAACTGTTGCTGAGATGCTTTCTTAATAGGACGTGTGCTGGTCTCTTTACGTCGGGCGAGAATTCTGTGTTCCAGCCCCCGACACCGATTTCTCAATGCCTATTGTGGACGCCGGTCTCGACGCGATGCCATGGAGCCATGGTCCAGCAAACATCCCGGCTCAGCCTAACCAGCTGACGAAGAATTTTGAGGCGACTTGCGAGCTCTTGATGATCTCAAGGCGCATCATGGATGTTGTGTGAGTTATACCTACAATCTTCTTTTCAAGCAGTGGTACTCATCTTCTTACAGCAATGGTCTGAACCGAGCGAAAAGTCGACCTTTTGTCATTGATGAGCTGATAAGCGACATCGAGTAGGTCCCCTTACCATTTCCTCTTGATGATATTCTCACGCCGATTCCTTTAGCTTGAAGCTGAACACCTGGCGTGGGTCACTGTCGCCTGAACTCGAAATCACTGTCAAGTCCCGCCCCACTGCTACGCCACATAAACTTATGTTGCATCTAGCGTACTGGTGGCTCTTCATCCTACTTCACCGCCCTTTCTTCCATAGGAAGGCTCGGCCGATCTACAGTACAGATAGAGAGATCGATCATGTCAAGGTATGATCATATTCTCTAGCCATTAACCTCCAACTTAACCCCGTTGTGCAATAGCTTTGTCGACGCGCCGCGGAGAACATCATGGAGAACCTCTCAACTTGGCGCTCTCTCTACACGCTACGGTACTGCCCTATCACACTCATTCAAACTGTATTTTCAGCAGGCACCGTTTACCTGCTCACTGCCATTCAAGCCAGCTCTGGCACTCGCATTGCTCAGAAGGAGCTGCGTCACTCATTAGCCCAGCAGAATCTTGTCTTGCTGTATTTGCAGGAGATCGGAAAGTCCTGGCAATGTGCGACCAATATTGCTGGGATCCTCAAGAATCTCATGCATGAGCAGCTTTTGCCTCTAATGGAACGTAAGACAATCACCATTCCGAACAGTGGAAGTCTTCATGTCCCCGAAATTGACGAAGAAGAAGCCGAAACTGGCTCCAGTTTGTCCCGATCCCCCTCTCGCGGTCAAGCGGCAGGACATGTCCGCAGGCGTTCGTCCACCAAGCAAAGCCGCCTTTCCCATGCACGGATTCATTCTGGCAGCCAGTCTTCCATTTCCACTCCTCCTGCTCCTGTCTCTAGTTCTCCAACTATCCTTATTTCTCCAGTCGCTTCTAACCATGCCCCTCCTCCCTCTTCTCGAGTTTCTACTGCTCCGATTGCGATCCAGATGCCCCCTACGGATCGCACTTCTTTTTCGTCCAGTCCTTCCAGCTATCCCGAATCTTCGTCCTGGGGTCTGCGACCAAGCCCTGCTGCATACACCGCCGCCAGCCCGGGTAGTCCTAGCCCCGGATCTAGTCCCGCTTTCTCGACTAATATGCCCTCTCCTTCTCCTTCCGCCTCATTCGTCCATCGTGGTTTCAATGGCTATCCTCAAGCTTTCACCCATGTTCCTAATGATGACATGCTCTTTTCTGGCAACGGTAATGGACACAACGGACTCGGCCACGCTTTCCATCGTCACAGCTCCAGTTCCGGATCGGTTTCCTCTCTCTTCGGACCATCTCAAGAACACGCCAGCGGTTCATCCTCTTCGCCTTCCACTCGACTTTATTCAGACAAGGACTTTTCCGGAGTTTTAGGCATGTTAGGCGGGCAAACGATCTCTCAAGCACCCTTTCTTGGGCCTTTCAGTCTGGGTGATGGTACCTTCGCCCCTCTGACTGGGCCAATCCCTTTTGACCGCGACAAATACAAGACCCAGAGCTCGCTGGACCAGTCATTCACAAACAGTTTTTTGGCCCAGTCCATGTCATCAGCTTCCTTGGAGACCACCGATTCTCCTTTGGACATGGATGCCACCATGGATGAGTTTCCCCAGTGGGAAATGCTATTTGGGCAGGAATATGGGTCCATATAGGGTTGCGGGCGACGACTACGCTGCTCGCAGTGGCCGTGGTGATATCAGCGGAGGTAGTTTGGGACTGTTGGCGTGGGCATGATCCAGGACAAACGCGAGACTCTACAAGCGAAATTCGAGTGTGCTTTCCTTGTCTATTGGATTCTCAGACCATTTGGAATGGTCTTGTGTGTAAACTCAGTATTCAAAGGCTTGCTGAGCAATCCGATATCCCGAGTTAACTTTCACCTCTCTTCAATGGGAAGAAGCGAGATCGATTCATATAACTAAGGTAAAAACCAGCAAATTGCCCAATGGAGAGCACCGATGCTATAGTTCTCTAGTTTTATGGCCATCTTGGAGATGTTGCGCTGGTAGGCGATACCATGTCCGCTCTAACATTAAACGCAGTCTTACTCATCGCATCAACTTCGAGATATGTCCTCACTGGCACTGTGACCAACGTCTCGCCGGAGCTCGCAGGTGAGCTTTCCGATGTATTTCTCGAGGCGGCCGATTTTATGGCTTTGCCAATATGCTTTCTTGGGGCCCCTGGACCAAGCAGAACCAGCCGTCCAGTTAATGCTAAATTGCAAATGAGCTTAAATTTGATTCCGAACGGCGTCGCCATACCTTCTCTGCCGATAGAGTAGTCCAATATACCCTCCAAGCGCCAATGGTTGTAGTATTTCTCGAGCCTGGGGGAGATTTCGGAGTAGTCAACCCCTCCTAGGCTAGGGCGCTGGTTCTTCAAAAGGTAGATTTCCTCTGCGATGCCTTTATAATCAGAACGATCTACAATCAAGTGTAGAGATCCTGAATCCCGAAGTTCTTTGTCTGTGATGCCCCTCCAGAGTTCAAGGGGATGAAATTCACAACCTTGTCCCAGTGTTCTTTGATACTTCTTTGCTTGCACCTTTGCCATGGCAGCAAAGTCTGTGTGATTGTAGGAAAAGCCACTGTATATCTGGGGATTTTGTTTGAATGAGAATGAGCCAACACCCTGTGGCAGCCTCTTCTGAGATTGGAGAATTCTCAGTAAGATAACATCCAGCGTTGCTTCCTTCTCGACGAGGACTGAAAGTCATTATCAGCGAGGAAAGAGGGCAACAAGTGAATTAGAGAGCACCCACACTCGACCAGACTAGAATGCCATTTTTTACCATCCTTCGTCAATATCTCCGGCCAAAGCCATAGCTCAAGGGATGTTGTGTTGAGACTTTTCATAATGATATTTTTCTAGCGACGGCGTTCAGCGATGCAAATTAACATCTCGGGATGTGTGCCTGACCTCTTTGTTCACTTTTATAACCTTTCTAAGATGTTCAGCGGCGATACTGTCCACCATTTGCGCAGCGCGAGGGGAATCAGGACCTGTCGCCGTCATGTATCTACCAAGAAATCAATTCACATCGTGCTGTTTGGACTATTAATACTTACGGCTGCACCTCGTTCTGCTTTAAATAGAGGTGGATTGCAGACAGTGCATCGTCGAAGGCATCGTCAGTCTCCTTGTTCCGCGTCGCGCGCACACTCTTGTCACCCGCCTGCCTTAGGGCAGCGCTGGTCTTGTCGATAATCCTCAATGGGTTTCAAAATGAACAGGTTTACACGAAAACGGATGACCAAGTGAAGACGTACTCTTTTAGCGGTTCGTCAGGTAGGTTACCTTTCCTATCATAGTGGAGTTGCACGGCTCTACATTGATTCAACAGGGCGACGCTACTGAATAAATACGGCCGTCCAGCGCTGGTAATATCTGTTTTCGAATCATTGAAGAAGCCGGATAACAGCTCATGTACGCCCATGACTTTGAATGAAAACCTGGTCAGTGAGAAGTTAGGACAAGATAGTGAAGGATTGAAGGGCGAGGGGAAACAGCGCTCAACTTGAAGCTTGCCAGTGTCGGACATAAAATCTCATGGGTAGTGGAAGATCCGCGGTGCACGTGTACTGAGTGTGCTCTTGGGAACTTATTGTTCTGTCGTTCGGTCTGTGCAGGCGATCAAATAGCTGAGCTGAACTGCATTCAGTGAGTACCTTGTGAGCACAGCAATGCCGTGTCTAGTGGAACACATTGCACAGAAACTTACGATCGGACCCAAATTTCTATATTTGACTGACTTGGCCAGACCGCAGACTAAAATGGCCTGGTACTAAGCGCGTGCTGATGATAGGCGCCGATATAATCCCTGTATAATGGATCTTCTGCAGACATCGTAATCGAAGAACCCAGAATCATCATTATCGATGGCCTGCGTGTTAATAACGACCCCGTATTTTGTCATTGTGAATCAAAGTCCAAGACTTGGGCATAAGTATTTGACTGACCACCTTCTACAGCCCAGAATTAAATCCTGTGCGTCGCTAGTATTTCCCTCTATGCCTCTTGTTCTTCGGCTGCTCTGGCACCGCTAGTAAGCTATTGATATTTTAAAATGACACTGAAGTTGTGAGCAGTGCCGATACGTGACGGCGCAAGTCTGACTCACTAATCTGCTGGAAGTACAATACTGCCATGACCTTTCTTGAACAATGACTGGAGCACCGGCCTACTCAAGAATTACTGATTATGGTAGGCTGCACTCGTGCCCCGCAGGGCGAGATTTCTAAGATTTAGATCAGAAAATCGCCTGTTACGCGTTACAAAAAGACCAAATAGGCAACGAAAAAACCCGTTGCTGTTGCCACCGGCCCACCATACAAAGGTCTACAGTATATCTAAATGTATTTACCCAGCTTCTTCTTCATCCAGCCGCGTAAACCACCCTGCTCCTGTGATTCGGCTTCGACAGTTTGCATTTCCATGCCGCTATATGCATTGGAGGTGTGCTCGAAATTTCTCCTCGGACGCGACGGGGTCCTGTTCTTGTTGCTATTCGCCAGTGAATTCGTTGATGCACCTGCTGATTGCACCAGAGTGGCAGAGCCGCCACTACGAGGCAGTGACTGTTGGGATACTGACGTCCCTGGAGAATTTGTGGTAAGTGCGATAGGATCTAAGGATGGTTCTAAAACCAAAGTCCCACTCAGTGCTGAGAAGAAAATGTTAGGAATTGGTAGGTCCTTCGGTGGGGCTCAGACACACCACGCCTCCGAACTAAGTAGTTGTCTTCGAGTCTCCAGTGATTGGTGTACTGTGCTTTTCCACCAACAGATTCGGCAGGATCTACGAGCAGATGCAATGTCTGTGCTGCTGCTTTATCCACCACTTCTTCGACGCTCCACCATAGATGAAGCGGGTATATCACAGACTTGGATTGATTGTCTTCGATGTGAATGTCGTCTCTCCCAATTTGAGTCTGAGCGATGCTGTCGAATTGTCGTTGCTTGTAGGCGAAACCCCCATAGAGTTGAGGATTTTGAGTCAAGGTAAACTTCTCCGATTGTGACGGCCGCTGACAGTCAAGGATACGAAGGAGACACACATCCAACGTGGCACCCTTTTCGATGCGAACTTGTGAACGCCACAGCTTACTCAGCCAGTTGGTATATTTGAGGGTAGCATGCTTACATTCCGCCAAGACCATATTCCAGTTTTTCTCAGTCCTGACAGTATCTGACCACCAGCACATATTGAATTTGATTGTGTTGAGGCTTCTCAAGATAGTGAGTTTCTAGATCCGAGCGTCAGCACCTAGGTCACAGGATCGTTGCAGTAGTGGAGGAGACAATAGCATACCTTCTGATTGTGTTTGCTGACTTTTTGCAGATGTTTCGTCGCTTCGCTGTCGGCTACGCTCACTGTCTCGAAGTCATCTGCTTGCAAATTCGACTGTACTTACATGCTCAGCTTAACCCTGAGCACAAAATGTATACCAGATGGCTGGCGAGGTACTTTTTGATGACCTCGTCAGCGTCTCTAAACGCTTTATCCACCTCCTCGTTCGTAGCGATACAAACGTCCTTGCCGCTTGCCTGCTTCAGCACATCCTCGATTTGCTTTAGAATCCTTAAAAAGAGAGGATTAGCCGAGCCGCAGAAAAAATGACAGTAATCACTTACATTATTAGGTCGCCTTCTAGTTCGTTTCCGAGCTCTATACAACGCAATTGGAGCGCTCTGAACTGGTTTAACAGGTACACGCTCTTGAGAAAGTAAGGTCGTCTTGTGTTCATGAGGCTGACGGCAGTCCCACGGAGCGATGAAGCCAGAAGTTCTCCGACACCCATAGCATAACAGTTCAGAGGGATGTTGGGGGACACAGAACAACACAGAGGATAGACCTTGGGCGCCAAATCAGGTTACTGATCGCTCCGATACCCTGTGTTCATAGTTGAAAGGTGGCCAGGTTTCAACGAGGCCACACGTGTCGAAAGCATGTATGTGTCCTAAATGTAGATATAGACTCTTGATTAGCCGAACGAGCCGGATAATACGCACAGGTTGGCCTGCCCAGCGCTAATCGAAACCCATCGAGGCGTAAGTGTCAATCGAATATCAGAACCACGCCCACTCCTTCACCCATAAGCTACCTCAGCATTCAAGGGACTCCAGATCAACTTATAGTGGTTTCGCCAACAGCTTCCTGAAGCCCTAAACCACAATCACTTCCATTAAGAATATTGAATATTTCATTGTGAAAGCGTAAGGAACGACACGAGATCTATCTGGTACTGTGCATCGTATCGCCCGCTTACAGTGCACTCGCACCTATGATACCATGTCATGAGAATCAGGGACAGCGAGAAGGAAATGTGCACTCACCAGTAATAATATCCACCAGTTCGTTCGTGATAGCAGCTTGGCGACCACGATTGTACTGCATCTGAAGGGAGCTGATCATGTCCGTTGCGTTCTTCGAAGCATTGTCCATGGCATTTCGGCTTTGCAAGGGTTAGAGTGAATAGAATGTGGTGTGGGACGGACAACGTACCGAGCGCTCTGTTCGCAAGCGTGTCCCTCGGTCAGAGCAGCGTAGATGGCGTTAGCCAGGGAGAACTCGGCCAAGTCTTTGGTGGCATCATCCTCATTCTCGTAGACCTTGAAGGCGTCTATAAATAACTAAATTAGTTAAACGGTTGACCTATAAATGCAGTCATGCGTACTGCTCTCTTTCAAGGCCTCCTCGCCCTTGATCTCCATAGCAGCGGACTCATACGAGATAGCAGAGACAAACTTGTTGTAAACGAGGACAACAGAGTCGTACTTGACACCGCTCTGTGTAATGAGGTCGGCGACGCTAGCAGCGTCGGCAAAGGTGGGGATGTCGCGTCCAATTTGGTTGAAAGTCAGGTGCAAGTTCTTGCCCAATGCGCGGATCAGTTGGGCTTTTGACTTGTCTCCAATCACCATAATGGCAGAGTCCGGGCTGACGGTAGAGTCGTTGGATGAGGCATTGGCAAGAGGGGACTCGACGTCGTTGGCGATGGCCCTCCGGGTGGCCTTGGATACAGAGGAGTGAATACCGCCGCAGAGACCTTTGTCAGAAGATATGACAACGAAGAGCTTGTTCGGGGTGGGCTTGTCCGAAGGTACGTGTTCGAATACCTCTGTTAAGATTCGCCTTCAATAACTTCCTGCGGACATATGTGGAGTTCACGCACCCTTGTTAGCCTGTCCGTACTTCTTGCCTGCCTCCATAGCCCTCTGAGCCTTTGCAAGCTTCGTTGAGGCAATCATCTTCATCGACTGTACACCAATAAACCGTAAGTATCCCGTCTCGAAAGGTCAAAGGCGCGTCAAACCTTTGTGATTTTTTCGATGTTCCTGACCGACTTGAGACGCAGCTCAATTTCACGGAGGGTGGCCATGTTCCTGGCATTAGGTGGCGCAGCACCAAGAGGTGTAGACTGCGACGCCGCGCGGACAAGAGTACGACGAGCAAGCATCGTGGACATCGTTTTGGAGGTTTTCTGCAGCGTTGGCAGCAGAGTCGGGACCAGACGGCTTTGGATTTCACGCTTCCCACGCGTCGGAGATTCGGGGTTTGAATATCGGCAACTCTTGTCCTGATGATCGCAAGTCAGATTTGAAACGTCTGTATTATCTTTCTCGCAAACCTCGAAGATATGGCCTCTGAAGAGCCTCTATTTGACCCGTCTCTTAAGAAGCGCAAGAAGAAAAAGGTCGACTTTCTCGAGGATCCTCTTGGTGCTGAGGCCGATCCCACAAAGCCAGCACCAGAGACCATCGACACTACCACAATCAATGGCGAGAAGGTAGATTTGGGGCCTGCCACGGCCCACGAATTGATGTCATCGGGGGCATCTGAAGTGAAGCCGGAGAAGAAGGAGAAAGAGGAGGAGGACTTTAAGGCGATGTTTGGCGACGTGAAGAAGAAGAAGAAAAAGAAGGAAATTCCAATGGATTTCGTACGTTTCGCGCTCACTAATCTGATG
>Ga0247742_10002141_pt1 | contig 13128 bp, 15 predicted proteins | sample UWRJL208509C2_FD_180944 | JGI IMG/M metagenome (GOLD analysis project Ga0247742, IMG submission 180944) | Plant litter microbial communities from Arlington Agricultural Research Station in Wisconsin, United States - UWRJ-L208-509C-2 | ecosystem: Environmental > Terrestrial > Plant litter >...
GCCAGCACGGAGCAAAAATGGGAGGAATTGATGAGTGACAACCAAAACATTTTGAAAGAGGTCAAACCGAGGTTGCACGCGTTGATCGATGAACTCGTCGCTAAAGGTGCCGAGAGATCCGCGGTGTCTACATGATCGAGAAGGAATCTAGCCAGCTTCGTGATACGATGGACGAGAGTTCAAATCATCAGATCGACGAGCCCTCGAACGATTGGCCATCGGCGACCAAAGCCCAGTAAGTCTTGTCTTGCTTGCCTTCAAGGTAATGATCGCGCCGAGCACCAAGGTGGGCGGGTGCGATGGCAGAGTTGCTAGCATCAGCATCCTCGGCTTGACGGTCTCGCTCAGCGTAGGACGTCATCGTTTTAGATCATTTCGCGTATCGCATGAATCACACGTGACGGATTATAGGGCTTACTGAAAAATCGGCCGACGATCGGAAGGGTATCATCGCTCATGTGGCGATGACCCGATGTCAGATGATCTTGACTGGTGGCCATCGATCTCGAACCGCGGCCGCAAGTTTCAAGCCATCCATGCTGCCAGGCATATCGATATCGGTGAACATCAGACGAACCTCCGGATGTGCGTCGGGCAGGCTGATGGCGTCGTCGGCGTTCGATGCTTCCAGCACTCGAAACCTTCGTCCTCTAGCAATAGCGCAACATCCATCCGAACGAGAGCCTCGTCCTCCACGACAAGGACCGTTATACTGTTGCCGCCCATCCCCAACGCTCCATCTGATTTACAGGCAGGTAAAATGGTCCAAGAGTATGATAACGCCTCTCGTACGAATATGATCCGCCAGGTTAGGGAATGTCTTCAGTAAGGTGTGTAACCCTTCCGATAACGGATACTGTATCAAACAGCTTCCGCCGATTGCCGCACAAGTCTTGCCACCGGACCCGCAGCGTAGCATCGAAACCCATTGCGATCGAACGTGATTGTCGGCGCTGCCCCCAAGAGCGAGGCGAGAGCCGAGAGAACATACTTCGTGCCGTAGCCTTGCCGCTTCGGTTGAACGACTTCGGGGCCGCCCGATTCGATCCAGTTCATTGAAAACACCGGCGGATCTTCCTCCGAAACGGACCAGGCAATGTTGACGCTGCCGTCGCCCTGAGACAGTGCGCCGTACTTGATGGCATTCGTCGTCAGTTCGTGGAGGCAAAGGGCGATGGTTGTCGCAGCGATCCGTCCGACAAGAAGGTCCGGGCCGGCAATATTGATCCGAGTCAAGCTCTCACCGTTATAGGGTGCGACGGTTACCGCGATCACGGATAACAGTGAGATTTCGTCTCCGCCTGCTTCGAACACTGCGGTGTGGACGTCGGACAGAGCACGAAGCCGGCCTGTGAAATCTGCCGCAAGCTCATCAACCGTAGACGCGCCGCGTCGCGTCATTTGAAAGATTGAGGTGACGCTGGCAAGAATGTTCTTGATGCGATGATTGAGCTCCAGCCGCAACTCGACTTCGCGCTCAATGGCATCGCGCACCTGCTTCTGGCGCAATCGGACGAGCAGATTGGTCTGAATGCTATTGGCCAGCTCCAGTCGCGCGATTGGGCGTGTATAGAACAAGAGGCGGGCGCTCGGCCAGGCGCTTTGAAGCCGAGTGCGGATCTGTGCAACGGGAGCCGCGCGCTCAAGCAGGACCACGATTGGCACTTCGGACCAATCAGGCTGGCCGGCGAGATGATAGCCGATCGTTGCGACGACGGGCGGGCTTAGCGCCTCATGGGTGATGAGGATGACGCCCGGCAAAAGCGCTAAATTTTCAGCTAGGTCCTCGCCAGCCTGGCCACGGCGGACTGCGATGTTCTGCTCCAGCAAGGACGCCTCGATGTAGTCGGCGTCTTTGCGAAACGGGGCAAGTATGAGCACCCAATCAAGTTCACTCGGTGTTTCATTCATTTCGGGTCAGGAAGAGGGTTATAGGAAACGACGCTGACGCTGCCGCTTTCTATCAGCAGTTCCTGAATGTTGAGGTCATGTGGACCGTGGCGCTTTTTGACAACGGTGATGTTGCGGCGCAGCCGACCCTCATGCTCCATGATCCGCAGCAGGAGCACGGTGTCGCCCAGAAAGCTGACATCTACGTCGATGCCGACATTCTGACCGATCAGGCCGTGCTGAGCGACAATCAGCATCGTCAGCACGCCCGAACGAGCCAGGAATTTGAGAAGGGATTGAATGTCGCGGACCGCCTTTTCCCGATGCGGTAGCGAGTTCAGATAGCCGGTCAGGCTATCGATGACGACGACGCGGACTTTGTTTTGCGTCACCGCGTCCTGGACGATTTGACCAAATTCACCCGGTGAGATTTCGTTCGGATTGAAATCCCGCAGGATGAGCTTTCCATCCTTATGAAACTGCCGAAGCTGCATTCCCAGGCCTTCCGACCGGCGGAAGAACGTTTCCAGCCGCTCTTCGAACAAAAACAGGGCAACGCTCTCGCCGCGGTCGAGTGCTGCCGTCGCATAGAGTGACGACATAGTCGACTTGCCAGTGCCCGACTGGCCGATGACCAGCGTCGTGGTTCCGGCCTCCTGGCCGCCGCCAAACATGTCGTCGAGCGCTGCGACACCTGACTTGATCAGTTGCGGCTTGGTGGCCTCAGATGCAGTATTGGGCATAATGCGAGGAAAAACGATGATCCCTTCACCTTCCCGGATTGCCATGTCGTGATAACCATCGGCAACGGGGACACCGCGCATCTTGGAAACTTCGACGCGACGTCGCACGGCGCCGTACTCCTCCAGTGACTTGTCGAAACGGATGACCCCATGGGCGAGCCCCTCTACTTCCTCGCCACTGCGGTCATAGCCGGGCGTCTGGGTGTCAAGGAGAAGTGCGACGACGTTGCGCTTGGCAAGAAAGGACTTGAAACCGATCAGTTCGCGACGAAACCTAGGAGAGTCACCCGTGATCAGGCGGATTTCGAGGAGGGAGTCGTAAACAAGGCGCCGCGGCTTGTGTTCCTCGATCGCTGCCTCGATCGCCTTTCGCGTCTCGTCGAGCCTGAGGTCTGCGGTCAAAAATATGCTCTGGTCATCAGCTTCGCTGACCGAGCCGGATGTCGACAGTTCTTCGACCCGAATGCCATCGAGTGTCCAGCCGTGTGAGACAGCAATGGCTTCAAGCTCTGCCGCCGTCTGCGACAGTGTCACGTAAATGCAGCTCTCTCCCGCTTCCACCCCGGCGCGAAGGAACTGCAGCGCTGCTGTCGTCTTTCCGGAGCCCGGAGCGCCTTGCAGCATATAGAGATTGGATGCCGGCAGACCACCACGCAGAATTTCGTTCAATCCGGAGATGCCTGTGCTGACAACCGCTGGCGCTTTTCGTTTCGGCATAACTCATCTTTCAAAACTGTTAGCGTGATCCGGGCCGGAGCGCGCGCATCATCGTCGTTGAAAGATGCCTTCCCCTTATATTTGGGTTTCTCAAAACATCAATGACACGCTGGAGGTGTTGAAGCCGCAAGCCTGCCCTGAGGGAGTCCTACGGCTTTACGGCAGGATCGGTCCCGTCGCCAGAGAGTCCCGTGTCAGCAGCACGGTGTGCTTCAGCCAAAAGAAACTGCCGGTCGCGAAGGCCCTTGTTAAATAGCTTCGCGACCGTCATGGTCAGCGTCGCAATCGCTTGGTGATTGCCCCCAGCTGTCGCTGTTCGACGATCTCCCTGATCACGCTTGCGCACAGGCGCGCATCTTCTTTCGACGGCAAGCTCATAGTTTTCCTCAAGAAAGGCTCGCCTCTGGCGGTGAGGCGAGCCCATATGATCAATTAGAAGTCCATCCCAGCGCTGGCAGGAAGGGCAGGGGCGGCGTCCTTCTTGGGCTTCTCGGCGATCATGGCTTCCGTGGTGACCAGGAGGCCGGCAACAGATGCCGCATCCTGCAGGGCGGTGCGAACCACCTTGGCCGGGTCGATGACGCCCTGCGCGTAGAGATCGCCGTACTCGCCGGTCTGCGCGTTCCATCCGAACGACAGATCGGTCTTTTCGCGAAGCTTGCCGACGATGATCGAACCTTCCGCGCCGGCATTCTCAGCGATCTGACGCACAGGTGCCTCAATCGCCCGGCGGACGATTTCGATGCCAACCCGCTGATCGTCATTTGCAGTCGGGAGACCGGCCAACGCCTTGACGGCGCGCAACAACGCAACACCACCGCCCGGCAGAATGCCCTCTTCGACGGCTGCGCGCGTTGCGTGAAGGGCGTCATCGACGCGGTCCTTCTTCTCTTTCACCTCGACTTCGGTGGAGCCGCCGACGCGGATGACGGCGACACCGCCCGCGAGTTTGGCAAGGCGTTCCTGCAGCTTCTCGCGGTCATAGTCGGAGGCGGTTTCCTCGATTTGCGCGCGGATTTGGGCCACACGTCCGTCAATCTCGGCCTTGGAACCCGCGCCGTCGATGATCGTCGTGTTCTCCTTCTCGATCGCCACCTTCTTGGCGCGGCCGAGCATGTTCAGCGTGACGTTCTCCAGCTTGATGCCGACGTCTTCGGAGATGACAGTTCCACCCGTCAGGATGGCGATGTCTTCGAGCATTGCCTTGCGACGATCGCCGAAGCCCGGGGCCTTCACGGCAGCAATTTTCAGGCCGCCACGCAGCTTGTTGACGACGAGTGTTGCAAGGGCCTCACCTTCAACGTCTTCAGCAATGATCAACAGAGGCTTGCCCGACTTCACCACGGCTTCCAGCACCGGCAGCAAAGACTGAAGGTTGGAGAGCTTCTTCTCATGGATGAGAACATAAGGCTCTTCGAGCTCGACCCGCATCTTGTCCTGATTGGTCACGAAGTAGGGCGACAGATAACCGCGGTCGAACTGCATGCCTTCGACGACTTCCAGTTCGGTCTCGGCGGTCTTGGCTTCTTCGACGGTGATCACGCCTTCGTTGCCGACCTTTTCCATCGCTTCGGCCAGATACTTGCCGATCTCCTCGTCTCCATTGGCCGAGATCGTTCCGACCTGGGCGATCTCCGAATTGCTGGTGATCTTGCGGGCGTTCGCCTTCAGTTCCTTGACGACTGCATCCACGGCAATATCGATGCCGCGCTTCAGGTCCATCGGGTTCATGCCCGACGCAACCGCCTTGGCGCCTTCCTTCACGATTGCCTGGGCAAGCACAGTTGCCGTCGTGGTGCCGTCGCCGGCAAGGTCATTGGTTTTCGATGCAACTTCGCGCAGCATCTGCGCGCCCATGTTTTCGAACTTGTCTTCCAGTTCGATTTCCTTGGCGACCGAGACACCGTCCTTGGTAATGCGCGGTGCGCCGAAGGACTTGTCGATAACAACGTTGCGGCCCTTCGGACCAAGCGTTACTTTTACCGCATTGGCAAGGACATCGACCCCACGCAGCATGCGTTCACGGGCATCGGTGTTGAATTTGACTTCTTTCGCAGCCATTTGTTCACTCCTTCAATAGGCAGCTTTTGACTGATGGGCGGCAGTGCGGGATTACGCAGCCTGCTTCTGCTCGGCCTGGGTTTTGATAATGCCCAGGACGTCGCTTTCCTTCATGATCAACAGGTCTTCGCCGTTGATCTTAATTTCGGTGCCTGACCATTTGCCAAACAGGATGCGATCGCCCGCCTTGACGTCGAGCGCCTGGACCTGACCGGCTTCGTTGCGCGCGCCAGGACCGACGGCGACGACCTCGCCCTCAGAAGGCTTTTCCTTGGCGGTATCCGGAATAATGATGCCGCCCTTGGTCTTTTCCTGAGATTCGACCTGGCGGACGAGAATGCGATCGTGAAGTGGTCGGAACGACATGTTTTCCTCCATTGGACAAAAAAGATGACGCAAAAATCCCCTGCCGGACCGGGTGACCAATCCGGACGGGTGCAAACCTCACTCGAGCGTTTGCGGGCAAAATCTATTTTCGGTATTTTTCGATTTCAAGAGGGTGCCCTGAAAAAAATAGCACTCAGTCACAGCGGCTGCTAACATGCTGCAATCACTTGGTAATTCGAACGAATAATAAGGAATCGCCTTGAAGCTGATTGGAATTTGGGTCACCTTCGGCTTGTCACGAAACGGAGATGAAGTATGCAATTCTCATCTGACCTGGAGCGACAGCTCAACGGCTACGGACTGACGACTGTCCACATCCTCTATCGCATCCCAGACTTTGAATCTGTGCTACAAACCTATGTTTGGCAGCATTACGATCTCGCGCCCGATTTCCCCGAAATGCACAAGTTCCTGCATTTCTGGCAGGCATCACTCGACGGACCACTGCACTCGGTTCGTTACAGCCATCAGCGCCTGATCGGGCCCAACGAATGGCGACGGGTCGATGGCGAAATCAAGCTGCAGTAAGGCTTGAAACTGACTTTTTCGCTCCTAGCTCACCCGGCGATCGGGGCTTGATCAACCCGGTCGCTTTCCACGTCTGTATGGAGTGAGACCACATGGAAGAAAACATTAGAGTCATCAAAGATGCCAGTATCCCGGAGAGGGAGGAAATCATCACCGACTTTGCTCGTTGGCTTGACACCGCCTCGCAAGATGCACTTATCTACGGTGAGGGGCGTTTTGCTGTGATGTCGGCGAATATGGCGCAAGCGATCCGCACGAACTCCGACGAACTTGCGCGCGATAATCCCGAAACGACCGAACGCGTATTGCAGCAAGCCTGCGCGATGATCTCGCAGTTCAAGGCGGCGTACCCGCATCGTGTTCTCAGTCGGTCAGTCCATTGACGATGGAGCAAATTGGCTCGAATAATTTTTTGGCAGCGGACCTTGAATCAGAAAATTGTCAAAACCAAATCGTTTGCCGCCAGCCGCTGAGACAAGGGCTGGCTTCGCCGGGATCGCCGCTTTTGGCAATCCCCTACCCATGTTGCTTCAAGGAGGATATGGCTATGGCAACATCTTACGACTACGCACCCCTTTACCGCTCGAGCGTTGGCTTCGACCGGATCTTCAATCTTCTCGAAAACGCCCAGCGCGCCCGGTCAACCAACGACTGGCCGCCTTATGACATCGTCAAAACGGATGACGACACCTACTGTATCTCGATCGCGGTCGCGGGCTTCGCCCAAGACGACATCGACATTACCTTCCAGTCCAATCTGCTGACGGTAACCGGCAAGAAGCAAGAGGCCGCCAATGAGGGCTACCTGCATCGCGGCATCGCCGGACGTACGTTCGAACACCAGTTCGAGCTTGCCGACCATGTCCGGGTCAACGGAGCGGAGTTGAACAACGGCCTTCTCTCGATCGAGCTTGTTCGTGAGGTCCCCGAGGCATTAAAGCCCAGAAAGATCTCGATCCAGAGCACGCCTACACTGACATCGGTTGCTCCCGCGCAGATCGAAGCGCAAAAGGCGGCTTGATCTTCAAGTTCCTGCACTGAGTCAGGGCGCCATGGGGGTGGCGCCCGTCAACATTTTGGGTTGGGAAGGAGAGAGCAATGAAACCCGATATGTTCAGAAAACCTGTCACAATTCTCGTCGGCTTGGGATTCCCCGCCGAAATCCGCAGCGTGATAGATGCCTACCGACATCTCGTCGAATGGCCGGTGTCGTTCAGAGACGCGGCACATTCGGTTGCTCTGAAAGCCTGCGAGGCGGCGCTGCGTGGAGAAATCGAAGCAGAGACGGCGCGCGGTCTGTTCTCGGCATTTGCGGAGAAGCACAAGTTTCTAGCCCCAGAAAGATCCGCCATTGCGCCGTTTCGCTTGGGTAGCGACGGCAATCCCCACGTGCAGTAAGTGGCTTACCGCCTCCGACAAGCCTGAGCATCGGCACAACGATTTGATAAGAATTTCCGCTCATAGTCAAAAAAGACGGGCTCTCCAAAACGTTCCCGGTCAGCACTCTCTGCCGTCGAGCCGGACAGGTTTCGCGTTGGCTCGGCGGTATTTTGCTCATCCGTCAGAAAAGGCTGCTGTCCGCCTTCACAGTTCGTCATTTACGGCATTGGCCGGTAAGGTTGGTTGGAGCCAATCGGCGTTGTCACGCCTTTTTGAAAAAGTAACGCGATGGCAACCTCGTCACGGCGCGACGTGACACAGAGACGGTTTGAATGAGGGCGGTCGAGCAGGGCTAAACTTGCTTGCGGGTCGTCTTATTCAGCTGCTTGAAGACGCAATGACGTCTTTGGCTGCTCGATCCCGCTGAGGATTTCGAAGTCATCAATCATGAAATGCTGGTCCGATCCAGGCACCGCCAAGGTCCAGAAATCCCGACTTGTGCCAAATGCGGTGGAAACCTCCACGACCGTAAGCCGCCCGTCGTTGTGCTTTACGGAACGAGCCCAATAGAATGCGTTCGGAACAAGATTATTCATGTCGCTACTCCTGCCGGACAGGATCGTACGAATGGTCGAGACGGGGCCAGGGAAATAAGACACTCAAGTGGCGCTATCCCCAGGTTTGAGACACGATAGCAAAAATGTCTTGTAAAAGTCCCGGTGGGCGACAGCGCTTGAATTCTTATCCCAGAGAAAACCATTTGACCGCCGCAGCTCGCGTCCGATGGAGCCTAGCCGGCGATTCTCGTGACGCTCAATGAAGAGGCGCAGACACTCGTTATTGAGGACAACGGCATCGGCATGAACCGCGAGGAGATGATCGACGCACTTGGCACAATCGCGCGCTCCGGAACAAAGGCGTTTATGGAGCGGCTTGAGGCGGCCAAGGCTGGCGAGAAGGCGGAGCTGATCGGCCAGTTCGGCGTCGGGTTCTATTCCTCGTTCATGGTCGCCGATCGGGTCGATGTCATCTCCCGCCGCGCCGGCGAGGGCGAGGCCTGGAAATGGTCATCCGACGGTAAGGGAAGCTATGACATCGTCGGGATCGATGTCGGGCAAGCACCAGCACGCGGTACGCGTGTCGTGCTACATCTCATGGACGATGCAAAGAAATACGCCAGCAAATGGACGGTCGAGAAGATCATTCGTGATCAATCCGGCCACGTGCCTGCTCCTATACATGGTAGAAAAAGAGGGCGCGGAGCCGTCACAGGTGTCCGATGGTGCAGCGCTCTGGCTCAAGCAGAAGAGCGAGCTATCTAAGCAGGACTACGACGATTTCTATCGTAGTGTCTCGGGCCAGTACGATAAGCCGCTGGCTAAAGTGCATTTCCGCGCTGAGGGCCGCCACGAATATACTACACTTGCCTTCATACCGGGCTCTCAACCATTCGACTTGTTCGATCCAGATCGACAGGGTCGGATGAAGCTCTACGTGAAGCGCGTCTTCATAACCGACGAAGCCGACTTGCTGCCGCGTTACCTGCAGTTCGTCCGCGGCATCGTCGACACCTCGGATCTGCCACTCAACATTTCCCGTGAGATCATCCAGGAAAGTCCCGTGCTTGCCGCTATCAAAACGGGCGTAACGAGTCGGATCCTTCCCGCTCTGGAGAAGATGGCCGAAGGCGAAGCCGAGACGTTTTCCAAAGTATGGGATCTGTTCGGCCCCATTCTCAAGGAGGGTATCTACGACGACTTCGAGCGGCGCGCGCAGTTGCTGAAGCTGGCGCGCTTCCGTAGTACCGCATCCGATGGGGCAACTCGGAGCCTGGCCGACTATCTGGCCGGAATGAGGGAAGGGCAGTCGGCGATCTATTACATTAGCGGCTCCGGTCTGGACCAACTGAGATCGTCGCCGCAACTCGAAGGTTTCGAGCCAAAGGGATAGAGGTACTTCTGCTGACCGACAGCGTAGATAGTTTCTGGCCGACCAACGCCCCAGATTTCGAGGGCAAGCCTTTTTAATCGGTTACTCAGGGCCTTGCCGATCTTAACGCTGTGACCGGCGAGGGCGGCACCGATGAGGGTGACCGGCGAGCTTCTCCTGAAGTTACAGCGTTCATCGATTTCGCTCGAAGCACACTGGTTGAGGAAATCGGTGACGTGCGGGTTTCCGATCGGTTGACCGAAAGCGCGGTCTGCCTTGTCGCGTCGGAACATGGCCCCGATCGCCAGCTGGAAAAGCTCCTTCAAGGGGCGGTTACAGACCGCATCGAAGCCAATCCTGGAGATCAACGCGCACAACGAGCGTGTTAAGGCCATCGCATCGATCTACGATCTAGCGTTTCGCGAGGATGCGGCGTGGCTGTTGCTTGACGAAGCACGCATTCTTGACGGGGACAAACCAGCCAATCCGCGGGCGTTTGCCGACCGACAGGGCAGGCTGTTTGCGCTGGCCATCGGGCAAGGTAAGTGAAAGGTCCTGGCGAGGTGGTCTTCGGCTGCCTCGCCATAAGCCTAGCCAGAGAAGGGTTCAACGCGATCGGCGGTGTTTCGCGTTCTCCGGAAATGCACAGTGCTTTTCGGTTCACGATCTCAGATTATCGCCAGCCGCACTCAGTGCACAGCCCGCAAACTTCTGTTATTTAAAGGATCTCTGAGTACTAAGTTCGTTTGGACTTTGCGGGAAGAAGGTTCGGCTCCAATCAAGAGCTTTGATCCGCGACTTTTATTTTCCATTCCGAGGGGTTCGCCATCCTAGATCAACCCGAGCTTTCCTATGGACTTCCGTTATTTGCCTCGATCTCGAAACATTCGGCGGCTAAACGTGGTATAGCAGCTTGCGGCACGATCAGGTGCCCATGGAGATGGTCATGACCAAATTCGCGCTCTACGTTCCGCTTGAAGCAAAACCCGGCAAGGAACAGGAGGTCGCCGATTTCCTGAGATCCGCAATACCTCTCGTCAACGCCGAGCCAGGCACGATTTCCTGGTATGCGATCCAGGAAGGTCCGAGTTCGTTTGCGATCTTCGATACGTTTGACGACGAGGATGGAAGAGATGCTCACTTACATGGGCAAGTCGCTGCAGCCTTGATGGCCAAGGCAGAGGCAGGAGACCTGTTTGCCAAGCCGCCACAGATCCATAAGTTGGCTATCCTCGCCGACAAGCGGCCATGAGCGCCAGAACCTCAAAGTACTGACGAAAATGAGCCGTAGCTTTCAGTCTACCAAGTGCGCGGCTTCGATGTTGCCGACGCTCGCTATCCGGAATGATGCCTGTTTGCATGAGTTTGACAGCGCGACCCGAACAGCATCGCTTGAAGCGCAACTACCTTTGAGCTGATGGTCCGATTGACTTGATTGTCAGTTGGGAAGGAGAACTCGCTTAAGATAAGGTGCTGTCCGGCTGTTTCCTGCAAGGGCAATCTGTTCCGGTGGTCCGCTTGCGACGATCCGGCCGCCTTCATCTCCGGCACCAGGCCCGATATCGATGACCCAGTCGCTGGCCGCAGCGAGGGCCATGTCGTGATCGACGACAATCACCGTGTTGCCGGTCTCGACCAACGCATTGAGCTGTGTGATCAGCCGCTCAACATCCGACGGATGCAAACCCGTTGTCGGCTCGTCCAGCACGTAGAGCGCGCCACCCTTGTGGGCGCGCTGCAGCTCAGTTGCCAGCTTGATGCGCTGCGCTTCACCTCCAGAAAACTCGGTCGCGGGCTGACCGAGCCGCAGGTAACTCAATCCGACTTCCCTGAGGACCTTCAGCGACGCGCGAACACTCGGGGCGTCATTGAAGAAGTCCCCTGCATCCGCGACTGTCAGCCCGAGAACCTGCGAGATGTTCTTGCCTCGGTACCGGATCTCCAAGGTCTGCGGGTTGTAGCGGGTGCCATGGCAAGTCGGGCAGGGGGCATAGACGCTTGGTAGGAAGAGCAGCTCGACCATGACGAAGCCTTCACCTTCGCACCGGGGACAGCGGCCTTTGGCGACATTGAAAGAGAACCGACCGGCGTCGTAGCGACGCTTTTTCGCTTCAGATGTGGCGGCGAACAGCGAGCGAACATGATCAAAGAGCCCGGTATAGGTCGCGAGGTTGGACCGGGGCGTTCGGCCGATCGGCTTCTGGTCGACCTCTATGAGGCGCCGGATTTTGTCGAGCCCACCTTCGATCCTGCCCTGCGTGGGCGTCCCCGGCTCTACCTCCAAGGCGGCCTCGTCCTCAGCATCGTTTACCACACGAACAGGAGCGCCAAGTGCCTCGCCGACAAGCTCGACGAGCGCCTGGCTGACCAGGCTCGACTTGCCAGACCCAGAGATACCGGTCACCGTCGTCATGACCCCCAGCGGAAATTTGCAATCCACATCACGGAGATTGTTTCTTGTGACGCCGGATAGGCGAAGCCATCCATCCGGTTCTCTCCGACGTCCAGCCGGTTTGCCGGCTTCCGCAAAAAGATGCCTAGCGGTTTCCGATCGCTCGACCTTCCGCAGACCTTCCGGTGGGCCGCTATAAAGGATTTCGCCGCCCAGTTCGCCGGCTGCCGGGCCCACGTCGACGATCCAGTCCGCGTGGCGGACGACGTCGAGCTCGTGCTCCACGACGAACAGCGAATTTCCGACCGCCTTCAGCCCGTCGAGCGCCCGCAACAGCGCTTCGGTATCGGCCGGGTGCAAGCCTGCAGAGGGCTCATCCATGACATAGACGACGCCGAAGAGGTTTGAGACGACCTGTGTCGCCAAGCGAAGCCGCTGGAGCTCGCCCGGAGACAGGGTCGGCGTGCTACGCTCAAGCGTGAGGTAGCCGAGGCCGAGATCGAGAAGGACATCCATCCGTCGGCAGAGGTCTGCTGCGATCCGCTGGACGACCATGGCTTTTTCCGGATGCTCTTTCCGCATGGTCTTGAGCTTTCTGGCATCGGCATCCGCATAAGGTGCGAAGATGTTGGAAAACCTCGCCATCGGCAGTCTGCTCATTTCTGCATAGTCGAGGCCCTCGAACGTCACCGAAAGCGATTCCTTGCGCAGCCGCTTGCCCTCGCACAGCGGGCAAGCGCTGCTAATCATGTAGCGAGCCGCCCGCTTCTTCATCATTGCACTCTGCGTCGTCGCGAAGCTGTGGGTGACATGGCGCCGGGCGCTGGAGAACGTGCCCATGTAAGAAGGCTCGTCCTTCCGTGCCATGGCACGCTTCACCTGATCGTGCGTGAGACCCGGATAGACCGGGACGACGGGCTGCTCGTCCGTGAACAGGATCCATTGGCGGGTCTTCTCCGGAAGCTCCCGCCACGGCCGGTCAACGTCGATGCCGAGCGTGATGAGAATGTCCCTCAGGTTCTGCCCGCCCCAGGCCAACGGCCATGCCGCCACCGCGCGCTCGCGAATGGTCAGTGCGGGATCCGGCACCATGGAGCCCTC
>Ga0247742_10002142_pt1 | contig 13127 bp, 16 predicted proteins | sample UWRJL208509C2_FD_180944 | JGI IMG/M metagenome (GOLD analysis project Ga0247742, IMG submission 180944) | Plant litter microbial communities from Arlington Agricultural Research Station in Wisconsin, United States - UWRJ-L208-509C-2 | ecosystem: Environmental > Terrestrial > Plant litter >...
ATAATTAACTCTTTATTTTGATTATTAATTAGAGTGTTATTTGCTAACTAAGCTAGTTAATTAATTAATTAGTTATTTATTATGACTCTTTTGAACTTAGTCAAGTATCATTTACATTACATAAAAACCATATCTAAAACCTCTCAAAGCAGTGTATCTTAGAATCTAATATGCTGACAAATAATATCTAATCTAAATATAGTTGCTATTTTAAACTAAACTGTACTAGAATCAACTGGAATGACCTGGAACAACCTGGAATGACCTGGAATATATCCACAATATAGTAGATAAAAATGAAAAAATCCACACATAGGTATATTCCAGTGGATTCCAGTGGATTCCACTGTATTCCACTGGAATCCAGCTGGAATAGGTGGGGGACACTAAAGTACTGCCAGAGCCCAGAAGACTTTTCCTGATGTGGTTGACAAAATGTGTAGGGCGAGCACTGTTTATCTTCTTGTCTCCCTGTAGTTTCTTTTCTTTTTTGTAAGCAATCTCTTTAATTTGTTGAGCAAGACGTGAGGCTTCAGCTATTGATGAACAAGACTTGTGAACAGAGGTATCACTTATTTTTGCTGTTATAATCTAATTTCCTTGATGAACAATACTGATCATATATTGATAGGATAACTCACCTGTTTTTTTGAGCCACCTGCCAGTGTGCTGTGTAAACCTTTCTGTATCTCTACTTGTTTCTTTCTCTTACAGAATTTCTGTTTGCAAAGACGATCTTGTCCCTTCTTATTCTGGTGTTGAAGCTCCTTGAACTGTTCAATTTCATGGTTATCTTCTTCAATGTATGCTTGATAGTGATTGTCCTCTTGTGCTACATATTGTTTGAAGTCCTCTTGTGTCCCTTGCATCAGAAAAAACATTAATGTCTTGCAGCAGTTATATGGAGCCTGAAATTTGTTCGATTACCTAAGGCACATTATGCTGCCTAAAGAGCCTAGAGAGCTTTAGAGTCTCTAGGTTGCTCTTATTGGCAATTTTTTTCTTAGAGTGCTCTGAGAGTATTCTCAGAGCACCTTAGAGCACTGTAAGGATTAACTTGTAATCTGACAGCCTAAACAAGAGTTTTTTTTTAAAAGTGAAATTTGAGAGATAAAACCTTTTTGTCTTTTTTTTGAAATATTTCTCTAAGTCCAAATCTTGGTGTAAAAATCTGACCCAGTGGACTGAACAAAATGCAAAACCTTGAAGATGGAGTGGATTTATGTCTATATATATTTAGTGTTAGAATATCTATATCTATAGGCTTTCAATAACATTTATTAATAATTAATAATAAGTAATATGACTACTCAATAAGTAATATTAAATAATAAATAAATAAATAAGCAACAATAATAATAAATATTGTCAATAAATCAAAATAATCAAAGTGGTTGTATGCATAGTACAACATGTGTACTGTTTTTGTTTTAAATAAAGCCTTAGCTATCTTAGAGTGCTCTAGAGCAATCTCAGAGCAGCTGAAGTTTGTCCTAGAAATTTTGAACATTAGAGTAATGATTTCTACTGTCTAGAGACTCTGACAACACTGACTGATCTGACTGCTCTAGGCATCCTAGAGACCTGTAAAGCTCAAGTATTTTTTTTCTGATGTGTTTAAAGAACTAGAAAATACCATGGGGCTTGCTAGTAGGGTCTTCTTCCATGAGCGACAGCCCATTACAAATTGCTAATGCTGCTTTTGGCTTTGCAGTACTTGGCCCTAGCTTTGGATCTTTAAATCCCTCCAACTTCTCCAAAACTTGACACTTGCCGTCACTGTAGATGTCCATCTTGTCATTATCAGAGAAAAAACCCAATGCTGAGCTTGAGGAACATGATGAGGGTGCTTGAGAACTCGGCAGAGGAGATAGAGACTCAAATATGGCATTCTGTGATTTTTCTGACTCACTCTTGCTCCTGACTGACCCTTCCTTCCATTCTATATCAGCATCCTTAACTAGCACTGGTAACTCAGTATCAGAAAGCTCAGCACTCATGTCAACATTGTCTATTGTCTGTGAGAGCAATTTATTAGCAAGTGTATGGCCAGTCATGATCAAATTCATGTATAGTGGTGTCCAACTCATATATAATATCCAGAAGTACCTAGAGATGGCCATTCAACACTTTGTCTGCCTCAAGAAGCTCAACTTTATCAATTAGATGTGCAATAAGAGCATTTCACAAGAGGAGGCCACATGAGAATGAGTCTTTCTGGATGGTGATAAAAAGCTGATTGTATGTGAATCCCATCACATTAAAACTGCAATAGTGAGGCCACCAGTCCAGGATCTCTTTTATGAGTGTAGGTAGTGCCATCCCTAATGGATTGCCATATAAAATCTTACACAGTTTGGATGTCAATGACAATGACCACCTAGTGATTCTGATCAAGGTTTACCAGAAAGCCAACCTTGCCTGTAAGGCCTGCTTTGATGTCAAGGGCTAGATTACAGTATATTTTTGCTGTTTCATACATTTCCTTTGCTTTAAATGCCTGATGTAGTCTTGCAAACAACCAGGACGACCCAACAAAGAATTCCAGTAGCACCCGACGGTCAAGATCCCTGTGCAAGAGATCAAGCATTTGGTTTGCATGTTCATCAGTAAGCCATTTGTTGGATGCATAGTAGAAAAGCTTATCAAGGTCTTGGCCAGCATTGGATGTGAATCTGCAGAGCTTATTGCTCTATCACAGGGTTGAGAGGGTGGCAAAGATCCTGCATCAGGAAAATAGACTTTGGCCCTAGATCAATTCAGATAGTGTTCACTTACCCAAAGCGGTAATTGATCTCTAAGCTTAATTTTGGTAACCTGGGTGCTCTGAGTGATACCTGAGTGGCTCTGCCAGTGGTGCTGTCATAACCAAGACTTGATACAAATATTAGATTTGGTGTTATATATGTACTGTATGTTCCTAAGTAGAAATTGACCCAAATCTGCCCAAGAGGTTGAGCAGATCCTAAACCAGAGGCGAAATGAGCAGGAGAGAGCATAACACCAGAGTCCAGCACATAGCAGAACAAGGAGTGCGTCTGTCAGGTCGCACATAGGATTGTTGGAAAGCTCTAATTAAGAGCTTTTAGGAAATGTAAAGATTGCACCAAATGAAGCTCAGAGAGCAAAGCAACAAGGCAGAAGGTTCAAGTGGAGGAGGAGGAGCACATGGTGTGTTCCAAGGCAACAAGCGCACTTAGAGACTTGAGAGTGGCACCAATTGAAGCAAACTGTCCAGGAGATTCTGAATATGTACTCCATGTCCAAAGAAGTTGAGAATAGCCCAAGGAGGAGGCAAAACGAGCTGGAGAGGGAATAAATAGGAATCCAGCGCATAGCAGAGCATCCAGTACATCTCTCAGCTTGTGTCTGAGCTTATTTTAAAGCTCTCGTTAAAAAGCTTTTGAACGATGTATTGAACTCCCCAAGTAGACTACTGGGGATAATGCAATGAAACAAAAGGTCGACATGGGGGAGGAGGAGAACATAGCAGATCCTAAAACAATGAGTGCACTTGGGGGAGCAAGAGGGGTGCAAAATGAAGCGGATTGCTGATGGAATCCCATTAATTTAGTTTATAGCCAGAGAAGTTAACTGTAGCCAGAGTAAGAGCTGGAGGGAGTGGAAACTCAGTGTCTAAGGTGTCGCGGGACAACGCGTGCACCTCCCAAGTTGCACCTGGGCTTGTTTGAAGCATCTTGTTTGTCCAGAAACGATACAGAAAACTGCTAAGCAGTAGCTACATTTTTTCCGAAGATATGAGGCCAAGATGTCGTCTTCCTGCACCATCCATCACTCCAATCAACACCAAAAACCACCCAAGACCATTCCTTCCACCTAAGCTGCAGCATGTGAAAGTTCATTCACAAGCCACAAAGCATGAACGAAGTTTAAGTAAGTGTCACATGATCTGGCATTGACACAGTGAGCTGGTACACTTCTTTCTCAAAGTTCTACTTCCATCCTCATCTCCTTGCTATCTCATCAACCCACCAGCATCTCCACCATATTTAGAGGGGTTACACAAGGAGAGACCCTCAGAGGGGAGACTTATAAAGTATGTATCTATTGTATTCCTAATGTCTTTGTCTAATATGCTCCTATATAGTTTCTGGTGTGGTGTGCCCTTGGCCCACAGCAACATATGTTCTACCAGATGTGATGAGTGATCACATTTCTGTCCCTCATCCCCTGTCCCTTTTTCTGTTGGAATATGGGAATTATTGTGCAACAGCACAATGCGAACACTTTTGTGTTGGCTCCAATTTGTGGTACGAACACCTGTTTCCTTGTTCAACCGCCCTCTTGTTCTATAGCTTGATGCTGGCTTAAGAAGCATTACAAATACTAATGCATACTTCTAGTATTGATTCGTCTCCCTCCCTGCATTGAAATCCAGGTGCAGGATCAACGAGTGCGCAAGAAGTTGGGGACTTCATAGCAAACAAGTACCGTAACATTTGAAGTAAGTACCCTTATATATCTATCTACTGTAGCACACTTATATGAAATGTTAGCGAGTGGCCACCATTTATCGCAAACATGCATATGGGTGCGTAGCTGCTAAGCTCACTAACCAACAAATTCCAACATCCCGCTCTACCCTGTGCAGATGAACACACATATATTATCAGCAGAGATCCATGACACATAGTACGTTATTGAGCAGACTGCAAGTTTGCTATTAACTCACTCACCTCTTTTTAGCGAATCAGCTTTTTTTGGGAGCACTCCAGTCTACTCAAGTTGGATAATATAATATACTTATAGTTTAGCTGGTTTTACATCACATGTATCTAGATTCTTGAGTAATAAATATCATTGAACTTGATTTTATTATCCTCTCTCATGATTCAATTTGAGAACCTAAATACTGAACAGAGCAGACTCAGAGCACAAAACACTGCTCTAGAAGGCTCTCAGGAACACTCAGAGTCTCTCTAAGAGATGAGCTACATGTAGACTAAAACCTGGGTGTTATCTGGCAGCTCTGGGTCTCTGGGTCTCTGAGAGACACTTGGAGTCTCTAGAGACACCTGGGTTGCTCTAGAGACATAGTCCATTTTCCTGATGTATTAACAACCTCAACATCCTCTGGATTCTTCTTGACCTTCCAATCCTGCTTCCTCTCTACTAGATAATTTTTTGTCACCCTCCAGGCATCTCAAATATGCCAAACAATATCAACACTAGCCCAATATGTGACAATCCAGAGTGGGTAAGTCTTGTTCTTTAAATGCAGAACATAAGGGCATTGAATTGATCATATATCCTTCTTGGTAGCTTCTAAAAGTTGGTTCTGGAGCCTAATCACAGTTGCTTGTGATGGAGAAGGTATTAATGTGATTGCCTGTGCTGATTCTTTGGTTGGAGTGTTGTTGCTGAAGAATTCATGGATTTTTGATAAGGTTGTTGAGATGAGTAATAACTGATATTTCAGTAATTTAAGTATAGAGAGTTGGGAATTTGGAAGGAGAAAAGACTCAACCTTGCAAGGAATTGCAAGTGCCCCTTTGAATTTGTACATGATGAGGCCCAAGTCTTTTGGAAAACCCACCAAAGACATGTTTGCCCGCCTCTTGATCTGTAAATGGTAGTCATCAAACATTTTGGACAGCAAAGTTATAGTCTCCTTTACAGACCTTATGATCAACAAATGACAATCGATTGATGATAAATATAAGGTCTGTATCAATTTGTGGGCCTTTTGGTAGGTGGGTCCTTTCGGTCTTCTCAACGACAAATCTACAGGCTTTTCAACCAACATGTGATAGATCGTGTTCCCAGCATGACATTAGGTAATCTATCAGCTAATAATCTAATCTAAGTCTTATCACCCTAGTGTCGTGTCTGGGGGGGAGGATTCGAGACGAGGGGTGTATTACTCCTATTTAAAAATCTATAATGGCTACTACACCCTCTGGGGGTACTCCCAAACAAAATTTCCAGCAGCGAGCAAGAGCAGACTCCAAAAAATTAGACATGGTTCTTAAAACCCTTGAGGATATCAAGTGGTCACCTTCTCGATTTGTCCTGGAACTCCTGAGGCTTAAGAAAATAGGACGAGAGGGGGTTGCAGTTACTGTTACACGAACAGATAAGCATAAATGGGTGGTGAAGACAATGCTTAATGGGACAACAAAGCCGTTTATTGGTGAAATTCTTGACCTGCTATGGAGAAACGCAAACAGAACTGAATTTCAAGAGAATGACAAGTCTGTTCCACCAGGGCACAAGATGTTCATTGGCAATTCAAGTTTCATCAATAATGATTTGATTAAGGAGAAACACTTGCAGAAGATTTAATTTCAGACTCAGCAAGGTGTTAGTCGACAAAGTCGACCTTTCATTGGTACAGTAGTACGAGAATCCTGGCTGATACGGCTCGGCAACCGTACGGGCAGTAGTGGCGGATAATTCCGGCTGCATGTGATATCTGTCGGCCGTAAATAGTTGGCCCCAATCCCTCTCAAGACTCCCATTATGTCTGCAGGCTTTCGCATAACACCTGCGCTATGGGACAAGATCCATCATTTCGCATCGTTCCCGCAGACTGGGGGTGAGTCCTCATCTTTGACTGTATCCTTTGATCTCTCAATTCCCGCCTGAAGTTTCATTACAACAGATGGTCTTGTTCGGACAAAATCCGAGCCAAGGCACCCTTTTGAAAGCCAGCCAATTTCTTGCAGGTATGCTACAAGTACAATCGACGTCTGAGCACACTATACTTACCAATGAGCACTCAGAGGAGCTGCCGGTTCGACTGGCACATCGAGTAAAGGAACTGGATGAATTACCACACAATCTTAGCGCGATGCCTTCCATCAACAAGGTTAAGAACTGGTACGCTCAGTCATTCGAGGTGCGTTCAGGGTTAGATCCTGTTTGTATGCGTCGCAAACGACCTGGCTTTCACCTTTCAGGAGCTCGTCACCTTTCCATCCATCGTTCTTCCAGCAAACGTCTGCCAAGCCCTGGTCATTTCCCGGCCGGAAGAAATCGCATTGCCGGAGTCAACCCCAAATCCCTCCTTAAGCCATCTCACTGATTCCTACTCGTCACCTTCCTCCAGCTCGAACGGGAATGGGTTCAACAAGTTGAAGCTGCGTGTGCCGATGGAACGAAGGTAGGTTTCATAACTCCATCGTCGCCCCTTTCTTGAGGAATTTGCACAGATACTATGCCAATACCAATAACATTACTTGGCCACCGGAAGTTCAGGACTACAATAAACGATTCACGAAACTGCTTGACCATATCAAGAGCCGACACGATCCAACAGTGACGACCGTTGCACAGGGTGTACTGGAGTGGAAGCGCAGTCAGAATGCGAAGCACATTGGATTGGATATGCAGGCATGGCTCGATAGGTTCTATCTTTCGCGGATAGGAATACGATTCCTCATTGGACAGCGTGCGCATCCTCTCTTTTGATTAATGATATGTCTTACCGAGTCCCATAGATGTTGCACTGAATACCCAGCAGGCGCACCATGACTATGTTGGCATTATCTGCACGAAAGCCGTTCGTACATCTTTCATTCACTACCAGCACTCGTCTCACGTACTGTATTTCAGAACGTCCACGACATTGTCCAAGAAGCCATCGAAAACGCGCGATTCGTGTGTGAAGAGCACTACGCGATGTTCAAAGGACCTCCGGTGCAACTCATCTGCCCCAAAGACCTTATCTTCCCCTACGTACCTGGGCATCTCTCCCACATCTGCTTCGAACTCCTCAAGAACTCCCTGCGTGCTGTAGTCGAGCGATTTGGCGTCGACAACGAGGACAATTTCCCACCCATCAAGGTCGTCGTTGTGGAAGGCACAGAGGACATTACCATCAAGATCTCGGACGAGGGAGGTGGAATCGCACGGAGCGCCATTCCCTTGATTTGGACATATATGTACACAACGATGGAGGCTCAAGGCATTGACAGTAACTTCCAGGCGAGTGACTTCAAAGCCCCGATGGCCGGTTTTGGATACGGACTGCCGTTGTCGCGATTGGTGAGTTTTGAGCATTTACTGCTGCTTTCTGTTCCGTGTTCTAACGAACGGGCTCCTCTATTCAGTATGCTCGATATTTCGGCGGAGATTTGCGTCTGATCTCCATGGACGGCTTCGGAACGGACGTCTACATTCATCTCAACCGGCTATCTAGTAGCCGGGAGCCTCTACCTTGACATACGGATATCAACCATGTAATTATATGTATTGTAATCGCAAGCACCGACTTGTGTCCCAGACTGCTTGCTTCTCAGCACGAGTAATTCACTCATCTCGGCCCGATGAATAAGCGGCCAGTTCGTCTTGTTAAGTCTGTGCCTTTATTTCGTTGAAACACAGCTATAATTATTCAGAGCAACATGGAATGCTCTAGGGTAACAAGAATTATGTAGATGATATACAACGGTACTCGCTCTCCGGTCCAATCTCTGTGTATGTGGGTCTCCCTAAGAAGCTGAACCCTTAATCCAATTCGTCGAACCATTCGATGGCGCGTGCAAGGACCTCGTCCTCGTCGATTTCCCGTTCCGTGAGCTCTTCATCATCAAAGAATTCGCGAGTAACGGGGGTAGGCTCTGTTGACTCCTCGTGATGACCGGCATGTGCTATTGACTTGACCTTGTGCCTGGTGGAGGCTTGATATCAGCAAGGAGGATCAGCGAGGCGCGATTGGTTACTCACATTCCCTCCTTCAGGAAGGTCATGATATTGGGAGAACGTTCCTCAAGCTCCGAGATGTAGCGCTCGAAAAACTCATCAAGGTCGCGGGCATCGAGCTCGTCATAGTCTCGGGCGAGGAGGTCGTCATCCATGTCCTCACGTCTCAGGATGTGAGAAACGAGGCTCTTCGCCTTGTTGAAGAGACCTTTGAAGAAGCTCTTGAAGCTACGACTCTCCAGGTCCTGCAACTCGCGCATCTCGACATCGGACATATCTTCGGCAAATCTTGTGAAGATGTCTTGAACATCACGAGCGACGATGTCGTGATCCGTCTCGACAAGTTCGCGGCTGTGTAATTCAAACATTAGCGCCCAAGGCACGGGTACCAAAAAGAGAAGTATATATCACCTTTCAAAAGCATTTTCGCGGATGGCGGCGAAAGCAGGGGCAGCGATAAGGGCAGCAACGAAAAGGGAGGAAGTGAATTTAACCATAATGAACTTTAGTTTGAATTAGAGAAGGGCGATGGTATCTGTGATCAACACAAATTCGTGGAGGCTTAGGTGCGAGGGGGGGGAGGGAGACCAGCTGGAGAGCCCGAGAAGCGCGATGCCAGCTTTATATAGGATCGCCCGCGCTGGTGAGAATGCGCCGATCGGCATCTGTCATGAATGAGGCTGTGGCTGCCAGGCTGTGGCCGCCGGTGCGCGCTGTGTACCACCCTGTGTGCCGTTCCATCCTTTCAAAATTTAACAGTCAATTTGGACAATTTTGGACTCTCCAGGAGTGATTGGAGAGGGTTAGCCCTCAGAGAAATCTTAAGGAAGAGGTGCAGTGGATGGGATTCGCGTTGACCGACAGGAGCGACCGTGAGGATCAATCAGCATGGTGTCAATAGTCCGAAGTGATGGGATGAATAAAACATGTTACAGATAATTACATATGTACCGTCCCTGTAACCTAGCTTTAGTGACATGTGAGATACTTATAGTCTCCATTACAGACCTTAGGATCAATAAATGAAAGTCGATTGATAGTTCATTATGGTCAGGTATGCAACCTCGATTGACCTTAACACTTGGCCGAGGTGAGATAAAATTGGCCGTATATCCTCAACTCAGGCCATGATAATCGAAGTCTGGATACTGGCTCGCGCCAAGTAACCATTGTTAGTTGAGTAGCTAAAGCGCACGACATGATCAAAATTTCACGAGGGTGAACCCAACGCAAGTCTACGGCACCTCCTCCTCATCCTCGTCTCCTGATACTTCAGCGTTCTCCTGTCCTACCTTCGCCATGAGCTGCGCAAGGTCTTGCTCCTCCGTCTCGGAAACTGCTTTGGGCTTGACGTACGATAGTAAGTAGGCGAACGTCAACATTCGAAATGAGCTCACCTTCATCTTCACAATCAGATTACCTCCATGTTTCTCAATCATAGTTTGGATAGAATCAATCGCACGCTCTAGACGGTCAACAGCCGCATGCTAGTGAAGTGAGTATTAAGTTGCTGAGTAGTAGAACGAAACGGTCATACCTTATCTGTGGCATTCGTACTCAAGACATACAGAGGCGGCGCGACGAGTTTAGCCTTGATCGGTACAGCTTCGCTGCTCTGCTTCTCGCCCGCACGGAGGGCTTTCTTGATCGCGTCGATGCCAGCCGGGGTATAACATGTGAGCTCAATGTCAGCGCGAAGTTTGATCGGCTGCGGCGTCAGACGCCTAGCAATGGTGCTTGTGAGAATTGAGAGTGTCGAAGGGGAGATTGGAGTGGATAATGACGAGAAAACAGTATCGGCCTCTCTTGAAAGTGGGGACAGGACATGAGCGGATCAGAAGTGGATAGTAAATGTAAACATACGTTAGGGCTAGCTTGAAGGCATCGTAGGGGTGCCCATATTTTTTCCCGAGTGGCCAAGCGATCTGCTCATATAGCTGCTCGAGCTTTTCCTCCTCATTTCCACCTCCGGGGATTTCATGCTCAACCTCTGCACCCTCCTCCTGCGCAGCTTGCCTTGCCTTACGAGCCGCCTTCTTGCTCTCTTTCTCCGCAGGTTCGGCTGCAGGTGCCGCCTCCTTCTCGGTACCATCTCCAGTCACAGATGGAATTTTGGATGCCACATGCCTCAGAATCGACGCGACTGTTTTTGACTTCATGTATCGCTCTTCGCATTTTACGATATCCTCGGGCGATACACGACGTTTCGATAGATCAATGTAACCTGACAAATGTGCCGATGGGTTAGAACATAGGATTGCGATATCTGAAGCGATGCAGCCGACGTGGACGGACCTTTCTCTTTGTCTACGCGGAGAACAACGACCACCTCGTTCCTGCCTACTCGAATCAGCTTCTGCACTGAACGTATACGACGACGTGACAGTTCAGATAACAGGATCATTCCTTCAGTATTGTCGTATTCCAACTACAATTTGGTGAACACGATCTGAGACATAATTTCGCTCGAATACGCACCAGTTTCACGTAGGCTCCCATCTCAGCAATCTGGCGCACTTGCACCATGACAAGCTCGTCTACCTCTGGATACTTTTGTTCGTAGTAGCGCATTGTGGTAGATGGTCAAATCTCGAAGATGAATGACTTTATGTAAGAACTATTTGAATCATTATCGCCTTGGCTAACCCTAACCCTAAGGAAAGTTATCTTATCAATTTGGACGATCTTGAGAATCGTAAGATTGTCGTTCTCAATAGTGAGATGCCTCATTACTAGTTGCTCTATTCTTTGAAACCAACAAATTAGAATATATATCATACGAGGTGGAAGGTTTTCTGCCGGGGAATAAATAGGTCGATCAGATGGTATAGTGAGATACATCGTTTGAGGGTATAGTTATGAGTATCCAGAGAGGAGCATTGAGCCTTTATCATCAGGCCGTGCGATTTCCTCCCATATAAGCTCTAGATCGAAAGACGGTCAGCAGAAACAAGGCTAGGAATGGTCCTGGTTACCCTTAAGTTGCTCTTTAGAGAGTGCTTCGCCCATATCAAAATCGAAGAACCTCGGATCCAGTGGTTCAGCCGTTGGTTCGTCTTCGAGGTCGTGATAGGGCTGCCCACAAGTCATGAGTACATTCGGGATGACACCCATTGACAGATTTATTTACCTCGAGGTATGGGTGGCGAAGTGCTTCGGAGACGTCCAATCTCTTCTTCGGACTAAATGCAAGACATTTTTCCATGAGGTCAATCGCCTGCACGCGGATGTGAGAATTAAATTCGCGATTACAGCGAAAAGATGCATACTAAAGGATTGGCATTGGGGAACATTTGGTGGAAGTTCTTTTTTCGGCGGAATGGAAGTGCTCGAATGTACTCTCGCGATCGTTCAGAGTTGATGGCGTAAAAGTCATCTATTGACGGTGTACCAAGGGTTTCGAGGATGAGGGAGAGCTGGTGGTGATCTAAAAATAAGGTTAGGTCGCAATGCAATAATGGTGCATGGCCTGAACTCACAATCTCTGCCAGGGAAGAGGGGACGTCCACTGAGCATCTCTGCCAGAACACACCCAACACTCCAAACATCGATTGCACGGGTATATTCTTTGAATGTAAGCATGACTTCCGGTGCGCGATACCACCTAACTCAATTGGTGCCGAGTTAGCGAACGGCCTGTGACATTTGACAGATCCGAGGAGACTTGACCCGGAGAGCGAAAATAAAATCGAGACTAGGCATACCTCGTCGCCACATATTCAGTCATAAAGGTGCTAGTGTCATCCGCATCTGGGGGTGGCCTCGCTGAACGTGCCAGCCCGAAATCGCAAATCTAGGATAGATTAAGGTCAGGAACCGAACGACAACCGAATTGAGTTTACCTTCAAGTCACAATTGGAGTTAAGGAGAAGATTTGAGGGCTTCAGATCGCGATGGAGCACATCTGCCGAGTGTAGAGCCTTGAGAGCCCTCAGTGTCTAGTACCGAAACTAGAATGAGAAGTGTGTCCCTAAAGTCGTCTGCGACAGAGAAACTCACCATACCTGGTAGATAAAGTACTGACAGTGGTCGTCACTGAGGGGCTGCGTTCGTATGACGCGGTGCATATCGGTCTCCATCAGCTCCTGGACAAGATAGACCTCTCTGAATTCTGCAATAGATGGTGGTTTTAAGATGTCGAGGATGGCAATAATGTTCTCATGGTGAAAGTGGCGAAGCAACTTGATCTCTCGAAGGGTCCGCAAACAGAACATAGAGTGGTCAAAGGGTGTAATGCGCTTAATAGCAACCTTTCTCTGGGTCGGAATATGGACCGCGGAGCTGAAGCCAAAAAGTGAACGATGGTCAGAGTTACCGAGTGCGATCACATACCAGACAATACCATAAGCGCCCTCTCCAATAACATCCATAGGCTGATAGCTGGATCCGGTGGCAAAGTTTACGAGACGGTCGTCGGGGAGCATGTCCGCGTCCATTTCGCGATTATCGCAGAGCAGAGT
>Ga0247742_10002143_pt1 | contig 13127 bp, 22 predicted proteins | sample UWRJL208509C2_FD_180944 | JGI IMG/M metagenome (GOLD analysis project Ga0247742, IMG submission 180944) | Plant litter microbial communities from Arlington Agricultural Research Station in Wisconsin, United States - UWRJ-L208-509C-2 | ecosystem: Environmental > Terrestrial > Plant litter >...
GTAATTTTTAAGCGGTCCTGAAAGCAGTGTGCTTACTAGACTCTTCTGCTCAAGCATTAGCATCAGGAAGCCCCAATTACGGAGAGGTTTGCCTTTGCTTATGGATCGAGGTAGCTCTTCTAGACCATGCCACAAAGACATTAGGTAGATACCTTTTCGGGCTTTGCCTAATCGGATTCTTATCTCTTTAGCAAGTTTTGGTCGAAGCTGCTTATCGAGAGTAGGCCAGCTAAGCCATTCCATCTCGTCTTCCCATATCTCCACAATTTTTTGAGTATTTATCCCCGAAATGGCGAACCTGTATTCCTCTGGCAAAGCGAACAGATTTTGGATTTCAGATTCAGAGAAATAGAGCCGCAGAATAGCTTCCTCCACGCGAACTGATAGAGGTTTTACGTCCGCTGTCAAGCCTAATGGGGTCTCTTCTAGAGGGAACGGAATCATTTAGAGACAAGCTCCTAGCGCTTCTCTTCCTAAAGCCCAGACCATAAAGTCAACATATTGATCCATAGTTGCAATCAAGTCATCTTTATTCTCAAAGGAGTGCTTCAGTAACCACTGGTAATCAATGTTATTTTGGATTAGACCAAGAAAATATTGCACTGAGACATAACAGAACGGGAGTCTATCTTCTAGAGTTATGTTAGCCAGCGGTGTCAACGCAGTGTTATAAAAGTCGCCTCTGTTTAGAAAATCTTTGGCAGTCTTATACCCCTCATAAGTTTCAACAACAAAATTCTGAATATAATTATACTCATCCAAATAGGAGGAAGCTCCATCGTTTTGTATCCTAGTGAAAAAACGATGAAGAAGAGTACCAGGCGCTGGAACATCTGCGTACAACTTATTGCGATAGTCAACAGGTAGAGTAAAAGCTTCAGCGACTTCAGCTTCAGAGTATGTACATCCCATGGCGGCACGGTTTATTTTCTCCAGCCAACTTAACTGTTGAGAGCTCATTTTATTTAACCGCCCTTTCCTCTAAGAGGTTAAGGAAGAAAACCATATAATTCTTAAAAGTATCCTCCATAAGCTCACTCTCTATGGAACCTTCTAATGCTCGCTGTCCCTCGATAGCTGGTGCCATTCTAAGTAAAGTAAGTAAGTATTTCAGAAAATAAGAAATGATTTCATCATCCCTAAATCCATCGAGGTGCGAGGTCGGAAGGACATATGCTTGTGGATCAAAGCGGAGGACAATTTTCCCAAATCCCTGGTTATTTTCAACAAAGAATTTCCTTAGGAGAGTAAGGTTGATACTTTCCTCGCTCACAAATAAATTATCCAAAAATGTGACAGGATTATGAATTTCCGGATACATCTTACCTAGGTAATTCATAGGAAGAGCTAAGGTCGCATCGATCTTGTCCTCGGAGACCACTGTTCTGTACATGGCACGCTGGATTCTCTCAGTTACCCCATCTACAGAGAATGCTTCATTTTGAGTCATCTAGCTCCTCCGCTACATGCATAGCAAGCCTAGGCTCTTCAAGCAGTTCTAGGAACCCTCTTAGAGAGAATCGAATATGCTTAATAAGCTGTTCTCTATCCTCTTTGTAAAAGTAAGTTGCTTGTCCTTCTTTTAAGTCTTGGTAGCAGCGCAGGGCAATGAGAATCTGACAGTAGATTTCGTAGTGAATAGCCTCAATGGCCCAGTCTTTAATCCGCTGGTGGGAAGTTAAAATCAGCAGATCAGGGTCATTAACAGTAAGGTTTCTACGTCTAAAGCTCGCCATAGCAGTCATTGCGACACGGTTACGACCAATAATCTTATGTAGCCGTCGCGCCCAGCTATTGTAGCTCTCTGGAATATACTGAGATTGCTCTTTACACCAATGGGCCCTTAGATCAGCTTCCAGCCGGGAATAAAGCTCGCGCCAGGTCGCCTCAAAGTCTAGCTCATGGGCATAAATCTGCTTGAAATAGGAAACAGGGATAGTATCCAAGTTCTCAATGATTTCCGCAGGTAGGTTGTGCTTCAGAACCGCTTCTTCGAATTCATTGAATGTGGTCTCAGTTTCCTTATTGTCCGTCCCCCTCATGAGAGCCTCCCAAAGAACTCATCAAGACGGTTCAGATCGGAGGTGGTAAGACCTCTGTAGCTTCTAGGCTCTACAAAAAACTGAGGGGTTCCAACGGTTGCCGCAGCAACGCTTTTCCCATGAAACTCAATAGCCTCATCGTCCACCCATGCGAAAGGTGTGGAATCATTTTTCTGATCAGCAAGTATAGTATCAGCTTTCCACTGTGTACGCTCCCGCTTCGTATTGAAGCGGCTGAAATCAAGAGAAACATTCAGCACCCTGCCGCCCTCCAGACCGCCGAGAAGCTTAGGCAGACGTAGAACCTCCAGGTTGTTATTCCATGAACTAGCCCAGACAAGCTCAACATTATGAGCAGCCATTATGGAATCAAGTCTCTTGACAACCTCTGGAGCAAAAGTAATCGGGTACTCAATAAAAAGCCCAGGGGCTTCCTTGATCTTGATACTAGTCCTTACAACCTCCGTAAAGAGTGGCTTATCTGCGTTGATAACATCGTCAAAATCAAGATAGAGGCGAGCTTTGTAATCGTTGAACATTGCTTCCTCCTCTAATAAATTCGAATTATTTAATAATAGCATAGAAAAGAGTCAATGGGAAGCTGAAAGTGCAAGATTTGTCTTTCTAGCTTCCCATTGGTAATTCTATTAAAATAGTTGGACTAAAGTTTGACACCCTTTGATTATCCTCATATAATGGAACTATACGTTAAAGAAACTCAGTGAAAGAGGTACACGATGTCCAATGTAAGTGAACTTGTCATTCGATACACCTTCAACCGTCCTGCCTCGGAACTGATGGTGGGTTTCCCTGAGCTTCCTGAGGGCTTTTCCCCTGAGGTGATTCACGCGGACCAGATCGCCGCACGTTTCTTCGATGCTTTTGATGTTGCAGAGTACTTTCGCACTCGCGCTGACATTGATAACACCGAGTTTGTTTCCTACTTCGAGCTTGATGGGACTGAGGTTGAACACCTGAATGCAGCCTTTAACAGGCAGATCGATGGTTTCGATTACCTGCCTGTTTCCAACCGTGAGTTCGATGCAATTGAGAGCCTTCGAGGGGATGACGAGCGTGGATCGGTGAGTCAGCTTCGAGCTATCCTGCCACTGCTGGTGAGCTTGTCACGCACCCCTGGAGTTACAATCTTCTATCACGAGTCGTAACTCTTGAGATAAAAAGGGAGGAGGACCAGAATTAGTTTTCTGGTCCTCCTCCCTTTTTGCTTCCAGCTAGTTAACCCTGGCGTGCTTTAAAACGAGGATTCAACTTATTGATTACGAATGTTCTGCCACGTCTTCGGACAATCTGTGATCCTTGCGCTGCTTTCATCGTCTTAAGCGAATTTCTTACTTTCATTTCATACCTCCTACAAATCTATAAGTAGAACAGACGAAAGGAGAATCTTATTCCTTAGAAGAATTCATAGTCAAACCCTTGGAAAGGATCGCTTCTGCATCCCTAAGAATGTCAACCAAATGGTTAAGCTGATATTCGATAGTTGGATCAAGCTTTACGATGGCCTTAAGTTGATTGGGTTGTGTGGGTTCTGGTGCCTTCGCCATGGCTGCATCCCATTCCTCCCTCTGCTCGCGAGTCATAAGAAGCTTATGTGTCGCTTTTTGGACTTTGCCTTTATAAAGAATATAAACATGAGCATCAATGCTCTTTTGCCCATCAGGATAATTCTGAGTTAGGTTTAGCTGAACCAGATGAAAGGGGTCATCCTCGGTCCCCTCAGAGCGGAGTAGCTCATATGATTGCATCAGGTCTTCACGGTCCCAGGTAGCTGAAGACTCGGCTGGCGTGGGAGAGTTATTGTCGGCATGACGCTCAAGTCGAGTCCCATACAGGTCCAGAAGCCTGTTACCTAGACTAAAGAAATCGTCCATTTCTCCCTGAACGTTATTCTGCTGATAAGGGATATCCTCGTGGTCCTCTTTATCATTGTCTTCTTGTGTCATGTGGAGCCTAGGGTAATCGAAACCCTGACATCCTGCTTGCAAAGCAGGCACTCTACCAACTGAGTTAAGGCCCCAAGGTAAGTTCTACGCCAATCCCATCAATGGAGCTACCATTGCTACGGAGCCGACCGTAGGGCGTTCTTTCTGTCTAATCAGGGCTACCTAACAAGACAGGACTTACACAGGTGTAGGTTTGCATACAGGGTCTCAATGGGACCCTGCCGCCCTTCGAATTGTTAATCTAATGGACGATACACAAACCTTCGCGACCTCGACCGGACTTGAACCGGCGACCTCCGCCTTGACAGAGCGGCGCTCTAACCAACTGAGCTACGAAGCCAAACTATTTACTTATATTTACAGTATACACCATTTCAACCCAAAAGGGAAGTTTGCAAAAATAAAATAAGGAAACTTTTTACTTTCTATAGTCTGAGGCCATCTCCCAAGGAGAAATTTCGGTCCCCGGTCCACGCGGGGTGTCACCAGCAACCCAGCCATGCAGAACCTCCTGCTGACGGAAGTAAGGAAGGTTGTCGAAGTTTTTGAGCGCAGATCGTCTTGCCTTAAGGCGTTTAAAGAACTTGAACATAGTTGACTCCTTGTTAAGTAATGCAGCGTAGTTTAAGTATAAATGACTCTAAAGGATAAGTCAACTTGATTGGACCAAAGATGTAAGCTGGTGGTATTCTTCGTCCAACATCTGATGGAAGGGTTTTAAGAAAGCCTCGCGATTTTCATCGCTTATATTCTCGTGATCAAGATTGTAAAAACGCATGCTGTTGACTAGCACATCGATGTATCTAATTGTATTAGTCATCTCCTGGGGTAGAGGGCTTTCTGATGTGCCTATTCCATATGTCGCCTTAAAGAATCCTCTTAGATACAAGTCAAAAGAAGCCCCCGCTGGGAGTGGGTTAGGATAATAGTCCCTACTTTTTTTGTAGCCCGCCAACATCTGAATTTTCGTTCGCGCAGTATGCCATTGTTCGGTGAATAAAGAATCACCTGTTGCAAAGAAACGCCATTCGGGACTCAAAGTAGTTAGTTTGTCCGTCCCTAACTCCCCCTCATTAAGTTCAGTTAGGCGACCCATTTTCGCATATAGGCAGTTAGCATAAAGGTTAACTGGGTCAGCTAATGTTTCAGCTAATGAAACCCTGGCATATTTCTCTGGCACTGTAAGCCATTGAGATAGCTCTTCTTCGCTTAGCTTTAATCTAAGAACAATCCGCTCCAGGGTACTAAACATCCATTGCCCCCTGGTTCTATAACCCAGTAAAATTGCAGATGGCAAGCTCTAACGGATTAACCACGCTATTACCTGCTTCCTTAAGAATCACTTAACGTCCCCATGTTACAGGAACTTTCCCTATAAAGCAAGCTTTTTCCTCTTACCTTATCTTCTTCGACTACTTTAGGATACTCACTTGCTAGCATCTTCAAAAACGGACTAAGAAGAGCGGTCTTAGTATCGGAGGAATCCATTCGGTTTTCGATGCCAGCACTTAGAAGAGCCCACAGAGTGTGAAGCTGATGAACTGATTGCGTTCTATCGAACGTCTCTGAAGGAGATGTGCTAGTTCTAAGCAGTCTGGAGAACAGTTTGCTTAGCTCCCCTGGCATTACCTCATGATGTTTATCATAGCTAGACAGGAGAAGAAACATGTCATCAGTCATCTTTGGTACCTTATGAAGTAAAAGCTGGTATTTGGCTTCCGCCCAACTCTTATCGAAGAGAGCATCAATTTTTCCAAAATCAATAAACTTGGCTTCTACATTCATAATAACTTGGATGCAATCAAGAAGAGCTTTCTCAGGTTCATATAATCCTTGCAATGCTTTTCTGCTGTAGCTAGGTGGCGAAGACTCCCAAGATTGTATTTCTTGGACGGTAAGTCGAAAACTCAAAACATGCTTTTCAAGCTGATTAAACATTCGTCGTCCCCCAATCTACGTTATTCTTCTCTTGACTCAGCAGGGAGAAGAACGGGGCTATAAGTATCGCACGTTTCTCTTCCTCCAGACTAAAGGAGTTTAGATAATCCGCTAAGCGGCAAAACTTTTGAGCTCTTCGAAGGCATCCGATTACCTCGCGATGGACCACCTTATGATTTGCCATCAAACTTTGAATGTTTCCTAGCACCTGAGCATCATCGGCTACAAAATCCATCGGATAGTCTTTTTCGCCATTCCAAGTTAGAGTCCAGTCTAATCTCGACCAAGCCTCATTGAACATGTTCTCCTCAGGATTAGAGAAGAAAGAAAAATCTTTATGTCGTAGGAAGGCTTTCCGTCTTTTTGCATGCTTTAGGCGGTGATACTTTACTTCCAGCATTTTCTCATAAGCGTCTTTAACACTGAGAAGTTTACCAAGACTAGCTCGACTGTATTCTTCAGGTAATTGCAGCCACTCATGCACTTCCTTCTCAGAGAGCCTAAGATGAAGAACAGCTAATTCAGCTTCGTTAAACATTAGCTGATGCAGCCTTAAGAGCGGGAGATTCTTGATTCCATAGTGTATGAAAAGGAGCTAGAACCATTGATCTTTCTTCGGGGGTGGAAGATACCTCGTAAACATTAGCGGTTAGCAACCGGGTCATCATATTTACACGCCAGCACGATTCACCTAAGTTGGCATCAGTCTGCTGATCTAGATGGAATTTTTTACTAATAGAATGATAAAGATTTCTTATTTCTAGAACCTCTATAGAATCCTTCGTGTACCTCTCTAGCATCTCAGGATGGCTTCTCATGAGTTCTTTCACGGAATCAACCCAATTTTCCTCGAACCCGCTCAATGCAGGGTCGATGAGATTAAGAAAATCATGATCTGCATAAAGCGAATGAAGGTCAGGATTAGATTGGATTTTCTCTACCCGCATCTTTAAACAATCCCTCCAGGCTGTAGTAGGGTTATAAAAATCTTTGAGCGCTTCCCTAGCATACTGATCTGGCATAGTTTGCCAAGCTGATAGTTCCTCTTCCGAGAAGCGAAGACTTAAAACTGTCAGTTCAAGTTCATTGAACATTGTTGCCTTCCACCTGCGCAAATTCATCCTCATGCGCAATGAGAGCATAAGCTGGAGACAAAATAAGGCTCCGTCTTTCTTCCGCTGTTTTAATGGTCCAATATTTACCCTTCAAGAATCCTAAGAGGGAGTTCACTCGAATAAGGAACCTTTTAAGGTCATCTATCCTTGTCGTATCGCCGGACTCTCCGAGGTGTTCTCTAATTCTTCCCTCTAGTGCCATCAATTCAATAAGTGATTGATTGCCACTAGGTTCTAGTGTGGTTCGTCTACCAGTCACCGAAGCATAAGTATGCCTCCAGTTTTCATCAAGCTTGTTCAACTCGGGGCTGGTCAGGAAAAGAAAATTAGGATGTTCATGAAGGTCATCAAAATTTAAAGCTGACAACCGTCGCACTTGAGTTAAAAGTATCTCCTCCAAGAGGAGATAAGGCTCGTAGGACCCCTGCAAAGCTAGATAAGCATAGTCATCAGGAAGTTCATCCCAGTCCTTCAGCTCTTCTTTTCGGAGGCGGTGTTTGAGTACGGCAAGCTCTAACGGATTGAACACGCTATGACCTGCTTTCCTTAGATATGTAATTCCACTCTACAGGAAATTGGTTTAAATATCAAGACCTAGAAGCTAACATCAATTTTGCTATTTAGGACAAGGGACAGGTATGGTTTCATTACTATCTCAAAGTCTTTGAAGTTTGCTTGTGCTGCCTCTGTAATCCCAATGAACAGAAGAGGCTCACCTACGGCCTCTCTTGCATAGGTTGAGTAGGCCAGGGCAAAGGAAACCATATTATGAACACCTATAACGTCCGTCCCTATTGCTTGGATAGCCTCAAGACCATACCCATTTTCCCGCTGAGCGTCTGCAGAGTAGTACCACTCAGACTGAATTGGACCTTTAAAGCACTTCTCATAGGCATCCCCATCAAGAGAGCTAGGGAAGGAAGATCGGATGCGTTCAAAAGCATTAAGGTAGGTCGGGTCAGTGAAGTATGGACGGTAATGAGTATTCAGCCAAGCTTTAGTTTTCTCCCAATCGTTTTCTGATATTAGAAGAGCTTTAAACAAAGCTTTGTTTGTTAGGTACCAATCTCGTCCGTCTTTGATAGACCTAACGGCAAACTCCAATACGGAGTAACTGTCAAGCCTCCCCTTATAGAGAGACTCAACATAAGCTACAGGCAGATGGGAAGCTTGCTCGACTTCTTCAACCGGCAGTACCTGGCGAAGGGCAAGTGTTTCTAATATCGAACTCATAATCTACCAACTATAGCATTACTCGGTGAAATTAAAAAACATATGATAAACGTAAGCATCCGGTATCTCATCCTCAAGTTTCAGTATTTCTCTGGCAAGCTTTACAAGGGCTTTTTGATCCGTGACTTTTTGCGCGACCGGCGTGTTTCTGAAATACTCTAAAAGTTGTTCATTTCTGAATTCCCTGGGGAGGTGTTCCAAAAACGCGCCCTTAACTTCTGGATAGGCATATACCTCGTCTGAAAAGATCAGCTTAATAACAGGCAGATTTAGATTAGGGTTGGTGGAAAGAAGTTCTGCATCAATTGGAGAATAGAAACCCTCCTTGACAAATTGTTCTAAATTGCTAGAACTTAAATTCGGCATCCCCCAACGGGACACCGTTGGAATGGGGGCAGTCCACATTGCTATGCAACTTTTACTGGAGAATGGGTTCAGATCATCCGCTAAAAAGTCCTCTAGGAATACTTCAACTCCAGCGAAAGCTAACTTATCTAAATATTCGAAAGCGGCATCAACAAAAGCTTGACCCCTAGTCTCCGAGGTACATGTTGACAAAAATTCTTCATAATCGCTGCGGGTCATCCGAAAAACATCTTTTCCACATAGGAATCTGGAAGATTCTCGTCTAAGTTGTAGAAATCGCGGGTGACTGTAATCAAAGTTTTGATACTAATTCTTCCTCGCCCTTGTTTTCCAATAAGGTATAGGCTTTTTAGAAGCTCGCCGTCTAAAGCGCTCCTGTCTACCTTCCTTAAAAAGAAATCCCTTACGTCACCTTCAACAGTCACTCCCCAAGAAGTGATCGACCAAACTAATTCGTTTGTAACATTAGGGTTCAAAACTAAGACCCCACAAAATTCAGGAGTTAAAGGTCTTGACCTAACTAGAGCCATCAGAGCAGCTTCTTTCAGGTTCTGGTATCCCCACAACGCAATTCTCCGCCTTGAACTGTAACGGTGGAACAAATTCTCTTTGACTGCATAATCCACAGATGGATTATCTAGGTACCCAAGAAGAAGAGAGCATAGAGCATCTTTTTTCTTTCCGAGATGCTCAGCCTTAGAGTTAACAGAAGCAATGAGTGCTTTTTGGGCAGGAGTTAGAGGTTGCTGTGACGACAGCTCAGTGATTCTGCTCCTATTACTTCTCACGTTCTCCTCTGTAATTTCATTGCCTGGTTGGATACTTAGGGCTTTAATTAGGGTATCATGAAAGGTATAGTTTGGCAACATAGGAATCCGGTATAACCTGGTCTATATTATTCATTCTTTTAACTGCATCTATGATCATATGTTGAGCATCTGAATGCCCAACAGCCTCGTTCCATGCTAAATGGAGGAGTTTATGCTCTAGAACTGAAGAGTCAAGTTTAGATAGCAAAAGTTCCCAGGTTTTATCTCCGGGTGTTGAACGGTATTTAAGAACATACCAGGCATGATCACAGGTAAGCCGCATATTTTTGATCAGGAGATGTATTGTAGCGATGTTCAAAATTGCTCCAGCCAACAGTAGCCGCAACGCACCTCCATCCAAAAACTGAAGTCCCCATTGCATCACTGGGTAAACACGGAAATACCTGTGAGTAATTTTTATCTTTACCTCTTGCGAGACAACAGGATTTTCCATCAGGCTTCTCAGATATTCTCGAATCTCACTTGGTTCGTTAACCGCTTGCCACTCTCTTACCTTATGATGCACTTCCTCGCAAAAGTCTTCAGCGGTTCTTAACCTCATCGTCTTAATGTCCGTCCCCTTTGGCTAGAAATAGCTTGATTAGATATGCATCAGGGATAGCGTCGTCAACCTCGTGAATCGATCTGGTTTTGGCAATGATGTCATCTTTCTTAATCCGCGCAGTTAGCCAGACATCATCTTCATTCCGTGAGTTGAATAAATCGCTTAGCAAAGAATCCTCAAGTAGAGCATCAGACACGTTCAAGAAAAAATCTAAAGCTGCCTCTCTACTGGGAAAGCGATCATTAATAAGAATTTCCCTAACTGTTTCCGAGTTCAAATTTGGGTTTTTAGACAAAGCAAGTCCGTCTTTGTCAGATAGCCCATAGTTTTGAATTAGCGGATAGATGGCTCTAGGTGGTACACGCTCGTAAATCCATGCTAAAGAATCCTGAGTTAACCCTCTGGAGACAGTGTAGAGCCTCGCAACGGAATGCTGGGCGTTCGGATTGGCGTATAGATTCTCAATGGCTTTAAGCGCAGCTTCTCTTTTCTCTTGCTCGGAGAAAATGTTCTTGTCAGTCATCTTCCTCCTCCACTAGTTCAAGAAACATTTTTTCTACATACGAATCAGGAACACTATCCTCAATGCCATGGACTTCTCTCGTCTTTAGAATAAGATCAGACAAACTTAGGGTAGATAGATGGTAAGGTAGACCCTTCCAGGATGGCTTGCTTGATGCTGCTGGACTTATAATGCTATAAATCTTATTTAGAAAATTTTGAGTAATAAGCTCGCTTGGGACCCGTCGAAATAATCTTCGGATTACCCAGGTATCAGAAGAGGGTTTATTAAAAATAAGATGCTCAAAAATGGAAGAACTTAAGAATGGGTTAGCCGTTAACGCAGCGCATGACTCCATACGCATTGGTTCAATGTCAACAAGGATTTCGAGGGCCTGAGCAGACGCATTCGTAAAAGCCCATGCCACGTCTTCCATATGTTGGAAAGCAGCAATAGACCAAGTTTCCATGCCACTCATCCCTACTTCAACCGCTTCCTTTGAATCTAACCATGCAAGCCCATAAGCTCGTTTTTCTTCAGAGGACTTCATCGAAGCGAGTTCCTTAAGGGAAGCCTGAAGCAAAGCCTCAGCTTGCTGGGAATGGGATTGAGTCATTCTTACAGCCTATCAGAAAAAATGCTCTAGGCAAGCCTAGGAAAAGCTAAACAAGAAACATAGCTGCTACATATGAATCTGGAACTTCATCATCGATTTGATGAATCTGGCGAACCCTTGTAAGGATTTCTTTACGTCTACTATTGCTAGTTAGCCCCTCAGGATTGTTAGCTTTATTCCACCTATAAATTATAGCGGAGGCCTCCAGGAACGATGCATCCACAGCTAAGAAAAATCGGCGCGCCAACGCATCCGCCACCGTGCGCCGGTTGGTTAGAACTGCAGTTGTGATTTTTGCGTCTAACTGTGGATTCTTAAGCAAAAGCTCACAGTCGTCTTTTGTCAAAAATCCAGCAGTTTGGATAATATGAATCAAAGCATTACTACCCATATTTTCATATGCCCAGTTTACGTCTTCTGAGGTGGAAAAGGCCTCATCTATTATTTCTTCCGCTTCTTCGGAAGGAAAAATACCTCGCGGAACAGGAATTCTATTAAGCGCATTCGCCGCGTTCTTGTAATCCTGAATTTTGTAATAATCCACTAGGGAGTTCTTAGTCATTAGAATTCCTTCAAATAGAGGTTAACTAGATATGAATCTGGGATTTCATCTGGCACGCTGTGAAGCCTACGCAGGCGACGAAGAATGGCCTCTACTGGTATCCGTGGTTGTCGTCGTCCCCGCCTCTTGTTATCCATCGAATCATACCGAAAGGATTGTCTGTACAAAGCTTGCAGCAGGGTATCTTCAATCAGGTTGTCTGGCACAGCATCGAGGAAGTCTTGGTATTGAAAATTGACCATGACCCCATTCATCAAAATTTCAGTCACTATTTCCGAACTAAGTGATTCATTCTTAAGCAGAATTCTGCAGGTATGATCAGAGAAAGTTGAAGTCTTGATTAAGCTAAGGAGTCCTTTTGTATCAGCAGTTGCATATGCCCATTCGATAACCTCAGGGCTTTCGAAAACTCGGCTAACCCAGACATCCATCTCTCGGGGTAGAAACTCGTGGTCTTCGTTTCTGAGTACTTTAATCCCATAATTCCATTTGTCTTCTCTACCCCTGAGGGAGGACAAATAAGTAAGGGCAGCCTCAAGGCTCTCGCGGCTTATATCCCAAAGCTCTAGTGTTGTAGCGTACATCTGTAGTCCTCCAGCTATCGAATCAGAGTTCGAGCATCAACAGCATCTGGATATATAAGCGGATGCCTATTCGTGCCAGTCATCTGGTAATAAGTCGAGAAGCGAAGAACCAGCTTCCCGTCTAATTGAATTTGCTCCAGTTCCTCAGCAAGGAATTCCTCGAAGGGAAGAACGCCATGATAGTTCTCGTAGAACACATGAAGCTCTTTGGCTGCATCAAGAATTTCGTCGTCCCCGACAGTTAGGGGAAGGGCAATAGAAAAATATTCGAATTGCTCACTGGTTACGCGCTTACTGGTAAGAGTAGTCATCGATGAAATCCTTTAGCTAGCTGACAAGCTAACTCTACACTACTTAAAGGATGAGTGCAAGACAATCGCATAAGTTTTGTCTTACCCAAGGCGGGAATAATTCGTCTTTTTGAAGACGAAAACTAAATTCCACTTAGAGTGAACAGAGGATTATTAGGCTTTTCCTGGAGTGAGTTCATTAGAAACAAACTTGAAAAAGTCTTCCGAGAAAATCAAGTTAGGCAGTTCAGCCAGTTCCTCAGAGCGAGACTCCCAGAAGGAATCTGTGTTTGCTTGCGGATGCAGTTTGCATATTTCCATCCCCTCGCAAATAAGGTAACGTCCTATCAACTTAATTTCGGCTTGGATATCTTCGTTCGCCCAACGGTCTAGGACATGGACACTCATTACCTCATCCGCTTTAGCTCGCAAAAATTCAGTAAAATAGTTTGTAAATTTCTGCCTTCCTAGGGCTCCCTTTAAATAAAATGAGACCAGGAAGCTTATGCTCAATTGGGCTTCAAAAAGTATTTTCTTCTGT
>Ga0247742_10002144_pt1 | contig 13118 bp, 11 predicted proteins | sample UWRJL208509C2_FD_180944 | JGI IMG/M metagenome (GOLD analysis project Ga0247742, IMG submission 180944) | Plant litter microbial communities from Arlington Agricultural Research Station in Wisconsin, United States - UWRJ-L208-509C-2 | ecosystem: Environmental > Terrestrial > Plant litter >...
TGTAAAGAATAACAACTACTACTGCTATCTTCCACCATGTTTGATAAATAAATTTCATATTGATGCAGCAAAGGTAGTGAATTACTTTATTTGTTCATTAGCTATTTGGTTCATTAATACCGCCGTTTATTGTCAAAAAATGTCAATAATTCCATCTAATCACAATAGTTATTTTTTGGCTAAAGCCAATCCTCAACACCCTGCTCCGTCCCATAAATGGGACGGTAATGAATAAAACCATTTGTCTTGTTGTGTTTATTATTGCCGTTGGCTTTAGCCAACGGATTCTGAATAAAATCATAAGGCTTTAGCCAAACCTAATCTTCCGAACACTGGTGCAGATAAAATTTAATCGCCCGGCTCATAATCAACCGGCAGCAGATCGGCCAGTTTTGCTTTTGACCAGGTGCCCTCATACAGCGGACTTGGGTTTGATACCACGATGCCGTTCATATCAAACAGGATGTATTTATTGTACAGGGTAATGATACTGGTTTCGAAGTTGCCCATATCAAGGGGGCGGTAAACATCCTTAAACTCTGTTGTTTCTTCCTTTTTGGTGTACACTACATATAAAAAATGTGGGAACACAACCGCGTATATACCCTGTTCAGGCGTTTTGCGCAATATCTCCATTGACTGATACGGGAGGCGTACCAGGTTTTCGCGGTTCCATTTGGTAAGGTTGGATAGCTTGTACCAGTACATCAGCGAATCGCGGTTGGGCGCTATGTCTTTAAACCTTTTGATTTTTTGCGCCAGTAAAACTTCGTCGGGGCGCTCATGGTTCAGTAAACGGGTAAAATCATGCGCCTCAAAACCCTCTTCCTTCAGCCTGTCTTTATACAACGAGCGGTAAAAATGCTGAGCCGAACCATAGTACGCCAGTTCGCGCTTTTGCTTCCAGATCTTTTTCTGTTCGGCGGTACCCGGCAGCTCTTCAAATAGGGCCTTGCCTGCGTAACTGATGGTATGTTCAATGCCATCGCTCACAAAATTCTTGAGCAAAAATTTGGTTCTATAACCGAGCGCCTTGTTCTCCACCACCAAAAACTCATCGCCTGATGCTTCCAGCTGTTGCTTGTTACGATGATAGATCAGGTTTAAAATATGCGGGTTAACTACATGGCAAAGCTTGGAATTTTCGGTAGTGCCGATAAAATCGCGCCTGAACTGTTCGTAATTCTTTTTCCAGTCGGCCGCGCTGCTGATCACCACTTCGCGCAGCATTAATACTTTTTGAGTAAGTTCAATATTAAGTTTTATAGGGGCATTGCCCACCTGTATGGTTTGCGAATAATCTTCAAAGCCAACGGTGGTCACCACCAGTTCATACTGGCCGGGTTTAACATTGGCCAAGGTAAAAGAGCCATCGTCGGAGGTAACCGCACCATAAGTAGCATTACTTAAAAACACACTGGCCCTGGGCACCGGACTTTTAATACCGGCACTTACTACCTTACCGGTAATTGTTGCATTTTGAGCCAGTACTATGAACGGGCATAAAATAAGGGTTAGAATTATCCAGTAAGGCCGCATTAAAAGAATACTACAATATTTTTTGAAGATACTAAAAAACGCTTTTTTTATGAACGCTTGATGAAATTGTATGGTATTTATTGAATTATTTGTGTTACAGGTTTATACGATGTAAACACTCATAAACATTAACCGTATTTGTCTGATACCTGCAAGTGTAATACAGTTATATTTAAGTTATTACACCAACGCAATGCTTAAATTAAAACAACTATTATCAGGATCAAGACGAGGTACCAACGATATAAACAGGGTGATCACCCTATTATGGATGTTGATTTTAATAGGACTGCTGTCGCTTATTTTCCCGGCCACGGTAAAAATATTGCAAAATGACTGGGCCGGGGCGTTAACAACCATTGGTTCGGGCCTTTTTTTGGCCGGTGCAGCTACGCTGGTTGGTTCCATTCTGGGTTTTTTATTTGGTGTTCCAAAAAACAACAACGCCAAAGATGAGGGTAAGGAAACCTCAGCATCACATCAACAATTTTATCAGCCCAATACCAACTTAGAACAAATATCAGACTGGCTAACAAAAATCATTGTTGGCATAGGCTTAATAGAGATCAGTAAAATCATTTCCTTTTTTAAGTTCATAGGTGATTACTGCGGACCAGCCTTTAGTAATCATCCGGCAGGTGAAATTATTGCCGTTTCGATATGTTTGCATTATACCCTGGTTGGTTTTGTACAGGGTTTTTTATTGGCTTATTTATGGTTGCCGGCTGCATTTGCCAGGGCCCGCAAAAACGCCGAAGAAATAATGAAAGATGACGATAAGGTTTAAAGTAAGTCCTACCCGAACCTTTAATCTCGCCAGAGATACGGAAAAAGTAGCAGCGCAGTGGTAATTACAATGGCATTAATGGCCAGTAGCACGCCAACATTACCCAGGTTAAAGCTGCGGTCTACCCCATCCATGGCATTTTTGCTGAGCTTTATAAGTACCAATATCACCGGTATAATAACCGGGAAACTTAATATAGCCATCAGGGTGCCGTTATTGCCTGCCTTTGATGCTATGGCCGATATCATGGTAAACACTGTTGAAAAACTTAAACTGCCCAGCAACACTGTTAAAAAATAATACAGCGGGTCGCCAAGCGTATTGGTAAAAAACACCATGTATACCACTAATGCAAGCATGCTTAATAAAGACATCAGCATAATGTTATAAATAGTTTTTGACAGGATAATAGCCTGCGGACTGGCTATGGAGTAATAGTAAAGCAAACGGTTCTTGCTCTCCTGCATAAAACTTTTGGCTATGGCATTAACAGAGGCAAACAGCATAATTATCCAGAACAGCACGTTCCACACTACTGCATAGCCGCTGCTGCCGGCAAAGCCGGCCGTTAGGTTAAAGGATATGTAGCAAACAAACACCGTTGATACCACATACAACAAAACACCATTAAAGGCATATTTTGACCGCCACTCCAGCAAAATTTCCTTTTTTAAAAGGTACCATGTTTCATTAACCAGTTTCATACCGCGCAAAGGTAATAATTTAGTTTACTGGTTCATTTGCCTAATAGTTCATTTGTTTGATTAAGGCTATTGCATTAGTTTTGAATTAAATTAAACCAGTTTATATTTAAATGCCAGTAGCCTATTGCCATACACCACTGGGGATAACCCGCATTACCGAAGACGATGGTTTTATTTCGGGTGTATCTGTTTTAAATGATGAGCACGAGGTTACGCCAGCACCTACCCTACTTTTGCAAACAGCCATTAATCAACTTAATGAGTATTTTAAAGGCGATCGTAAAACGTTCGATCTGCCGATCAGGCAGCCAGGCTCCGATTTTCAGCAAAAAGTGTGGGATCAACTATTAAAAATAAATTACGGCAGTACCATAACCTATTCGCAGCAATCAAACCTGATGAATAATCCGTTGGCCATAAGGGCTATAGCGGCGGCAAACGGTAAAAATAATTTATGGATTGTGGTACCCTGCCACCGGGTAATTGGTGCCGATGGCAGCCTTACCGGCTATGCGGGTGGCCTTTGGCGCAAGAAATGGCTGTTAGAGCATGAGGCCCGCACCAACGGCACGGGCCAAACCAAGCTTGAGTTTTAATATCCTTTAAGCTTCTACATTGAGCAGGCGGCTCATTTTTTCGTGCAGCTGATACGGCTGAAATGGCTTTGCCAATACATCATTCATACCGGCAGCAAGCGCCTCCTGCTGCTCATGGCCCAATGACGATGCCGAAAGCGATATGATAGGTGTACTTCTTTTGGGTTCTTCAAAATCAACACGCAGGGTGCGGGCAGCCTCATAGCCATTCATTTCGGGCATGTGGGTGTCCATTAAAATAAGGTCGTAATTTTTGGTCTTTAGCTTATCAATGGCTTTACGGCCGTTATCAACCATATCAACCTCTACGTTCCAGTCCTTTAATATTTTCGATAGCATAAACTGGTTAACCATATTATCTTCGGCTATCAAAACACAGATATTATTAAAAGGATGCAGTATTTTAGGTTTGTTGCTTGTGCTTTCAGAAGGTTTAGCCGCAATGGTATGCCAGTTTATAAAGTTAAACACACTTCCTTTGCCTAACTGACTGGTTACTTCCAGTTCGCCGCCTTTCAATTCGGCCAGCTTTTTAACAATGGCCAAGCCAAGGCCAGTGCCTCCGTATTTATTCCCGGTATCCTCTTCGGCCTGTTCAAACGATTCAAAAATTTTATTGAGCCTGTCGGCAGGTACACCAATGCCCGAATCCTCCACGCTGTATTTTAGCTTAACCTTATCGTTGTGTTTTTGCAATACCGATACTGTAAGCTTTACATGGCCTCTTGGCGTAAATTTAATGGCATTGCTAAGCAGGTTCATCAATATCTGATTAAGGCGCAGCGAATCAACCATAAGGTTTTGTGGCACCCGGCTGTCTATATCAAGCACAAACTCAATGTTACTTTCGTCGGCCCTGAACTTAAGCAAATCAAAAACCGATTTAACCAGATCGTAGATATTGTTCGGCGTACGTACAATGTTAAACTTACCGGCTTCTATCTTTGAAATATCAAGCACATCATTTATTACCCCCAGCAATGAGCGCGAAGATGTTTCCAACAGATCGAGCATGCTTTTTTGCTGCTCGTTCAAGTCGGTTTTCAGTAGCAAATCTGTTATACCAATAATGCCGTTAACCGGAGTGCGTAGTTCATGGCTCATATTGGCCAAAAAGGTTTCCTTTACCTTTTTGCCATATTCGGCCTCTTCCTTTGATTTGATCAGTTGCTCCTGGTAACTTTTTTGAGGAGAGATATCACTGATGTTCAAAAAGATGGTTTTATTGTGGTACGATGCACGGCACTCGGCCCAGATCACCCGCTTATTAAAGGTTTCAAACTGAACTTCAAAAACCGCGAAACTGAGATTCTCCTTAATAATTTCGCCCAGCTTTTTACGAAACGCCTGCTGATGACCGTCAAACGACAGATCAACAATACTCCTGCCTACCAACTCATTGGGTTTAAAACCCATGATGCTTTCAACCGCAGGGTTGATATTACCTATCCGGAGCGTTTGAGCATCAACGGAACAAATAATATCGGCAGAGTTTTTTACCACGATGGCAAAGCTCTCCAACTCTTCGTTCTTTAATTTAATTTCGGCCTGGCTGCGGGCCAGGTGTACAAATGAATCAACCTTTGCCGATGTTATGTACGGGTCAAGCGGTTTATAAAGATAATCTATGGCACCAGTGCCCAGGCCCTTTACCGCGTACTTGGTTTCTTTTGATATGGCGGTTACAAAAATCACCATAATATCCCTGGTGCGTGGGTTTGACTTAAGCATTTCAACAAGCTCAAAGCCATCCATTTCCGGCATCTGTACATCTATCAGGGCAATGGCAATATGTGTTTCCCAGGCTATCTTAAGGGCCTCATTGGGAGATGTAGTTGAATATATACGAATATCCTCGCGCTTGAGTAAAGCTTCAAGCGCTATTATATTTTCCTCTCGGTCATCAACAATAAGAATATTAACGGGGGTCATTTAATATTAGTTATATATAAAAATCACAGTTTGTGCAAAAGCTCAAATATTTCGTTTGTATGTAGTATATAGTCTGCCGCGCCCAAATTAATAGCCGCTGCCGGCATTTCGCCCATTTCCGCATCTTCGGGGTGCTGGGCTATGGTAACGGCACCGTTGTTTTTTAGTTTAAGCAAGCCCTCGGCACCGTCCTGGTTTGCTCCTGATAATAAAATGGCCATACAGCGCTCTTTATAAATTTCAGCAGCGCTTTCAAAGGTAACATCAATTGACGGCTTTGAGTACCAAACCGCCTCAGAAACATCCAAACTAAAATAACCGCCTGTTTCAATCAGCGTATGGTAATTTGCAGGGGCTATGTAAATGGTGTTCTTGTTAACAATATCCTTATCCTGTATTTCGCGCAGTAACATACGACTGTTCTCTGCAAAAAGTTTCTCAATCTCGCTAAAAAAATTCCTTTTGCGATGAATAACAATGATCACTGTTTTATCCAGATCGGCAGGCAGAAGTTTTACCACCTGGAACAAGAGTTTAAACGACCCCGCCGAACCACCTAACAATAAAACCTCGGTAGTACGCCAGCGTTCAAGTAAACTTTTATCAGGACCCAATTTTTTGATAAATATTTTCTTTTTGGTTGATCACCTTAAACTTCTTTTTAAAAACGTCAGATCGTATAGTTTCCTTGCTGCCCAGGCATAAGTAACCGAGCGGGCACAGGCTTTTATAAAACAGATCTAATATGCGCTCCTGCAGCGCCGTTTCAAAGTATATAAATACGTTTCGGCAACTAATTAACTGAAACTCATTAAACACATCATCAGAAACTAAATTGTGTACAGAAAATAAAGTATTCTGTTTTAGCTCGTTATGTATTGATGCTGCATCGTACAAAATGGTAAAGTTATCAGATATGGAACCTTTTAACCCCGTATACTGATAGTTTTCGGCATAGCTTTTAATATTGCGAAGACTGTATATGCCCTTACGCGCCTCTTTTAATACCTCGGTATTAATATCGGTACCATATATGAACGATTTTTTGCTGAGCCCTGCCTCGCGCAGTAATATGGCCAGTGAATAAACCTCCTCGCCTGTTGAGCAACCGGCACACCATATTTTGGCATGCTGGTATGTTGAAAGGTAAGGAACCACCTGTGCATTCAACGCCTTATAAAACGACGGGTCGCGAAACATTTCGGTAACGTTCACCGTGATCTCTTCTAAAAAATCCTGAAAAAAATGCTGATCATTTACTAAAATGTGTTTCAGATCGTAAAACTCCAGTTTTTTCAGCTGCATGATCCTCACAATCCGTCTTTTTAACGAGGCCTTGGTATAGCCCGAAAAATCAAACCCATGTACCCGTTTTACCAGGTCAATGAGTTCAGTTATTTGTTGTGATGTTATAATAACTGCGGTATCACTCATACTTAACTCTCCAACCACAATTGCATTAACGAAATTAGCCTGTCCATATCAACCGGTTTGGTAATGTAGTCATTAGCACCAGCTTCAATGCACTTTTCACGATCGTCTTTCATTGCCTTAGCCGTTAAAGCTATTACGGGTAATTTGGCCCATTTGTTTTGTTTGCGAATATATCTGGTAGCCTCGTACCCATCCATTTTAGGCATCATGATATCCATCAGTACAATATCAATGTTCTTGATCTCTTCCAGCTTGGCAATGGCTTCTTCGCCATCATTGGCAATCTCCACTACAAGGTCATAGCTTTGCAGGGCGCTGCTCAGGGCAAAAATGTTGCGCATATCATCGTCAACAATCAATACCTTTTTACCTTTTATAGCGTCCTTGCCTTTATTGGGCACTTTTGCCTTGGTAAATGCCGGGGCCTGGTCATTCTGGTTCACGGCAGTTTCACTGATCTTGTTCAGGAACAGGTTTACCTCGTCAATTAGCCTGTCGGCAGATTTGTTGGTTTTTACCACCATGGCATTAGCATACTGCATAAGCCTGTTAACCGATGCTTTATCAAGCTCCATGGCTGTATTCACAATTACCGGGAGCGATGCAAAACGGTCAACTTCCTTGATCTTATCCAACAGGTCAAGACCAGATATATCGGGCAGGTTAAGGTCAAGTATCACGCATTGGTACTCGTTTTCATGCAGCATACGGAAAGCCGACTCACCGTCAAACGCCTGGTCAACCGTGATGTCCTGGCCCTGCATCATATCTTTTAAAGCCTGGCTTTGGGCCTTATGGTCTTCTACCAGTAATATCTGTTTAAAGCGGGTACCGCTTTGCAGCATAATATCTGCAAAAAGTTTATCAAGCGTTTCGGTATTTATTGGCTTTTTCAGGAAACTGATAGCCCCTTCCTTACGCACCCGATTGGCGGCAGCCTCACCGGCCGACATCAGGTGAACCGGGATGTGCATGGTTTGCTCATCGCCTTTTAACTCTTTCAATATTTGCCAGCCATCCTTACCCGGCAGCATAATATCCAGTATAACGGCATCAGGCAGGCTTTTCTTTACTGCTTCAACCGCGCCGGTACCTTCATGCACCATAATCGATTTATAGCCATGTTCGCGGGCATAATCCTGTAATATGTTGGCAAAGTTTTTATCGTCTTCCACAATTACAACCAGCGGTTCTCGATTATCATCGCGGGTGATGGTTTTGGCCGGTTTCAGAAGCTCGCCGTTGGTTTTAAAGGTTTGCGGTGCCGGTAATATCTCTGCATCAATAATAGCAACCGGTTTTGCCTGAAAAGGTATGGTGAGTACAAACTCGCTGCCAACACCCTGCTCGCTGGTGAGGCTGATGCTGCCGCCAAGCAGTAGCGCCAGTTCGCGGCTTATAGAAAGCCCCAAACCTGTACCACCGTATTTACGGCTGGTTGAACCATCGGCCTGCTGAAATGCTTCAAATATGATGCGCTGTTTTTCGGCAGGTATACCAATGCCCGAATCTTTGATGGCAAAGCTAACGGTATTCGGTTTTTCGCCCGGTTTGGCGGTAATAGATATAGATCCGTTTTCTGAGGTAAACTTAAACGCGTTGGAGAGCAGGTTTTTGATAACCTGTTCCACCCGTACCTTATCTGTAAATATGGTTTTAGGTAGGTTTCTGTCAACGCTGGTGCTGTAGTTGATCTTTTTATTGCTGGCAAACTCGGCAAACAGCATTTCCATATCGCCCAATATTTCAGATACCTTAATATCCTCATTTTGCATCTCCAGCTTGCCCGATTCAATTTTTGACAGGTCAAGAATATCATTGATCAGCGTAAGCAGGTCATTACCGGCGTTAAAAATTACGCTGGCGTATTTCACCTGATCTTCGCTAAGGTTATGCGGTTTATTATCTTTAAGGATACGGGCCAGCACCAGGATACTGTTTAGCGGGGTACGTAGCTCATGACTCATATTGGCCAAAAACTCCGATTTATATTTACCCGTAGTTTCCAGCTCCTCAACCTTAAGGTTTATAGCGGCGCGGGCCTGCTCAATAGCCTGGTTCTTTTCTTCAAGCAGGCTTGCTTTTTCTTCCAGCTCGGCATTAATGGTACGCAGTTCTTCCTGTTGTACGCGCAACTCTTCTTCTGATGCCTGCAACATTTCTGTTTTGCTCATCAGCTCCTCGTTGGTAACGCGCATTTCTTCCTGTTGGGCTTCCAGCTCTTCTGCCTGTTGTTGTGTTTCCTCAAACAGATCGTGCATAATGGTACGCGCCTGGGCTGTGTTAATGGCAATGCCTATATCGTTGGCCGCTGCCTTGATATAGTCGCTATCATTAGCCACCAGTTCATTGGCATAAGCCACCTCCATTACGCCCTTTAATTTTTTATCAAAGAAGAAAGGTACTATAAAGCTTTCGGCAAGGTTTTCTTTTAATACAGACGATTCCAGGTTAAACCTGTCATTCAGTTTGCCTTTAACAACTGCCGCTTTCTGGTCGCGGGCCACCTGCCCTACCCAGCCTTCGGCAAGTTGAACGGTTTTCTTTAAAAACTCGGGGTTATGAAAAGCGTATGAGGCGTAAAGCTCCAAACGCTGATGGGTTTCATCATATAGATAGAAAGTACCGGCAGCGGCCCCGGTATACCTGCAAACCTCACTTAATATATTTCCTGAAAGTTCCTTTTCACTTTGCTGACCCTGCATTTTTTCATTCAACAAGCCAGTACCGATAAGCAGCCAGTTTTTGGCTTTGTTTTCGGCAAGTACTTTGCCCAGCTCAATGTTGGCTACCTTTATCTCCTCTTCAATTTTTTTCTGCTTATCAAAAGTGGTTTGTATGTAAAAGAACAAAACCAGAATAATGATCAGGAATATTAACGAACCACCAATAAGGATAGTAATAGTTGTAGTTGATGCTGATTCTGAACTTTGTTTGCGTACCTGGAGTATGTTGCTTTCCGCATCAATGATACGGGTGATCAAGCTCCTGATCATATCCATATTTTGCTTGCCGTTAAAAAACATGCGGTTGGCAAGCATAAAATCAAGGCCCTGGGCCTCGCGGGCATCTATATCATTTTTAAGGATGATACGCTGAGCGGCAACATAGGTTGTTAAAGAATCTATCCGTTTTTGCTGGGCCAGGTTATCCTCAGTAAGATCACGTAAGGATTGCAGATCAACACCGATACGGGGCAGCGCCTCGTTGTACGGATCAAGAAAAACCTTATTATTGGTAGCCCCATAACCGCGCATACCCGTTTCGGCATCTATCATGTGCTGTAGCAGGTTGTTGGATGATCTGATAACATTCTGGGTATGATCAACCCATACATTATCTTCTTCAAACTTGCGAATACTATTGTATGATAATATACCCACCACTAAAACAAGAATGATGGATACTACAAAGCCTGCTAAAACCTGCTGGCGAAACGAAAATTTAAACATGCAGACGTATTATATTTGTTAGGGTACAAATATGTTCAAAAAAAACCTTTTTACTATGTAAAAAGGTCAATAAACATTTGAGGAATAATTTTTTAGCTATTTGGCTCTGTGTTTTGGATGAAATTTTTAGGTTTACTTTTCAGTGCCCCGCCAACTGCAAACGCTGCTCCGGCAAACAGCACATACCACCCCCATTTAAACTTAACCTGCCTTGCCAAAAAAGTTTCAAACTTATGAAAAGGTATAAAGTTAAAGGTAAAATGAATTTTCAAAAACGCGGCAATAAGCAGCATCACCACCAAACCGGCAGATACCCATGCAGCTGCACGGATAATTTTTGGCTGATTTAAAAACGATGCCGCAATACCAATAATAGCAACCAGCAGCATCACTAAACCATAGGGCATGTTAAGCTGGTAAACATCCCAGTTAAACAAACCAAACGGACGCAGCAACGGGCAATAAGTACCTGCAAAAAGCAATACAAAGCCAATAAACGAAAAAATAGAACTGATACGCATAAGGTAAGGAAGTTAGTGGTGAGTGATGAGTTGTGAGTCATCCAAGCAATGGTGCCAAAAAACTCAAAACTAAAAACCCAGAACTTAAAACTAAATTATTGCTTTATCTCCATTTTATCGGCAAAGTGGGCGCAGTAGTCGCGCAGGTCTTCTACAATATTTTTTTCGCCGGTGGCACGTAAAAAGCTATCGCCCATGGTTTGCAGGGTTTCATAAAAAAAGCGTTTCATTTCATCAACCGGCATGTCTTTTGTCCACAGGTCAATACGCAGCGTATTTTTATAGCTCTGATCCCAAAGGGCCAGCATAAATGATTTTACAGGTAAAGCCTCCTTGTTTGCAGAATCGGTTGATTCCCACATAATGGTTTCCGGAACGTTGTTATCGTCAAGACTAACGGTCAGTTTTATTTCAGCAGTTTTCATTGTTAATATTCTTTTTTATTGGTAATTATTTCAGGCCGCAAGTATCTCATTTTTAGTCGAACCACTTTATAATGCGTTTGTAATTTTTAACATGCCCGGCCCACGGTGGTATTTATCTAACTATTAAAAATATGATGACAACCAGGGCTATAAAGCACAGCTCTACCAGCCATAGTTTTTTAAGTTCGGCAAAAAAATTGCGGAATATCAGATCGAGGAAAAACACCACAAACGCAAACAGCAAAAATATCCAGCCAATGGTACCGCTCCAGTTTTCGAGCGGACGGCCCGCTATGTGGGCGCCGTATATCCAGATGTAAGCTGCAACTAAAATAAAAAAGGTAGTAGCAAAATTTAAAGGGGTAATGCGGAGTTTCATTGATGCCTGATGGTATTTTTAAAATGCGGTGTTTGGCCGTAAGTTTTTATTAACGTTTTTTTCTTGATGATGACGACCGGCCTTTTGAACCGGCAGAACCGGGTTTGCCCGCTTTGCCATACCTGGCTTTTTCTTTGGCGGCATCAAACTTTTTACGCTGGTTCAGGGTCTTTTTTTCGTGAAAGGCACCCTTAAAGTCAGGGTCTTCCTTCCGCTTCTGCATGTCAATCTCTTTGTTTTGCTCCTGCCTTTCGTCGTAGCCTGTTTCTTCTATAAATACGTCATCAGGTATTACCGATACCGGGATGCTTTGCTTAATAAGCTTCTCAATCTTTTTCAAATAATACTCCTCGGCCGGGCCACAAAAGGTAATGGCTTCGCCAGATTGCAGTGCTCTGCCTGTACGTCCTATCCGGTGTACATAATCTTCAATAACCACGGGCACATCAAAGTTGATCACGTGACTTACATCGCTCACATCAATACCCCGCGATGCCACATCGGTAGCCACCAGTATTTTCACCTCATCGTTTTTAAACGAATTAATGGAGTTGATACGGGTATTTTGCCCTTTGTTGGCATGCAGCACACGCACTTCCTTTTCGCCAAACTTGCGCAGCAAAAACTTATACACATCCTCGGCAGCTATGCGGGTTTTACAAAATATAATGAGCTTGGTAATATCGCCTTCCTGATCAAGCAGTTTTTTGAGCAGGTTTATTTTGGTTTTATTGTTGGGTACATGGTACAAATGCTGGTTTACCGTTTGCGCCGGGGTAGCCTGCGGGGTTACCTCAATAACTGTTGGATACTCCAGAAAGTTATTTGACAGCTCATGTATCTTATCGCTCATGGTAGCCGAAAACAACAGGTTTTGCCGCTTAACGGGCACCACTTCCAGTATGCGGTTTATCTGGGGCATAAAGCCCATGTCCATCATTTTATCCGCCTCATCCAGCACCAGCACCTGCAGGGTTTTGGTTACAATATGCCCCGCCAGGTAAATATCCATAAAGCGGCCGGGAGTAGCCACAATAATATCAACCCCCTTATTGATCTGTTCTATTTGGGTTTTAGGGCCTAAGCCACCGTAAAGCACCACTACGCGTAGGTCGGTATTCGCGGCAAAGGTTTTTACGTTCTCCTCAATCTGCATGGCCAGTTCGCGTGTTGGCGAAATAATGAGCGCCCGCGGATTTTCGCCCTGGGCATACTTTAGCCTCATAATAATGGGCAATACGTAGGCAGCCGTTTTACCGGTACCTGTTTGCGCTATACCCATAACATCCTGCCCGTTTAAAATTGGGGGGATGGCCTTTTGCTGTATAGGAGTAGCTTCGGTATAACCG
>Ga0247742_10002145_pt1 | contig 13118 bp, 11 predicted proteins | sample UWRJL208509C2_FD_180944 | JGI IMG/M metagenome (GOLD analysis project Ga0247742, IMG submission 180944) | Plant litter microbial communities from Arlington Agricultural Research Station in Wisconsin, United States - UWRJ-L208-509C-2 | ecosystem: Environmental > Terrestrial > Plant litter >...
TAAAAATACCATCCGCTTTTTTTGTATACTGATAAGCCTTACCCTATCTTAATAATGCTTGTCTCAATATACACTGATCCTTAGTAATAAATAATATAAAAATAATCCGATAATCTATAAAATTTCAAATAGCCGCTTTTTTAATTTTAGTCGTTTATGCTCAAAAGCAACTCTAATTAAATAAAAAGGCAAACATGGAAAATATCAGAAGACCGGTATTCCTCAAGCCGGATCACGAGGATTTCTTCTTCAAAATGCACCGTGAAATACAGGAAACAGTACTAAAAAACAATAACCTGCAAACCCGGAATATTGTAAAAACAATAGTACTTTTATTAATTTATTTTACTTCTTATACCTGTATACTCCTCTTTGGAAATACTACTCCCCTGCTCTTTCTTTTTTATATGATCGCCGGACTCACCATGATCACATTGTTTGTCAATTCCTTTCACGATGCCGCACACGGTGCCCTTTTTAAAAAACCGAAACACAACCATTGGTTTACGTCCATTCTTGCACTTTTCGGCAGCAATACCTGGCTTTGGACCAAAAGACATATCGCCCTGCATCATGCCTATCCTAATATTCAGCACTGGGATATTGATATCAGGCAGAGTAATGTAGTACGGATTTTTCCACAAAGCCCTCTTTCAAAATTCCATAAATACCAACATATCTACATGTGGTTCTTATATCCCTTATACTCCCTTAATTGGATTTTTATCCGGGATTTTAGGGACTTTTTTACTGAAAGCGATAATTATATAAAACGTATTACCAATATCCCCCGTATCGAAGTCTACAAATTGCTCGCTGCCAAAATTATCAGCCTGCTCTTTATTATCGGTATCCCCCTATTGGTCCTGGGCCAACCCTGGTATCTTATTATCACTGCATGGTTATTCATGCATATTTCCGGAAGTATGCTCGGTGTTATCGCACTGATCTCTACACATGCTGACGAACATGCACGGTTCCCTGACCCCGAAAATGGCAAAATAGAAATGACCTGGGCCGAACACCAGATGCATACCACTAAAGATTTTAGTACAGACAGCCCAATCGCCAACTTCCTCTTCGGAGGTTTTACCCATCATATAGCACACCATCTTTTCCCTGGGGTCGCACATACTTATTACCCTCAAATCACCCCCATCATCAGGCGTTATGCAACAGAATATGGGCTGCCTTATACCTGTTATCCGTTTTATGAGGCTATACGCTCACATTTCAGGATGCTCAGGAACAACGGCACGGAAAATATCTTTAATAGTGGTGAACTTTAATTCCTTTATACGCAATGACCTAAACACTTCATCAAACAGTTCCATTTTTAAGTATATTCCAAACAGGCTTAATTACCTCTTTATAACCTTCATAACATTCTTTTTTCCGCCTGCAATAAATGACACCAGATACATTCCTTCATTCAGGTCCGAGATATCTATTTGCCGGGAGGTATTGTCAAACATAAACGACCTGATTACCCGTCCGCTGGGGTCTGTAATAGTGACTAAACCAATAAGTGAATTTTCAATAGTACTAATCGTAATGATCCCATCTGTCGGATTTGGGAATGCTGAAAATTTCATCTGATTCTCATTATTTTTAATCCCCAGGCTGCTGTCTCCAAATACAAACAAATCATCAAAATAAGCTGTCGAGCCGGCTTTATTATTATATAAAAAAGCAAAATGATCAATAGTAGTACCTGTTAAAGTACTGCCGGTATATATTGTCTCCCCATTAATTACATACGAGATAGTATTATTGTAAAACTTGTAATTTATAGTAACCTGCATCCATTCATGAGAAGTCCAGGTAGCACTGGTAGTAATATAAGTTGGCACACCTCCTGCCAATGACAATATCTTGATACTCCCGTCAGCAGCAAATTTAACCTGCGAAGTAATAGTATTATTCGCATCCTGATACTGCAAAGCATAATCTGAACCTGGTGTTTCCAAAATAGCGTCAGGCGCTATTAAAATCATAACTGCTGTAAGTGCAGTATTAATGGTAGAAGAACTCCCCAAATAAGGACTGATACAGCTAAAAAAAGTCCCGTCTTCCAACGCTGGCAAATTTGGATCGGTAGTTATTTTTACGTCTGTAGGCCCACTCACTTCCCAATTACCTAAAGTAGAGGTTGGTATATCTTCCGAAATACTAAAACCATCAACATCCTGGCCAGTTGGAGATATCACGTGCCATCCTTTTTGCTCACTGATGGGTCCGATAGTAAAATTATTTGGGCTGCCTTCAACAGTTCCAAAGAAGTTCTCTCCGTAAGATTGTTGGGCATTGGCAATTATAATCGGGCACGCGGACAAAAATGCAATAAGTAATTTTGTTTTCATAATAAAAGGTTTTTGTTTAAATATTTAGGGCTGATTGATTAATAGTTCTGATTGTTTTTATATTCGTCCCAGTTTCATACTACAGATGCTAAAACTTAAATTGCAAAGTAGTACCTATGAAAATAATGTCCCTGCCCGCACTTACATCCTGCAGATAATCTCCCGCTTTAAACCACGTAAATTCTTCACGCAGGTATAGAAAATCGTTGACATTCCATACAATTTCACCAGAGAACTGCTGGCCTATTTCCTTAGAATCGGATTCTTTCCCTGAATAAATAAGAGCGGTATTCGCTGCATAAAGCCCATCATTCCGGCTCATTCTCCAAAACATATCATAATCTACAGAGAAATCAACATTGTCCGTCAGTTCAAAACTGATAGAGGGATGGGCATCAATAATATTAGACGGGCCTATCAGCGCGGCAAGCCCAAAATAAGCGCCTCTTGGAAAAAGGGGATTAAACGTCTCCAACTTTCCATCGCCATAATTGCGGTCTCCACTCACGATTTCTCCTTTAAAGCCTATCTCGGGATGTAAAGCAATTCCCGTAAATCTATAGCCTGTATTAATCGATGCAGTCCAGGCATTAATAGTGGCATCTCCAAATTTTCCAAATTGATACAGCGCTTCAGCATCATAACGCCAGTTATGGATCTTACCCCAGATCCTTGTTCCTGCAGACTGCCTTCTTTCCATGGCGGAACCATCGTCAAAATGGCCATTATCCCGCTCATAACCAAAATAGTATAAATCGATATTCTGTACTACCGGAAGAGATTTGATTACAAAATAACTGCCCCAAAACTTTCTGTCCGACAACGATTTATCATCAAAAATACCCTTCCTCGCAGGAACATCATGGCTAAAAAACAAATCCGCCGTAATCCGTTTATCGTTATAGGTAAATTTTGCGGCATCAAATGAATGCCTGTTGTTAGGTCCATCCCTCACTGCTACCAGACGTTGGGATCCAAAACTAATTTCCTGCCTGCCCAACCTGAAATAGGCCTGCCTGTCCTTGTCCGCCAGTAAAATCAGGTCTGCAAATACCTGGTGTACCTCAAGTGGGTTTTCATCAACAGGGCTCGTTTCTAACCGGCCATCTGCGAGGCTGCTCTGCGTCTGCACGAACAGCCTGAAGTGTTTACCCGCATGGAAATCAGCATGGAATAAAAACCGCGAGAGGATATACCCGTCTTTATCCTCAGGTGCATCTCCCCAGTCTTCATTTTTGACATAAAAATACTGGTACCGCAAATCACCGCCAAAACTCAGGTAAGTGTCTCCGGACGCCGCTAACGGAAGGTATTTTAATTGTTTATACCAATTCGTATTAAGGCTGTCATTATGCAGAAAACTGTAATCTTCATTATACCGTAAAGGTTTAAAATCGGGGAACTTTTGCGCATAACTGCTCAGAGCCGAAATAAGCAAAATGAATGTTATACTCCTTTTCATGATCTATTTCTTTTTAACTGTAACTGCTTTTTTAGGCTGGTTGGCCTTAATATCTTTATAGGCATTCGGAATATTGAAGTTATAATGCAGCCAGTTAAACAGGTCATAACCTTTATCAAATTCCTTCATCGTTACGCTTGCTTTTGTCTGCTCCAGTGTCAATCCCTTTTTTACGGCTGCAATAATATTTTTCTTCAACACCGTTACATAGTCTATGGTAAATTTAATCCCGGCCTTGTTGGTTATTCTTCCATGTCCCGGTACAACTATATCATTATCGCCAATCCTGTCATAGATCTTTGTAAGGTTATTGACAGGATCCAAAAAATAACCGTCAAACAGCCACGGAATAGCAGGACTCTCTGCAATAAATGGATTTCCGGCATAAAGGATATTCTTGCCATTTGTTTTGACAAATACAAACAAATCGGCAGGTGATTGTGCAGTACCGGCATTAACCAGTTCAACATTGATCCCTTTTCCCATATCCAGTGTCAGCGATTGGTTAAGCGCAATAGTCATATCTGCCGGGCGGTATACACTTTCTTCAATTCCACGGTTAGCCCCAAAAAGCATTATCATGAATTGCTTGATATTGTCATAGTTTTTAGACAGGTTCTCTTTACAGTAAGCATTCTGGATAATAAGCGTTTCTTTTGGCAAAAGGTAATTCCCAAAACAATGGTCTCCATGGTCACTTGTATTCACAGCATAGATAATCGGTTTGTCAGTTACGCTTCTGACAAGTTTATAAAGCTGGTCATAAAGCCGCTTATCAAGCATGGTTTCAATCAGCAATACGCCTTTTTCTCCAATTATTATTCCTGCGGAAGTAGCCTGCGGAATTCCTTTTGCAGTTTCATTTTCGGATGTAGATGGCGAAACGGCATAAACGTTATCCGTAATTTTATGCAATTCTAACGTAACCAGGTTCGCATCCCATATTGGGACCTTAGGCGGCATAGGGAATTGTGCGTAACTTTTTGGCGTGGCAATTAATACAATCGCCAGACAGCATAATAGGAAATGATGTTTCATGATAATTATTTTTTGGAATGAATCTTAGAATTTATTTTTTTGGTATCCACCAAAATACTTAACAGGAGACCACGATGGTAATACAGGTATCTTTTCAGTATCCAGAGATTTGAATTCTCCTGCAGCATACACAATTTTGCCATTTACTACTGTCAGTACAGATTCTATATTACGCACCGCATCCGGCGTAATAGAGAAATAATCGTCCGAAAGAATAGCAAAATCAGCATACATACCCTTCTCTAATTTTCCCTTTAACTTCTCTTCCCCCGAAAACCAGGCACTTCCCGAAGTATAAAGTCGAAGAGCATTGAATTTATCCAGCACCTGATCTTTTGGCCAGAATTGCATCCCACCCATAGTTTTTCCTGTCAATAGCCAGTGAAGTGCCATCCAGGGATTATAAGTGGAAATCCTGGTCGCGTCTGTTCCCATCCCTACAGGAATCCCCATTTTGAGCATCTCATTGATTGGAGGCAGTTGCGTCTTTGGAACGCCATATAATTTCTCATAAATTTCTCCCTGAAAATACATCCTGAATTGTACAGCAATCCCACCGCCAAGTTTTTTGACACGTTCGAGCTCCCCCGGTGTAATAGTCTCTGCATGGTCAAAAAACCATCTAAGCCCGTTAAAAGGAGTGTCCGCATTGACTTTCTCAAAGACATTCAGCATCCTGTCAATCGACTCTCCATAAGTTGCATGCAGCCTGAAAGGCCATTTATTTTTAACCAGCAAACGAATAATCGGTTCTAGGTCCCCTTCCATTTCGTCCGATAATACAATTCTGGGTTCCAGAAAATTTTCAAAATCTGCTGCCGATGCTACAATATTTTCACCTGCTCCTTCTTCAGAATAACCATTCGCCACAATCAGGTTATCATTTTTATTGGGATACGTCTCTGCTACCCATTTTTCATAATCCAGTAATTCTTTTCCTTTTTGCTGTGCAAAAAGATAATACGATAACCGCAGTGATAGTTTGCCTTGCTTGGCCAGTGCAAGTGAAATGGTATAATCGGCCGGGTAATTCTGTCCGCCTCCTGCTGCGTCAACAGCACTGGTAAGCCCAAACCTGTTAAGCTCCCTGTTAAATTGTAAGGTACTGTTGGTTTGCTCTTCAGGTGTAAGTCTCGTTGTAAGTGCAAGAGTAGTATAAATGGCTTTTGGGGTTTCTTTCGCATACATTAACCCGGTTAGGTTTCCATCTTTATCCTGTTCCAGAAGACTGCCTTCATACTTCGTGTTTTTATCATATTTTAATACTTCCAGCCCTTTTTTATTCAGGAACGCTTTTCCATATAAGTAGGTTATAAAAACCGGTTTATCCGGAACGGCTGCATTAATCTCATCAATAGTTGGTTGGCGTTTTTCTGCAAACTGGAATTCGTTCCAGCCCCCAATTACTTTGATCCAGACTCCTTCAGGAGTCCTCGCGGCCTGTTCTTTTAGCATTTCCATAGCACGCTTAAGCGTAGTCACCCCATCCCAGCGCAATTCCGAATTATAATTCAGCCCTTCCCGGATAGCATGGATATGGCTGTCGTTCAATCCCGGGATAACAGTCTTTCCTTTAGCATCCACAATCTGCGTAGCACTGCCTTTATAAGTTTCCTGTATGGTTTTAGAGGTTCCGGTACCCATTATTATCCCATCTTTAATAGCCATGGCCTGTACAAACTCATTGGGTTTACTCAATGTGGCTATTTTCCCATTATAGACAATGAGGTCGGCCTTTTGCTGGGCATGAAGGCTGCCACCAAAAGCCATTATTAAAAAGAGAAAGAAGTAATTAATAGTAGTACACCACAAATTATCGGATGAAAAGTTTGTTTTCATAATTCTGGATTTTGAAGTTTAACGGTTAAAAAATGTGAAGGTTCTGAAATAGTAACGATGAAGTCACCAATAGTAAAATGTCTTGAGTTTCTAGTAGCCATACCAATTCATATTTAGTGTTGCTGAACGGGTTTGCAAATTTTGAACCTAATAAACAACACAATGAAAATCAATATTTTACTATCTAAGGACAAAAAAACTCCAACTTTATTTCGTCGGTAAACGGACTAACCGACTATATATAGTCGACTATAACTTCTCTCCTCCTTTAACTCATTATTCAATCAGGTTGCTATCGTAAAGAACAATAAGAATATCCCATTGCAGTATAATTACAATAATAACGTCATTGTAGTTAAATTAGATAAGGTATATAACAATGAGAAATCCTATACCATATATATTGATTATACGGCAAAACCGGAAGAATTCAAAACGGGAAAGGATCCACAAAAGCAACAGAAGATGCGATCCAGCTATAATTTCTTCTACACTAGCTATTCTAATGCTGTCTATAACTATAGGATCTTCAATAAACACAGAATGAATCTCAATGGAAACATAATATCAAATTAACTCTTTTTAATGATCATAAAATACTCACATCTCAAAGAAATTATATAACAAAAACAAAATATCTTATAATATTTTACTCAAATCCATTTTTAATTTTAACTTTACTCAAAATAATACGCTAACAGTAAATCAGTTAAATCACTTCCGAAAAATTACTGGCGTAAAAATCAAAAAAAGGATTTCCCACAATCCCGGATAAAATCCTAATCAATAGGAGAACTACAGTGTAACCATAAAATAGTAAAATATGATACTGATAGCAGCTTCATTGGCACTCCTCGTAATATACGCAGGAGTAAAATTATTAATTCAGGCAAAAAAAGAAATACTCGGCAGTTCTTACCGCAGGGCGGCATGGTCTTTCATAATTGCCGGATTCATTATACTGGCATGCGCCTGTGTACACTGTACCGCAATGTACCACAGGTACGGTACGCACATTATGTATTGGGGAACCGAAAAATATAATGATGAAAATCATTAAGGAAATTCAGATCTTTTATAACTTATAAATCATTTGTAAAAAATAACAGGTAAATAAAAACAGCTATTTTGTAATTGATCCAGTTTATTTACCTCTTCATTTTAGGAGTGTTTAAAAAACACCCCCCACCTTTCATGGGAAAAAATTAAACTTTAAATTTTAAAATTATGGCACAATTGGTAAAAAGAGGACAAAATGGAAACAGTTTATTTCCTTCCTTAAGAAATGATTTTCTTACTAACAGGTTCTTTGATGGCCTGTTTGATTTTGATAGCGATTTATTCAATACCGGTAGCAGTATTCCGCCAGCCAATATCAGCGAAACAAAAGGAAGTTTCCTGGTGGACTTATCAGTACCTGGCATGACAAAAGAAGATTTCAAAGTCGATGTAGAAAACAATATCCTAACCATCAGCAGTGAAAAAAAAGAAGAAAAAACCGATAACGATAAAAATTTCAAACGCCGGGAATTCTCTTATAGCAGCTTTTCACGCAGCTTTACACTACCCGAAAATGTAGATGAAAACAATATCAGTGCTAAATACAATAACGGCGTACTCCATTTAACAATCCCAAAAAAGGAAATCTCCATTTCCAAACCTAAAAAACAAATCTCCGTTTCCTGATAATCAATCACCCTTACAGTTAAATCTATCTATTCAGTATTTTAGACTGTAAGGGATTGATTTAAATTGGCTGAAAGCAAATTCCGATTATACCACAATTCAATATCTAGAAAAAAATATATTAAAATTAATTTTATCTAATTAATTATCTATAAAATGATTTTAAATGCTGAATTAGTTACAAGAAATACGCTACATTTGTGCTTTTTTATAAGTATCTCTTATACTATTAAAAACATGCTAATCAAATTTTGATATAAGATGAATTTAAAAACACTAATAATATCCTTCGGGATATTTTTTTTTACTAACCTAGCATCATCGCAGAATAATGATCCTTGCACAGAGATCTACGGAAAATGGGAAACTTATAAAATAGAACCTCCCTTTGGTATGCCACCAAAAAACAAATCTGAAATATGGCAGTTCGATAAAAACGAAATAGTAATTATCCAAAATAACAAATTAAAATATAGTTTAAACAGTGATTGTTCTAAATTAATCATTCCTGACTTAAACAATTTCTCTATTTTAAAATTAACAAAAGACACTCTAATTATAAAGCTAAGAATTTTACCTCATGAATCCTATAGTATCCATTTCAAAAAAAGTAATTAACATGAAAAATACTATATGTATTATAGTTTTCCTGGTAGCTAATGTCTTTTGCTACTCACAACAGCAATGTGTATCTGATGAATATCTGGATATCTATAAAAAAAGCCATCCCGAATTAGAGCAAAAAATTAAAGACATGATATTTAGTTATAGCCATGATATCAATGGAGTAAAAATTGAAAATCGGGATATTGAAAATGAAGAAATTATTATCATTCCTGTAGTTTTCAATATTATCCATAACGGTGAAGCTATAGGAACAGGAAGAAATTTATCTTTAGCTAAGATTAATGAACAAATTGATATTATGAATGCCGCGTTTAGTGGTCAACTTGGTGGAGCTAATACAAAAATTCAATTTTGTTTAGCGCAGAAAAATTCCATTGGTACGGAAACAACAGGAGTTAATCGATTTTTAGGGCAACCACAATATGATATCGGAAAATCGGTTTTCAATATTTGTGGCACTGATCTGATACCTGCTGACAATGCTATAAAGTCATTTGTTGCTAGTGGTTTTCAAAATAGTCTTTATTTAAATATTTGGACAACAGATATAAAATTCTGTGGGGCTGATAACTTACTAGGATATTCCTCTTTTCCATATTATTTAGAAGAGGCGGGAGACTGGAATAATGTTTTAGACGGTATAGTCTTAGATTATTTGTATGTAGGGACTAATGCAACTACAAATAGTGATGGTAAGAATGCAGTACATGAGGCTGGACACTGGCTAGGTCTCTTCCATGTTTTTGAATATCAAACCCAACCTTGTGACAATACGTCCTGTGATACAGAGGGAGATTTAATTTGTGATACAGATAGTGTCCCTAACGATGGGCTCAGCAATATAGCGCCTGGAGATTGTTTAGGGTATGACTGTAATGGTGAAACAACTACTATAGTACGAAATTATATGGATTATCAAGATACTGAACGGTTTTATTGCCGAATATCTTTTACTGAAGGCCAAAAACAGAGAATGAGGGATATCTTATCTACTTATAGGCATTCTATATATAATCAGGGTATTACTATAACTTCTTGTAATACTACCTTTCCTAATGGAGGGTCTTTAAATACCTGCCAAAATGAATCCCAATTACCTGTACAAAACATACCTCCACCTTATGTAGGAGCCTCAAGTGGGCTCAGAAAGTTTGGAACCAGGATTGAAGTTAACGATAAATGGTTAGTTGCAGTAGATACAGATACTGATTATGGCACACCTGAATTCCCTCCCATATATATGCCAGATTATCTTCATATCTATAAAAGAGAAGGTTGCTTATATAGCCTAAATCAAAGCTTTGAACTTCCTCTGTATAGTATAAATTCAACAAATAATGATTTCGGTTTAATTTTGAATAATAATGAAATTATCATAAGTTCATTTTTAACAGATACTGTATATATATATCATTATAATGAATCAGCTGATTCATGGAGTTTAACCCAGCAAATCCAAAATGTGTCTGTAAATGATGTAGGCACAAGTACTTTTATAACAGGTAACTTTCTGTTTATTTTAGAAAAAAATATATCCAATGATGACGCTGCTATATTTAGGATATACTATAAAAATGCAAGTGGGATTTATTCTTATCACCAAATAATTTCTCTGACTGGATTCACGCTACCTCCTTTAGGCAAATATATGCAGGAAATAAACCTCAAAAAAAGTGTCGTTAATTTTAGCTCCCCTACTTATACCGGATCCTATGATCCATCAGAAATTTTAATTTCAAAAATGAAGCCGGGAGCAACCAGCTATCAATTAATTCTCGAATTGAACAGTACTAATAAATGGGTTATTCTAGGTACCGTCCAACCGACTGGGATACCGGCTTCAGAAAGGATCCATGATATGGAAATTTCCAAAAATTTCATTTATGTATTAACAAGTGCACAAACAGGACCAGCAGGCTCACTAGACGACATATTGTATTTATATACCTATAAAATTAACACTGGTAGTTATAACCCATATACAACTAATTACAATAAAAAAATTCTATTAAATCAAACTAATAGTATTTCTAATGATATAAAACTAAAAGTGATTAATGACCAATTTATGTTTATCGATAACAGTAAATATTATTCTATACGTTTTTTTTACAATATATTTTTTTCCATACCTAATATACTTCCTAACTGGACATTGAGTGACACACACATAACATGTGCTAATCCTGCACAATACCCGGATGATATTGAAATATTCGGTAATTTATTGTTCTATGGATATCGGGGTATAAGTATATATAATATTTCAGATATCCTGATCAAAGCAGGTTTCAGTCAATCTTTTATCGACAATTCTGATTTCTATAAAAAAACGATTTGTGCAGTACCTAATGATTATAGTACCTCTGCGAAAGAAATAATTGTAGGTGGGGTTTGTGATATAGCATTTGATAATAATGTAAAAAAAGAGTTTATTGCCAGTACCTCTATTGAATTAATGCCCGGTACAACCGTAACTGCAGCATCAGAAGTAAATTTAAAAATTGTTGACAGCTATAGCCTTTGCGATTCCGTTCCTCCTGGCTCAAGAATGAGTAATGATAATTCCGATACTGAAAAAAGTAATACGGAGGAGCCACTCGATTATAATGAGAAGGATGCCATTGCTATATACCCGAATCCAACATTTGGATTTACAACAATTAGAAATCTAAATAAGGAACAACTCGTTAATGTTGAAGTTTATAGTATCAATTTTCCAACAAGGGCATTAATAAATGAAAATAATATTTCAAAAGATCAAACCATAGATATTAATTTAAATAATTTTCAATCTGGAATTTATCTTGTAAAGATAACACTGAATGATAGCTCAGTTATTTATAAGAAACTTATTAAAAAATAATAGGTTCAATATCTGTTACGGGTATCTTAAGTAACAATAAAGATACCCCATAGATGAAAACACAATTCACTAGCTATCAATAAAATAAAGTATTAAATCAATTAAATTTACAAGACAATAACAGACAACAATAAAATGCAGATAGTCAAAGATCTGGGATTGGAAAAATCAATTTGAAGCCACTGCAACAGGAAAAAAAGTCACTTTAGAAATCTCTTTCGAAAATGAAGCCGGCATCCAGACAATAATCACAATGGGCTTCGAACAAGGATTTACTATGGCACTTACTAACCTTGACGAATACTTCGCCCAAAATGCATAAGGAAACAAATAAGCTAATCCGATTCACAAACACTAAAATCAGAATATGGAAAATAAAATAGTTATAGTAGAAAGAGTATTCAATGCTCCCATTTCAAAAGTCTGGAAGGCCATCACCGACAAAGACGAAATGAAACTCTGGTATTTTGACCTCGCAGAATTCAAACCCGAAGTAGGCTTCAAATTCCAGTTCACAGGCGGCACACCCGAACAACAATACATACACCTCTGTGAAATAACCGAAGTAATCCCCCAAAAGAAACTCACCTACAGTTGGATATACAAAGGTTACGAAGGCTGTTCCTACGTGACATTCGAACTATCCGAACAACCACAGGACAAAACCCTCCTCAAACTAACCCACATCGACATCGACACTTTCCCCCAAGACAAACCCGACTTCGCAATCCACAATTTCGAAGCAGGCTGGGATTCTATTATCAACACCTCTTTAAAAGAATATTTGGAATAATCTGAATATTAATTTATAAATACATAAATCATGGTATGCAATAATCTGGAATATTGAAAAGAATTCAAAAATTTATTATTTTTGAATAAAAAAGCAAGATGAATTTAGAAGCCCGTAAAATATCTTTTGTTCAGGAATTTCTAAGACTTCAAAATGAGGAAATTGTTCTTGGTCTTGAAAAATTGCTTCACCAACGTAAAGCTGAATTAACTGCGAAAGACATAAATCCTATGAGTCTTGAACAATTTAATAAAGATATTGATCAATCAGTTGAAGATGCTAAAATGGCCGTTTTATCTCGGCGGGTGATTTAAAAACTAAGGCTCAAAAATGGATCTAATTGTTTATTGGACTACAAGTGCCGAAGATAAACAAATGATATTTTTGAATATTATAAGTTCACTGCTGGTCTTACAGTTGCACAAAGTTTAATAAACGGTATTT
>Ga0247742_10002147_pt1 | contig 13109 bp, 10 predicted proteins | sample UWRJL208509C2_FD_180944 | JGI IMG/M metagenome (GOLD analysis project Ga0247742, IMG submission 180944) | Plant litter microbial communities from Arlington Agricultural Research Station in Wisconsin, United States - UWRJ-L208-509C-2 | ecosystem: Environmental > Terrestrial > Plant litter >...
TATCTCAAATTAATCACTTGCATCGTGGAAGCAATCAAGACGTTGAGTACGACGGTCAGGCGGTTGTTGTCAGACTCCGGCGTCGAGTTTAGGAGTCATAGCTAGGCGCCAGGGGGGCCAGACTACGGTAAGCATCATTGAAGCTCAAAGCGATTGACAAGATGAAACATGAACTAGGCCAAATAAGACTATGGACTCACAACAACCCGCTGGATCGCCATTTGTTCGGGGTCCCTGCATCCCGTCGACATCCTGACAGGTGCAAAATCTTAATTGGATTACAGTGGCACGTTTTCACACCCATTTATCGAGTCCCTTATTTCAGCATGCCAATGGCCACCACGGGGTTCATCAGTTCTGCACGATTCAGGCTTCGGATAGGTATGTATTGTCTCTGATCAGCCTGAACAAGTCATCCGACATTCAAGCCGGATGTAAGTTACCTACCCACCGTCATGTCCATATTTCAGGGCCACCCGTTCGAACTGTAGCTATTCCACGGATATCTCGAACCACTGCTGGCTACGAAGCTCCGCCGACCTACTGTACTATTACGATCAATTCGGCCGTCACGCGTCCCAAGCCTAGGTGGTTTGGACGAAATCGGTTCAAGGTCACAGGTCACCACCTATCTGGCAAGCATTAGAATTTGGTTCGCGAAATACGTAAAATCGGCCTAATTTATTAAAAAACCGCCAGAACAGTATGCTATTGCAAATTTTTTATTCTGCTTTTATTTTTCAAATTTCAGCGTACTGTACTATTTCGATCAATTCGGCCGTCACGCGCCGCGCCTCGGGGTGGTTTGGACGAAATTGGTCTCAGGTCACAGGTCACAGCCAATTTGGCTGGTGTCAAAATGTGGTTCGTAAATTAGGTTAAAAAAGGGTTCAAATTGTCAAAAATCGCCGCCGGAGCACGTTTCTTGAATCGTATTCGCAAGCTTAATTTTCATGATTTCATCGGAATTATCGTTGTGTCGCCAGAAACACCCAGCGCTGTATAGTGTGTTTGGGCGACATTGCCTCTTCCCTGCCCCAGCTCTTCAATGTCCACATCTATTTCGACATCGGGCGCAACCTTTTTTGGTTAAAATTCCCCCTTTCCAACATTTAGGATCGTGGTCGTTTATAGGCGCGCCGCGCCACAAATCCTTGGACACTGGTGTACCTGCATTGTGCTCTGGCATAGGTGGCCGAACATTTCCTCTGGCCGAAATTTGACCTTGTCCCTTGTCCACCCTCGACTTGGCGGGGTGAAAAATTCGGCGAGCGCGTCACAAGTCACACCCCCAGCCGAATTGATCGAAATGGTACAGTATTTGATGTCAATCTTCAAGGTGGCTGATACCCGAATTTCGGCCAGTCTGTCACGCGTCCCACCCCCGGCCGAATTGATTGTAAGACTTAGTACAGTATTTTAAGGTCGCAACGATCGTCAACGTTCAATTGTTACGTCTTTCGGTGCTTTCCCTGAGGCGATGTGCACACCATTCGTGATGTTCATATACAGGCTCACGACATTGGCGAGACGAGCTTTGTGAAACCCGAAATTAAGGTTAGGGTTCAAAGCGTTTTATCTCGCTGCTGCTTGGACAAACGCACGAGGACGGTAAATGTATCGTAGCCATGATGGCATTCGTATACTTATAATTACGTAGGTTGCGCACTTGCTCTCCTCTCTCCCGAGGGGACATACGGGCCAGCGAATGTTTACCGGTCTGAATATTAAGTTCTCAATCTGTGACATGGACCTTGGGATATTCAAAGTGGGATTTGAAGGTCTACGTGTTACAGCGGTTTTCAAAAAGGTTGGCACTGCTGGATATAAAAATAGATATCACAAATTCGACCTTATGCTAGGGTTACGGTCAGTCTCGGTCCCTCTGCTATGCTCCCGACACATTATGGGTAAGAATCCAATCTAAAAACCTCCCGTCTCGTCGCACGTATGAATTTGCATAGTTCTATGATCAACAGCGACCTCATTTGATCTCTGAACACCTTTTTAGGGTTAAGGGCGCTGAGCTGCGGCTTGAGACCTCACAATGCCGACTGCTGATTTCATGCACCCCATTTGGGTTACGATAGCCTTGAGTTGACTTAAGGGATGTCAGATACGGGAAATGATACGGGAAATGCACTCTGAATGAGCGATCTCCAAGGCTTAACCCTAATCTAAGGTCTCGCTGTGAAGTGTGTTCTATTTTGGGCAGTGCCAACCTTTTTGAAAACCGCTGTAAGTGTGAATCATGTCGAATCTTTAAACATTTTTACTTGGGTACAGGTCTATCGACTGAGGGTTTTCATGTACCACTGTCAAGGGATGGTCACCGTAAGCAATTCCCCCGCTGTTAATAGTTGAAACTCAGTAAAGCCTTGGTATTTTTTGGCGATCCGAGTAACATAAGTGTTAATACCGCCAGAAATGGGGGATACGAACATTTCGATCTGAATTCTCCTTCAGACGAGCGCTTAAACAACTGGCGTGGGAGAAACCCACGTGACACGTTGACGCTGTTCCTCGCAAAGGAGGCCTCGCTCCTTGGCTCTGATTCTGAACCATCGCCACCTCTGAAATCTGTGTGCTACCGGTTAGCTCATCGAAAGACGTCAAAATCATGGCCTCAACGCCTCGATGTCTCCGTAATGGATTCGGAGTCCATACCACGATGGTCAACAAGGGGCCGTAGTATGGGGCCGGCTTCAACCCAACCCACTGCCTTTGGTACAGTTATGATCTAAAGGACATGCCAAAGCCTAATGGGTTGAATATCTGGATTTTCGAGATTCGCCATCTCGTCTCCCATACCCACCTATCTCCTGCAAACCACTCCGGTTTTGCATGGCTGCCGAGACTACACTCCTCGAAGTCGCCACTGATGCGATTTCCTCATCATCACCTAGAACTGACGATGACGATCAGACAAAGGCACCTGGCTTTGGCCTTCCTCTCAACTACTATCCTGCCTTGGATCTAGAAAGTGATAATCCTTATTCGGATGAGGTCGTCGATCGACCATTTCCAAGCGCCCTTCACCAACTTGATATTAGACATGGACGAACCATGTATTCATCTTAATGCCTCATATGATCCATAGCTAACTTATTTCGATTCGACAGATTAGCTCTGACCACTCTTCGCGAGTTCAAGATGCTGCATATCATGAATCAGATCACCGATAAACCAGAGTGGCATGTCAAGGTTCGCCGATTTCGAATGTCTCTCACCAACTGATGGATGCCCAAACTGCTTCAGGTCTTCGATGACGCGATCTCTGAAAAGTGGAAGCAGGAAGCGCTGGCAACCAGAGACCGGGATCTAACGCCAAACATGATGAGATGGGTCATCGATGAGCTGAGATACAAAGCGAAGGGCTTTGAAAAGACAGGGGCTGTTGTGGTGTATACTGGAGATGTTGTGAAATCGGACTCAGCGGTACCTGAGTCTGTCAAACTGGAGCTTCAAGCCGCCGTCAAGCCACTGGAGGATGTACCCGAAAACGAAAAGGATTGGCATCCTGGATCGCACGAGAAAGTCGTCGACTTGGTCCATCCATCGCTGTTCCCCTTGGTTTACGGCCGATCGAAGGTGTTGGAGAGAGGACGGACAACACTCGAGGACGCCATCGAGATGTGTGGCAAAGGGGTGGTGATTCCTGTACCACCGGAGGACGAGACTGAAGTGGGCTTCAAGCCAGCTCACGGATACCAATATCGCGCCGTGAAGCATCCTTACAGTAGGAAATTCCAATGGTTACCTTGCGACGTAGATCTTTCCTCCGGGAATGCTAGGTGAGCTAACCTATAACCCTCTTGTGACTGTCTAATTCCGATCAGGATTACGAGCTATATCAATAATCTCCATCCCAAGAGATATCAAAACCTATACTCCCTCATCGAAAGAATCATCGACGCCGCTATTCCTCTATGGAACACGTCTCTCGCTCCGACGTTGAAGTGCAATTGGGGAACACGAATTTATTACAACGGATCTTTTACTAATCCTACTGTCAAACCTGATGTGGGAGACTTTGTTCCACGACCCGAACATCCGCCGCTCGACTTGCGACAGACCTACAAGGATCAAGGTTTACAAGTCATCGTCAAGCTGGCGAATATTGAGCTCACACCGCGAAAGCCGACCTACATCGGCGGTTCATGGCACGTCGAAGGACAGCTAGTGAGCATTATTGGTTAGTATCTTGAGAATCAATCACTCACGCCCTTCAGAACGAGCACATTTGTGCGACAGCGCTGTACTACTATTGTAACGAAAACATCCAAGACAGCAAACTCGCGTTCCGACAGCAGTCAAACGTCGATTCGGCCATGGAAATGGACTACGAGCAAGACCAGCATGATTTCCTACCCATCGTCTACGGTGTCCGAACCGAAGATCCAGGTATACAACTCGTAGGCGGAGTCGACACCCGCGAAGGGCGCCTACTCAGCTTCCCCAACATCCTTCAACACCAAGTTCAACCCTTCGCTCTGAAAGACACAAGCAAACCAGGCCATCGGAAGATCCTAGCGTTGTTCCTCGTCGATCCGCATATCCGCGTGTTGAGCACGGCAAAGGTACCTCCGCAGCAGAAGGAGTGGTGGATGGAGAGATTGAGCGAGGTCAAGACGGCGTTGGATAAGCTGCCGCAGGAGCTGAGGGATGAGGTGTTCGGGGAGGTTAAGGATGGGTTCCCGATTGGTTTGGAGGAGGCGAAGGAGCTTAGGGCGGAATTGATGGAGGAACGAAAAGGTTTTGAACTCAAACACGAGTCGGCATTCAAGTCGCTCGAGTTCTCGCTCTGTGAACATTGAAATTGATCTACCCCTCTCGTTTTCTATTCTGTTCTCTTAAGGTTCGCTCGAATTGTGGCGAGTTACTTATGAATAGCCTAATAGATCTATTTATGCGCAAAAGTAGTATACACAACACGAAAGCACGAAAGCTAAGATGCGGTACGAAAGCGGAGATACCACTGGAACACTTAGTTACACTATAATTGAAAATCCTTTCTACCATGTAAACCTCATGCCATGATTTGCTTGAGGCAATAGACTTGAAAGAAAAAGTACCCGTTCAAAGCCGAGATCAAGGCCACACTGAAAGCGTAAGCGATCATTTCAAACTTGCTATCTTTCCCTTTTTCCGAGCTGGATGTGATTGGGCCGATGGCAATGTATAAAACTGTTGCCGTCGCAAACATTAGCGACCTAAGTGAATAGTATCAGATCTCGCCGTGCGTCTAGATTTCAAAGAAACTGACCAGGCAGCACAAACAGCCGGGAGCGCGAGACATGACCAAAACTGGATCGACCGTAATTCCTCGGGCCGACGCGACGCCTATGGATATAAATAGACGGGCGTGCGTCAATATAATGTATCCGCACTGATATTATGATTTACCTCAAGCCAGCGCAGCTTAATCGGGTCTTGGAGTAAGGAACTGCCTCCCAAAATAAAGAGAATGCTGGATAATAATCCAGCCAGGGCGATCATAAATGCTGCAACAGCCCATGCTCGGCCGCATCGGCTCGTGGCTACTGAGTCGATTTGGAGGAGCGCAACAGAAATTCTACACGGCCGACGCGGCTGTCAGTGCGATCCAGAAACATTTGAATTCACGTACGGAGCGAGGATAATGAGACCGCGAGAAGACAGCGTCCAAATGTCCCTCACGTTTATAATTGTCTTTCTCCATTGGGGACGCGTAGCGTTTGCGAGTGCGACACTAGGGAACGGCAATTCAGGCAAATCCGTCTGACGAGTTGAGTCTTGACGCTCAGAGTACGCGAATTTTGCCGATAAATGTCGAGCAATACCGATGTTCGCCCATATCTGTGTGTGGACGATCAAGCCTTTTCCCAACTGGTGAAAATAACTAAGAGACGGGGGGAAGAAAGCGTCGATCCTCAGCCCGATACTTATATTTTGCGACTCGGAGACTTACTTGACGCATGTGATGCCAATACTAGCACTCGAGGTCATGGCGAGCTTGTAGTGTTGGATACCTTTGGATAGGTGGATATGGGTACACAGTCTGCCCACAGATCTTGAGACTACAAGCCTCAAGTTGAATATGGTGGATAGTTTAGCAGAGCCTGTCGAGAATCCAGGAACTTAGGAAGGCAAAACGTTATAAGTAGCGCATGCCCATTTCCAACGGAATGGACAGATGCCGATCGGATCTGTATCTGTTTGGCGGCAAAGTTATCTGCGTGCACCCGAAATCAATCAGGAATCAAAAAGTGATTCCAGTCGTCAAACATGACTAAGCAGAGGGCACAACCGCGAGTTACTATTAGAGTGAGAGGCAACGTGACACACCTGTCTTTGAGCGGCGCCTAGCTATCCTAGCTCCTTCGAGTTTGCGACCACCCCACTCTTTGGAGCCGCGACGATCCTTGCTCTTCTGAGCTGCTCTTGTCTGTGCTTTCGAGATACAATTACCCGCTCATTCGAGTCGCATCTGCCCTTGCAGGATCCACCTGCACCGGAGCGTCAACCCTCACTCCATCGAGTCACAACCAACCACCCCCTCTTTCGAGCTGCAACCACCTCCCTTTTTCAAGCTGCATCTATACCCTCGTCGTTTCGTTCGAATTTTCAACCACACCCCCCGCTCTTTCGAGCTGCATCCATACCCTGTCGTTTCAGTCACATCCTCGCTCTTTCAAGCCACATCCATGCTCTCGCTCTTCCGAGCTGCACTCAAGCCCTTGCCAGCGCTGCGCAGGGGACTTGGAGCAGGGAAAGGAAAGGAAGACCTGCCATAGGGTTTGAGTTTGGGTATCAAGTAGGTGTGTTTTATCGTGTTGCTTGGGTACTGATGCATTGCGCACTGGGTGCCCTCGATGAGGGGCTCGCAATAGTTTGTGCGGGGATGGAGGCTTGTGATGCTACCGAAAGGTTGGTTTGTTGCTCTCGATAGCGCAAGATGTGAGGAGGACACTCAAAGCGGCGGGCGAGGTCTTATTGGATAGGATTACATACGAAGCGATTAGGCCGCCAGAGACCAACTATTTGGAATCCCCCGAACAGTTTGCCTCCCTCCTCACATCCTATTAGACCTCAAGTCGAGCGACTGCATCTGATCGTAACAGTAACAGTACAGTATCATATCGCCATTTTAATCAAATTTTAAACTTGCTGGGCGACTGAGGAAAAGAGGTGACAGAAGAAGGGTGAACCTGAAGGGCGATTCACGGCAAAGGTGGGTGAGAGTGAGATTCCAAGTGAGAGACGGAATCGGTCACAATGGTTTATATAGTACACTGCGCACTGCGTATCTCGTGTCCTTCGAGCTCACATGTCCGATATATGCTGTGCGGTATCGATCGGGATTTGGGAATAATTACAAATAACTGACCGACCCCATGGCATACAGATTAGATACTGTATGTTTGTTCTAGCTGGCCGTGGCGCGTATAAAAGCTAATGTGCTGAATGCCGTCGCTCACCGCCAAATTCCAGTTTGCTTGTAGAAGAAAATTCTCTTATTCTTCCACTATTCGCCTTCCGGCATACAAAAATATGACATCCTGCCTAAACAGGTGCTGCTCCGTCTACACTATTCTTCTTTGTGCAGACTCAACAGCTGCCTCACCAGCCTCTTGACTGCTCGCACATTGAGACTCGTGAACTTTGACATCGATCGATATTTTTCGATCAGGTTCGCTTATAATATGATTTATTAAGTTATATTGACTATCAAAGTGCAAATCACACGACGGAGCCACCCCCTCCGGTTGTCGCAATCAGTCGCGCTCCCCGTCGGCAGTGAAAGAAAGTACTCCAAGATTTAGGAGAGGTCCAGAAACTTGCATCTGCAGGCTCAGGTCTACTCATACCGTGCGTACTCGACTTTAATAGTTTCGACTACTATTAAAACGACAACGTCACAGACTGTCTGTCGCACTCCTACAAATCGGCGCAGTAGGTACAACCAGATGGGGTCCAATATTTTGCGTTGCAATCTTCGCACTTGCACTAGCTGGACTATTTTCCGGGATCTACTTCATGTTAGAAGGCGCCTGTCTGTGCAACGATAGGGTCAGGTCGCTTTTGAGGGAGGTATATGGCCAGCGCCACGTTTCCATATTCGAGGGATGTATTGACGCACCCTTATACAATCTATGCCTCTCAATTCATGATGAACTGCGATCGGTCAAGTTTTGGTCGCAGTTAGCTCTTCCAGCAGTGTGCATCATGTGATATGTCCCTTATAACTCAAACCCCTCACGTAGCTCAAACTGTTCATATCTCTCATATTCGCAGTGGAAACGATCGGGTATATCAACGTGGCTTCGGTTGTATCACCAAGAGGCTGGGGAGGTTCACAGCCCGAGGCGGTGGCTTACGCGTTGAGTGTGGTTTTCATATATGCTCTACACCTCCATTTGTGCTTCTGAACCTCGCGCGTGACGGGACGATAATCTTACGAGTAACATCGGCAGCGAGTCTATTGAGATAAATACAGGCTATTAAAATAAATATCATGTTTAAAATTATAAGGACTATCTTGATGCACTTGCCACGGATGTCGAGATCTTTCGATCATTCGCGAGCTGTAAGACCCTTGAGTTGGTAGGCTCGGAAGCATAGGTGGATGTTTAGAGACAAAATGAGAACCACACTCAACGCGTAGACAATCACCTCAGGCTTCGAACCTTCCCAGCTGTCTGGGATTACAGGTGACGCCACGGTGATATATAAGATCGTCGTCATTGCGAAAACGAGAGACCACCTATTGCACACCGCTGGAAGTGCCAACTGGGACCAAAACTCGGCCGACCGCGGTTCGTCTGGTGATTGTGAGGCCTAGAATAGATACACGCGCGTTAATTACGTCCCTAAGAAGTAGGCGTCAAGTATTTACCCCTAGCCAAAGCGACCTGACTCTATCGCTGCGCAATGAGGGGTCCTTTAAGCGGACGCCAGAAAATAGTCCAGCCAGCATGAGTGCAAACGTTTCGACGAAAAGTGTTCGACCCCATCTAGTTCTACCCACCGTGTCTATTTGGAGGAGTGCAATGGATAGTCTAAGTTAACATTATTAGCGCTATTCGACACTATTAAAATTGGGTGCGCACGGTATAATTAGAGCTGAGCCTGCAGATACGAGTTTCCGGATCTCTTGGAGTGTGTGCTCCCACTGCCGATGGCTATTGTGGGCCCGGATTGCGACGACTGGAGGGGGTAGATCCGTCGAATCTTGACCGGCAATATAAGAGAACCTCGTTGAAAATTATCGATCGATGCCGAAGTTCACGAGTCTTGGTAAGTTGATGAGGTAACTGTTTAGTCTACTCGTAAAGGACCAAAAGTACAAGTACTCATTAGTTGAGTACTATAGTGCGGGCGAGAGAGCGCACTTGTTTAGGTGGGAAAACATATTCCATATGCTGGAAAGTGAGTGGTGGAAAGAGGAGAGAATTATCTTCTATGAGAAAGTGAGAACTTGGCTTTGACGAGATTTGACGAGTGAGAGACGAGACAGTACACCAGGTTTATATAGATGTGGATGTTGCCTTGAAAGCATCTGCAGCGACAGTGTCCGTCCGAATGGAGATATTCAACGAGCCAATGGGATCCAGCTACTGCATTTAAGATTGTATGTGCAGTGCTTGAGGCGTGGATGATGAGGCGTGGGTGATGAGGCATCGATGAGGCCTGACTCGAGGGTAGGCGCGGATGATGGGCCCTGGGGGCGTGGACCGTTGTGTGACAAGGCCAAAAACCTGAGACAACGCCGTCTACATCGGCATTTACTCATCTGGCCCGTCTACGAGCACCGTGGTGTCTTCAAAGTCCAAGTGGATGTCCATAATGCTCTTTTTGACTCTACAACTGGTCTTGAACTCTGAGGACACCACGGTGCTCATAGACAGACCAGATGAGGCGCCCGCCCCTTGTTTGATGGTGGCTGTGGATCCAGCGTCTTATTTTTCTATCTCTAAGGTATAGAAAATGGTACTTCAACTGTAACGACGACATTTTATGTTCAGAGACCGAATTAAAAAAAATCTGCTCTTATAGCAGTCTTCAGATTTGGTTTTAGATCAAATTTTGTACATGAAGCTTGTCAGTAGGTGTTGTCAATGAAAACTTATATAGGTTTCAAGCAATTGCACCCAATTTGGCAAGGATGAAGGTGATTACAGTATTACAAGATTTATTTGATGTATTTCTAAATTCTGACTACATAAGGAACATCCACCGCTCGACTTGCGACAGACGTACAAGGAACAGGGCTTACAAGTCATCGTCAAGTTAGCGAATACCGAGCTCACACCGCAGAAGCCGACCTACATCGGCGGTTCATGGCATGTTGAAGGACAGCTGATGAGCACTATTGATTAGTAACTTGAGAATCAACCCCCTTACTCCCTTCAGAATGAGCACATTTTTGCTACAGCACTATACTACTATTGCAACGAAAACATCCAAGATAGCAAACTCGCGTTCCGACAGCAGTCAAACGTCGACTCGGCCATGGAAATGGATTACGAGCAAGACCAGCACGATTTCCTACCCATCGTCTTCGGCGTCCGAACCGAAGATCCAGGTATACAACTCGTAGGCGGAGTCGACACCCGCGAAGGGCGCCTGCTCACCTTCCCCAACATCCTCCAACACCAAGTTCAACCCTTCGCTCTGAAAGACACGAGCAAACCAGGCCGTCGGAAGATCCTTGCGTTGTTCCTCGCCGATCCGCATATTCGCGTGTTGAGCACGGCGAAGGTACCTCCGCAGCAGAAGGAGTGGTGGATGGAGAGATTGAGCGAGGTAAAGACGGCGTTGGATAAGCTGCCGCAGGAGCTGAGGGATGAGGTTTTCGGGGAGGTTAAGGATGGGTTCCCGATTGGTTTGGAGGAGGCGAAGGAGCTTAGGGCAGAATTGATGGAGGAACGAAAAGGCTTCGAACTCAAATACGAGTCGGCATTCAAGTCGCTCGAGTTCTCGCTCTGTGAGCATTGAAATGGATCGACCCCTCTCGCTGTCTACTCTGTTCTCTCAAGGTTCGCTAATGGTGGGCGAGCTACTTATGGAATGGCATGATCGATCTATTTATGCGCAAAATTAGTATACAAAACACGAAAGCAGAAATAAAGCACGAAAAACAAGATACAGTACGAAAGCGGAAACACTACTGGAACACTATAATCTAAAATCATTTTTACTATGTGAACCGACCGAAACATTCCACGTTCATGCCATCATTTGCTTGAGGCAATAGACTTGAAAGAAAAAGTACCCGTTCAAGGCTGAGATAAAAGCAACGCCCAAAAGCATAAGCGATCATTTCGAACTTGCTGTCTTTCCCTTTTTCCGAGCCAGATGTGATTGGGGCAATGACAATGTATATAACTGTTGCTGTTGCAAAAGTTAGCGACCTAAGGGAACAATATCAGGTCTCGGTCACCATCCGTGTTTCAAGGAACTGACCAGGCAGCACAAACAACCGGCAGCGCAAGATACGACCAGAATTGGATTGATCGTACTTCTTCAGGCCCACGCGAAGCCTATGGATATAAATAGGTCAATAAAATGAAAGGTCGACGTTGTCGACGACACCTTGCTGAAAGGGTCATGCTTCGTTTGAGTTCAGTATGAAATATTAAATAAATAAGAAGTGTTCGATTTATTTATGTATAGTATTTCCTGTATTCAAGTTTTAACCTGTATTATATATGGATAATGCGTTGTCAAGTTGTGGCTGCTCATCGCGAACCCCAAGGTTCGCTCCTCGCAGCCGCATCTTGTTGTTTTGGGAGTGCGATGCCAGATATTGTACTCAACATTTTCTACGAGGCGACTGAGGCGGGTGTAAGATAGTGTTTGTCCGTGTTGACCCACGTGAGTTTTGACTAGGGTGGGACCTTACTTTCAGCAAGGTGATGTAGCTGCATGATGTGATCGAATATTGTTCACCTCAAGCCAGCGCAACCTCAGCATATCTTGGCGTAAGGATGCCGCCGCTGAGCCTCCCAAGATAGAAACAGAGAGAACGCTTGATATTAACCCAGCCAGGGCAACCATAAATGTCGCAACGGCGAATGCTTGACCCCATCGGCTCGTTCCCACAGAATCGATTTGGAGGAGTGCAACGGAAAGTCTACATGGGGGTTGTCAGTGCGGTTCAGATAAATATGATTTCACATACAGAGCGAGGGTAATCAGACCGCCAAAGGACAACGTCCAAACACGCAGCATTTTCCCGAGTGTTTTTCTCCATTCCAGACGCGAATCATTGTTGAGTGCAACACCAGGAAGCGGCAAATCGGGCAAATTCATCGTATGAGTTGGGTCTTGATGGCCAGTGTACATGAACCTCGCCGAGAAATGTCGATCAATACCAATGTTCAAGAATTTGTGTGCGCGGATGATTGAGTGTTTGGCTAGCTGGTGCAGGAGACTAAGAGACAGGGACGACGAGCAGCCTAAGTTCTTGAGTGAGCACCCATATTTGGCGACGTACCCGCTAGATGCGATGCCAACCCTTGAGCTGGAAGCTATGGTAAGGGATGAATAGTTTGAGAGCAGGAAGTTCTCCCTCCACCTCAGCAGGATTTTACACATATCGCGTTCAAGTTGTTGATCGGTAAAAAACCTTGCCCAAATTAGCCTGTTCCCTTGGCTGTGGATTCGGCTAGATAGTGGTCATCAGCGGTGGCAGTGCTAAGCCTTGGCTTGCACTCGGGTCGGACTGCTACCGGCCGTTCGCGCTGAGGTGTAACTAGACTTTTCTTTTCTCACTCACCCACCACTCCCAGAAAATCAAAGCACACTCTCGACTTTAGCTTAGATGGAGCTAAAGCCGCGGTTCTCAAAAAAATGTGAGTACCATCATGAGATATGTGCCTAGTACAGTATTTGACCGGTCACTTGTACACCACCGCTCACTTGTACAGTAGCTATTTTATCAACACCTGCGCAATGGACTGTAAAAATTATGGTTACTCCGTGTCAATACATCTTTTTCGCATTTATGAATCACCCCAGATCACGATAAAAGGTGTCTGGTGGTTTGTTGTTCTCCAAATACCTAGTTTGGTCAAATTTTAAAAAGCGGTATTTTGAGTATTTTAAAGGCAGTTCTTGATCTT
>Ga0247742_10002148_pt1 | contig 13105 bp, 2 predicted proteins | sample UWRJL208509C2_FD_180944 | JGI IMG/M metagenome (GOLD analysis project Ga0247742, IMG submission 180944) | Plant litter microbial communities from Arlington Agricultural Research Station in Wisconsin, United States - UWRJ-L208-509C-2 | ecosystem: Environmental > Terrestrial > Plant litter >...
CCCAGGGCGAAGGGCATGCCCGTTTCTACCGACATGGTCCAGCCGTTCGCGCGCAGACGACCCACGTCCGCACCGCGCTGGTCGGTGCCCACGTCGCCGCGATAGCGCGTGGAACCGACGACACCGTCCACCCACAGACCGCTGCCGTGCTGCCAGGTGATCCAGCCGGACATGCCATTGGCACGGTATTTCGCCGAGCTGTTTCCATCCGCCGCCTTCGGCGTCACACGCGTCGTACCGTGGTCGGCGGCCCAACCGGCGCGCAACGTACCATTGTTGCCATCCAGCGCAATGAGGCTGCCGCCCAGCTGAAGCGCATTGACCTGCTGATCGAAATCGTAACCGTAGTTCTGGAACGAGAGATTCGAGCTGTAGCGAAGCTGGCCACCGAGGTAGCGCGCGAAGACTTCCCCGCCGACCGGGTCATGCGAGTTGCCCTTACGCAGATCGCCCAGGCGCTGGTGAAGGCCGTCGTTCATCATGTCGCCATAGGTCAGCAGCGCCGCGGGTGCCGACAGGTACGACGGCAACTGCGGCACGACAGCGACACGGCCATCGGCCGGCGGAAGGACCGGATCACCCGGGTCGACCGGGTCGACGGGATCGACCGGACCGCAATCGGTCTGGCAGACATAAAGGTTGCCCAGCCGATAGTCCCAGTTGAGCGCGCTGCTGGAAAGCGCGTTCTGTGTCTGGTCGCCCTGCCCCGGCCCGAAGGCGTGCAAGGTGTATTGCCACGGACCGGCCGCGACGTAACCGCCACGCAACGTGAACGCGTCGGCGCGCGAGCTTCCGCCGACCTGAACCAGTGAAATGCCTTCGCTGGCCTCGACGACACCGTTCTGGTTGGTGTCGGTAAGCGCGCCGACGCCCGTCGGCGTAACCACGATCTCGATCGGCCCGGTGGTGGTGACATTGCCCTGGATCAGCAAGCGATCGGAATGCTGATTGGCGAAGGTCCCGCCACCATTGAGCTCCGTGTGCAGGCCAACAACACCGCCACTGCCGGAAACGTCTCCAGCCACGACGAGTGAACGCCCCACACCGGGGACGAACTGCGCCGTGCCGCCGCTCAAACCCAACGAAGCGAGCTGGGTAGAGTCGGCAAGGGTAAGCAGCGAGCCACCCGTGAGAGTGACATCGCGTACACCATTCAGATGACCCGTGAAGGATGCCTGATTCTGCAGCGTCACATTCGCCACGCTCGCCGCATCTGCGACGATGTCGCCATCGAGCGCACTGCCGTCGACGATCAGATTAGCCGTCATCCCGTCGGCTACTTCAACGAGCGTGCCGTTGCCGGCGATCAAGGATGAGCCGTTGGCAATCAGGATATTCGCCGTGGCGGCGGGAAAGGGGTTCGCGAACTTGTCGACGAGGATGGCACTACCGAGTTTTCCTTCCACGACCGAATGATCGACATTGAGCGTCGTGGTCCAGTCGGCTGCCGGCGCAAGGTTGGAAAAAATACGCACGCCATTTTTGTCGCCAGTGACACTGCTGCCGTTGGTGACGTCCATCGTTCCACCCACCATGTTGGCACCGATACCGTCGAGCAGGCCGCCGGCATCCGTTCCTGTGACATGGGTTCCTGAAAACGTAAGCTCAGATCCCCGCGAGAGAATGACTCCCCGTCCGGTAGCGGCCAGGGTGCTATCGGTAACGCTCACACGTGACGTACTAAGCGCGGATCCGTTGTTCGTCGACCCCGAAAGATTGAGCGCGGCACTGTCGCTGGTCGTCGTCGCGGTCAACACGGACCCACTGATCGTGGCATTGCTATCCTGCGCGATCACGGCGTTGCCGAAGCTTGTGGATACGGTGGCATTGGTGAGAGTGGCGGTACTGTTCGTGAGATCCAGTCCATTCAGTCTGAGCGCCGCGGCAGGTAACGCTTCGACGACTCCACCGTCAATAGCGACAGTCGAACCCGTGACTGCAATGTCATAGGTGTGGATGTCCTGCCGAATGTTGAGGATGCCACCGTTGATGACCTGCCAGGAGGCAATCGGGTCCGACGCCGGGACCGTCATCCCCACACCATCGACCACCCGCGTAACAGCGACGCTCACCGGACTGAAAGTAGCGCACGCTAAAGCGACATGCGCGGAGAGAATCGTTCGCCTCATGGCAGTCCGATGGGGCACGCGGTGGTCTGGCGTGAAAGCCATGATGCAATCCTCTCATTGATGTGCGGGACGACGCACCCGCGAATCGACGCGACCTGCATGCACGTGGCACAGGTCGTGACGGGGATGGTCAGAACGGGGAATACATATTCCAACACGATGCGTTTCCTTCGCCTATAGGAATAGTCCTAAAAAATAGCTGTTCGTGAAGATGTATACGCCGTTGCGAAAGTCATGCAAATGCCCTTGAAGCCTGCTGTCCGGATCCGGACAGTGACGTCCGAAATCGGACATCGGCGCCTACAACTTCCGACCTATATGCGCATCAGTGTCACTGGCATAGCGTTGGCCTCTCACGGAGCGCCATCAACCACCACGGAAGGAAACCAGCCATGAAACGTTCTTCGTCGCCGACCCAGGGATGGTCAAGCACGGTCTACAAGAATTCTCTCGACAACGCCACGCGTGGGCCTGCGGATCCGCTGCCGACGATTCCACCTGCTGCACTGGCACCGTTAACGCCTGAAGGAACCATCGACGGCATGCTGCTCGCCTCGGTGAAAGGCGATATCGTCAACATCACGGTAACCACCAACGCAGAAGTGCTTCCATTGGACGAATACACCCTGTTCGTCGATGGGGTGGCACATGGCGACACCATCACGATACCTGCCGACAGTGTTCCGGCTAGCGTTACCTTGCCGCTGGCAGTGGCCGTACGTACGGAAGGCCCGCATACACTCCAGTACAAGATTCATTCCACCATTGGCAATAACGACTTCGCGAGTGCCATCGTCCCGTTGACCGTCGACCTGACCAAGGCCGGCGCTCCCGAGCAACTACCGCGCCCGGAAGAATTCGACCCGCGCATCCTCGCCAACGGACTGACCCTGGATTTGCTGACCGACCTCGGTGACGTCGTTACCGCGCACCTGGCCGCTTACGGCGGTTCGCTCCCAAACAGCGGCATGGCTTCGGGCGACAGGATCACTCCCTACGTCGGCACGAACGCCTCGGCCGTCGTCACCGTATCGGCGGACGATCTGTCTACCGACAAGATCCAGATTACCTACGAAAAGCAGGCCATCCTGGCTGCCGGCGACGGCACGCACGACTTCTACTACACGGTAACCGACCGTGCCGGCAACGTATCCGACGCATCGTACGCGCAACCCATCCAGGTCGCGGTCACCTCCGGGATCGACGACCTGCTGAAACCGGTCATCGCGGCCTACGATGACGACAGCATCATTCTCGACGACGAGGCACGTGCCGGCGTGCATGTCACCATTCCGGCGCATGTGGATATCAAGAAGGGAATGCTGGTGATCGTGACGTGGGGTACGCGTGTGCTGGCGCAGGCACTCGTGGGGGCGGATAACACCGCGTTCGATGTGATCGTGCCAGTGAAGGACGTCTACGCGCAGAGCCCGACCACGGCGCCGTTCAACGTGAGCTACGAGGTCCTCACCTCGGCGAATGTCCACCTCGGCACGTCCCCCACCACCGAGGTAGCAGCGAATCTCGAAACGGCCGGCGGTGTGGATCCCGATCCGGAGACGCCGTGGAACGAGAATCTCAAGCCGATCACCATTCAGGGCGGAGTGGACGACGATGGCGACGGCAAGCCCGACGCCCCTAACGTCATCAGTGTCGAGGACTCGAAGGTTGACGCCACGGCGGTGATTTCGTGGACCGCCATCGATGATACGACCGTGGTATTCAAAGAGAAGGACATCATCACGGTGACCTGGGCCGGCACCGCGCTGACGACAACACGGGCGGTCACGGCGGCAGATGTCACTGCCGCCGTCGCTATCGAGATGACCGTGTCAGCGGCTGCCATCCAGGCTGGCGGCAGTGGCGATATCGTCGCCACCTACAGCATCGCGCGACCGGTGACAGCTGTCCCGGACTTCAACACCGCGCTGTCTCCGGATCGGATCGTGGACGTGAAGAGTGCCACCGGCCTGCCCGGCGGTGTCGGCCCGCTCGCCGCCGTCGTGTTGCCCGAGGCCCGTACGACCGGGACCCCGCCAAACGTTATCTACCTGCTGAACAAGGCCGAAAGCACCGGCGGCACGGTGGCGGAGATCCCTCATTACCTGAACAAGAAGGTCGGCGACAAGATCACCCTGACCTACGCGGCGACGGACAAGATTGTCGGTGGTGCGGACATCCCTGCCTCGCACTTCGATCCGCCCGTCTACACCGTTCCGGTGGGAGAGATTGGCAGCAGTTCCAGCATCACGATTCCTGAAGCCAATCTGCTTGCCGTCACCTTGCAGGGTAACGGCAAGGTCAACTTCAGCGTGGAGAACGACATCGGAAGCAAGGTCGGCCCGACCACGACTGCGTATCTGGACAATCGCTAACTCGTCCCGAACTACCCCACTCGCAAGGAAGCGATCATGACCACGCACAACACGCCCCTGGCTTTGCCTGCACCAACCCTGCCGGAGACCGAGGGCTTTGGTGGCATCAACCGCAACCATCTCACCACGGGCGATCTCGCCGTCACCTTGCGAGCGGGTCTTTACGATGCGTTTCTTCCTGGCGATCGCGTGGACGTCTATTTCGGCGGCAGCACCACGCCGATCGCCAGCGCGCCGGTCACCCTCGAAGGCGTCTTCGCCTTTGTCGACATCCCCGGCGAGGTCATCCTGCGCTACGGCAGCGGCCTCAAGGAATACTCCTACACCCTGATCTCGGGACTGGACAACAGCAGCCATCCGTCCGACCCGGCGCAGATCCTGGTCGATGTCGATGCCCCCGGCAACCCCGACCCCGGTCCGGATCCGATCAATCCGGGTCTGGCCGCGCCGGTCGTCGTGCCACAGGTGATCGATGCGGCCTCGGTCGCCCAGGGCGCCACCGTCACCGTCGCCCCGTGGAGCAATATGGCTGTCGGCGACACGCTCAGCGTTTACTGGGGCACGGCGGTCGTCAAGCTCGTCGATCCACCGGTCGGTCAGCCCGTGATCGTCGCCATCGACGAGGCCACCATCCGCGCCGCCGGCGACAGTCCCAACTTGCCCGTCAGCTACGACATCGTCGATGCGGTCAGCAACTATTCCAAACGCTCGCCCTCCACGCCCGTCAACGTCCAGGTCAGCACGACCTTGTTCCTCGCCCCCAAGGTGCCCGACGCCCCCGGCGACGTGCTCGACCTCGGTACGCTCGGCGGCAACGACGTGCGTGTCCAGATCGATCCCGAACAGGACGGCATCGCCCTGGGCGATACCGTCGTCCTGACCTGGAAGGGCCTCACTGGCGAAGGCGTCCCCGTCGCACCGGTGACCTTGTCGCAGACGGTCGCGTCCACCGACTACATGATTTTCCTGATCCCCAACGCGGTCGCCGCGGCCCTGGCCCAAGGCAGCGCCTTGCTCTTCTACGAGGTCAACGGGGGCGATTCGAAGGACCGCCAACTGAGCATCGTCGGCCAGGCACAGACCCTGGCCGCACCGCGCATCCAGGAAGCCAGCGGCGGTGTGCTCGATCCGGCCGACCTGATCGACGTTGCCCACCTGACGATCAACCCCTATGGCGTGATGGCCCTGGGCGACACCGTGACCTATTACCTCACCGGCAAGCTCGGCGGTAGCACCGTCACCCTGCTCACCGACAGCGTCCAGGTGAGCGGCAACGACCTCAACCCGCCCAAAGCCCTGGTCTTCACCATCGCCAGGAAGGAGATCGAGGCGCTGGCCGGCGGCAGCATCGCCGTCTATTACACCGTCGATACGTTTACCCGCGCCCTGCTCAAACCCTCCGACACCCTGGTCGTCTCCGTGGCCGGCGCACTGCGCCTGCCGCCACCGACCGTCGATCATGTGGCCAATGGATTCCTCGATCCGGCCATCGCGCCGACCGGCACCAACGTACGCGTGGCCACCACCTACCTGGGTGCGGTCAAGGGCGATCTTGCCCGCGTGTTATGGAACGGCAAGGACGCCGCCAGCTCGTACAGCAACAGCTTCGCGGTCACTCCCGGCACCGAGGTGGTCTGCCCCATCGCCGTGACCTTCATCACCGCCAATGTGAACACCCAGGTCAACGCCACTTACCAGATCGAGCGCAGCGGTCAGCCCATCCGTTATGCCGATGCACTCCCGTTTCGCATCGGCCGCGACGACACCCCTGCGTTTACCATCGATCCGTCGACGATGACCTTGAAGCTCGGCGAGACCGCGCAACGGCAGGCGACCGGCGGCACCACCCCGTACACCTACTGGTCCAGCGACGCCGTCGTCGCCACCGTCGATGCGACCAGCGGCACGGTGACGGCCAACGCTGCCGGCGTGGTCGCCATCGGTGCGCGCGATGCCGCCAACCACCTGGCCACCTATCCCGTCACCGTCTCGTCCGCCACCCCGCCCTTTGCGATCGACGCTTCGATGATGACCCTGAAGCTCGGCGCTACTGGACAACGGCAGGCTACCGGCGGCACCACGCCCTATCGCTATGCGTCCAGCAACGCCGCCGTTGCCGCCGTCAACGCGTCGACGGGCGTGGTCACCGCCAACGCTGTCGGCTCGACGTCCATCACCGCGAACGATGCACTGAACGCCAGCGGCTCCTATGCCGTCACCGTCACGGCTGTCGCTCCGCCCTTCACCATCGATCCGTCGACGGTGACCTTGAACGTCGGCGACACGAAGCAGAGGCAGGCCACGGGTGGCACGCCTCCGTATCGCTACGCTTCCAGCAACGCCGCCGTTGCCGCCGTCAACGCCGCAACCGGTGTGGTCAACGCCAACGCCGTCGGCTCGACGTCCATCACCGCGAACGATGCACTGAACGCCAGCGGCTCCTATGCCGTCACTGTCACGGCCGTCGCTCCGCCCTTCACCATCGATCCCTCGGCGGTGACCTTGAACGTCGGCGACACGAAGCAGCGGCAGGCCACGGGTGGCACGCCTCCTTATAACTACACCTCCGACACACCCGTCGTAGCCACCGTCCACGCCTCTACCGGCCTGGTCACGGCCAAGGCCGCCGGTGCGACCAACATCACCGCGCGCGACACCGCCAACGGCTCGGGCTCGTATCGGGTCACGGTCAAGGCGATCGCACCTCCCCTTTACATCGATCCGTCTACCATGCAGTTGAAAATGGGTGAGCGCGGCGAGCGGCAGGCGACAGGTGGCGTGCCGCCCTACGCTTATAAGACAAGTGATCAGACTGTTGTCGGCGTCGGCAACAGTGGCGGCACTCTGGCCATTGGCCCTGGCTCCGCAAGGATCACGGTGAGCGACACGACCAACAACGCCGTCTCTTATGGAGTGACGGTAGCTGCGCCGCCTCTGAATATCGACCAGTCACCCGTTACGATTAAACCCCAGGAGAGTTTCACCCGCGACGCTTACGATGGTGTCTTGCCCTACACCTATGTCTCGAGCAATCCAAGCGTGGTGTCGGTATCGGACCCCAGAAAGGGACGCATCTTTGCCAATACCTTGGGCAATGCCACCATCACGGTACACGATAGCGCCAGTCCACCAGCGTCTAAAGCCTACACGGTCACCGTTTACACGCCGTTCGTCTTTATGGAGCCAAACGGCACTTTAAACGGCACGGGTGCCGGATATACCAGGAATTTAATGGCCATGGGTGGCACGCCGCCCTACAGGTGGATTGTGACTGTAGATCCGTCCGACGCCATACATTTGAGCAGCACGACGGGAGCCAACGTGGTCTTGACGACGATGCCTTCCTTTGCCACGACTGTCGGGTATGCGAGCGTGAAGGTCGCCGACGCCGTCGGCACTTTGTCTCAGCTGAATTTCTATCTCAGTTATTAATTATCACGTTCACCGACTAGCTCGATTGCAAGCGAGCGTCGGCGATATCCACGGAAGCGGGCGCACCGGCGACGGCGTGCCCGCTGTCGTTAGCCTCACCGCTATCGCCCACCCTCGGCCATTTGCCCACCCCGGCTAGCGCGCCAGTTGTATATGCCGTCCCCCACCCGAGGGCTATAAAGATTCCACAGCCGCGACGAGGTCATCCTGCCCCGCTCGCGTGAAGGGGGATCGCATGAAAGCCGAAGGCACGGCACGCTGGATGAGGGATGACAGGGGCCATACGGTGAGCCGCCACGACGCGCGATGCGCTTCGCCGGGAGTCCGTGTTGCCGCCTCTTCCTTTCGGCCTATGCCTTCGTGCTCTCCCCACGGGTACGAGGCAGCACGATGAATGAAGCATTTTCCACCTCCAGGCATGACAACGGGACCGTCCACGGGCGTTTCAGCGCGGTGGCGAAAGCCTGCGCGGAGCGGGTCGCCGTGGTGTCCGACCTGTCGAGCCTGACCTACGCGGAGCTCGACGCACGCAGCGATGTCGTTGCCGGCGCGCTGGCCGCGGCCGGTGTGGAACCGGGTAGCTACGTCGCGCTGTTGATGGAGCGGTCGGTCGAGGCGATCGTCGCGGTGTTCGGGGTGCTGAAAGCCGGTGCGGCCTATCTGCCTATCGACACGCGCTGGCCTGCGGAGCGGGTGGCGTTTGCGTTGCGGGATGCGGATGTGGCGGCGGTGGTGGTGGATGAGGGGGTTGAGGTCTCTCTTGACGATGTTCCGGTATTTACGATCGCGGGGTTGGGGGAGACGGGCGAGCACCCATCGCCGATGAATCGGCTCCTACAGGGGGTCGCGAGCGATCTGGCTTATGCGATGTATACGTCGGGGTCGACGGGGACGCCTAAGGGGGTGGAGATTCGTCATGCTTCGATCCTGCGGCTGGTTCTTAAGTCGGACTTCATCGATTTTGATGCGCCGAAGGTGTTGCATGCGGCGCCGCTGGGCTTCGATGCGTCGACGCTGGAGATCTTCGCGCCGCTGCTTAATGGCGGTACCTGCGTGGTGTATCGGGAGCGGGTACCGACGGGTTGCGGTATCGCGCGTACCGTGGAGCGTCATGGTGCCGAAATCGCCTGGCTCACCGCCGCGCTGTTCAATGCCATCGTCGACGACGATGCGAGCAATCTTTCCGGCCTGCGCGTTATCCTGACCGGCGGCGAAGCGCTGTCGGTGCCGCACGTGCGCAAGGCGTATGCCGCGCTTCCGGCCACGCTGCTGATGAACGGCTACGGCCCGACCGAATGCACGACGTTCGCGACGACGTATCGCATCCCGCGCGAGCTTCCTGACGAACTCCGCGCGATTCCCATCGGCATGCCGATCGGCGAGACTTCGCTGCACGTGCTCGACGAGGCCGGTAACGACGTGGCCGCCGGCGAGACGGGCGAACTGTTCATCGGTGGGACGGGCGTCGCCCGCGGTTATCTCAATCGTCCCGAACTCACCGCCGAGCGTTTTGTCGCTGGTGGCACGCGTTATCGCACCGGTGATCTCGTGCATTGGCTGCCGGATGGCAACCTTGCCTTCGTCGGCCGCGTCGACGGCCAGGTAAAGATTCGCGGCTACCGCATCGAGACCGGCGAGATCGACATCGCGCTGCGTGCCCTGCCCGGCGTGACCGCCGCGGCCGTGATCGCGCGTGAAGACGCGCCCGGCGAGAAGCGCCTCGTGGCCTATTATGTCGCCCAGAACGCCGCCGTGACCGCGCGCAGCCTGCGCGACGCGCTCGCCCTGACCCTGCCCGAATACATGCTCCCGGTCGCCTGGATGCGCCTCGACGCGCTCCCGGTGAACGACAACGGCAAGCTCGATCGCCACGCCCTGCCCGCGCCGAGCAGCGCACGCCCCGAACTGGCCGCACCCTTCGTCGCACCGCGCGGTGACATCGAGACGCGGCTCTGCGCGATCTTCGCCGATACGCTCGGCCTGGACGCCGTCGGCCGTGACGACAACTTCTTCGACCTCGGCGGCAGCTCCCTTCTTGCGACGCGCGCCATGACTCGCGTTCACGAAGAACTGTCGCCGACCCCTTCGCTGGTCGGCTTCTTTGCCGAGCCCACGCCGGCCGCCGTCGCAGCCACGATCGAAGGGCGCGCCACCCGCCAGGCTCTGGCAGGACGCTTGTCGGGTGGCGCGTCGCAGGCAGGCGAGCCGGTGGCGATCATCGCCATGGCCGGTCGTTTCCCCGGTGCGCCCGACGTCGAGACCTTCTGGGACAACCTCTGCGCCGGGCGCGAATCGATCCGCTTCTTCGCGCCGGGCGAACTCGATCCGGCGGTGAGCCAGGCCGATCGTGACGATCCCGGCTACGTCGCCGCGCGTGGTGTGATCGATGATGTGGAACAGTTCGATGCCGGTTTCTTCGGCATGTCCCCGCGCGAGGCCGAACTCACCGATCCGCAGCAGCGCCTGTTCCTGGAGCTGTGCTGGGAGTGCCTCGAGCGTGGCGGATACGTGCCGGACGCACAGGACACCCCGGTCGGCGTGTTTGGCGGCATGCACAACGCCACGTATTTCCAGAAGCACATCAACGGCCGACCCGACCTCGTCGACAAACTCGGCGCCTTCCAGGTGATGCTCGGCAACGAGAAGGATTACCTGGCCACGCGCGTCGCGCACAAGCTCAACCTCACCGGCCCGGCGATCAGCGTCAATACGGCCTGTTCCACCTCGCTGGTCGCGATCGCCCAGGCCTTCGACGCCCTGCGTGCCGGACGCTGCAGCATGGCGCTTGCCGGCGGCTCGTCGATTTCCTGCCCGCCGAACAGTGGCTACGTCGCCCAGGAAGGCTCGATGCTGTCCCCAGACGGACATACGCGCACCTTCGACGAAAAGGCGCAGGGCACGGTGTTCAGCGATGGCGCTGCGGTGGTGCTACTGAAGCGCCTCTCGGATGCGCTGCGCGACGGCGACCCGATCTACTCAGTGATTCGTGGTGTCGCCGTCAACAACGATGGCGGTGTCAAAGCAAGCTTCACCGCGCCGAATGCGGCGGGACAAGCGGCAGTCATCACGATGGCGCTGGACGACGCCGGTGTGTCGCCACGTGATATCTCTTACGTCGAAGCGCATGGCACGGCCACCCCGTTGGGCGACCCGATCGAACTGGAAGGGCTCACGCAGGCCTTTCGCCAGGGCACGGCGGACAAGGGCTTCTGCGCGCTGGGTTCGTTGAAGAGCAACGTCGGCCATCTCGTGATGGCAGCGGGCGCCGCCAGTGTCATCAAGACCTCGCTGGCCCTGTGCGAACGCCGCCTGCCGCCATCCCTGCACTTCACCGCCGCTAACCCCCGGCTCAACCTCGCCGACTCGCCCTTCGTCGTGAACGACACGCTGCGTCCGTGGCAGACCGCCGGTGGTCCGCTGCGCGCAGGCGTCAGCTCGTTCGGCGTCGGCGGTACGAACGCCCATGTGATTCTCGAGGAGGCACCGGAGCGCACGCCGTCCGATGTCGCCAGCGGTCCGCAATTGCTGTTGCTCTCCGCCCGCACGCCGACCGCGCTCGGCCACGCCGCGGCGCGGCTCGCCGATCATCTCGCCGCGCATCCCGATGGGAATCTGGCCGACACTGCGTGGACACTCGCCCGCGGTCGCAAGGCCTTCGTGCAGCGCAGCCACGTCGTCGCCGTATCCACGAACGATGCGATGTCGAAGCTTCGCGATATCGCCGCGGCCGCCATGTGCCGCGCCTGCGCCACGCCGTCGCCTGGCTTGGTCTTCCTCTTCCCGGGGCAGGGTTCGCAGTACGCCGGCATGGGCCGCGAGCTGCATGCTACGGAGCCCACCTTCCGCGCCGCCCTCGACGAGGTCGCCGGCGCGTTGCGCGACGAACTGGGTTTCGATCTGCGCGAGAAAATGTTCACCGGTGACGCCGATGCCCTCAAGGCCACCGGACTGACCCAGCCGGCGACCTTTGCTCTCGAATATGCACTCGCCCAGCTGTGGATGAGCCTCGGCGTGCAACCGGTCGCCATGATCGGCCACAGCGTCGGCGAGTTTGCCGCCGCCGTGCTCGCCGGCGTCATGTCCTTGCCTGACGCGGCGAGACTCGTCGCGCGACGTGGTCGCCTCATGCAGGGCCTGCCTGCCGGGTCCATGCTCTCCGTTCGCCTGGGCGCCGCCGAGCTACGCGCGCGCCTGCCGGATACCCTGTCCCTGGCGGCCGAGAACGCGCCGAACGCCAGCGTGATCTCGGGTGACACGGAAGCCGTCGCGAGGTTCCAGGCGGTGCTCGAGGCCGAGGGCGTTGCCTGTCGCGTCCTGCACACCTCGCACGCGTTCCACTCGTCGATGATGGATCCCGCGCTGGACGCCTTCCGTGCCGAGGTGGCTGCCGTACCGCTCGCTGCGCCGCGCATTCGCATCGTTTCCACCTTGACCGGCCTGCCGCTGACCGACGAGGAAGCCATCTCGCCGGACTACTGGACGCAGCACATGCGTCACACCGTGCGCTTCTCACCGGCGCTGCAGCACACGCTGGACGACGGCACGCACGCTTTCCTCGAAGTCGGTCCGCGTCCCAGTCTGGCTCTGCTTGCCCGCCAGCATTCGCAGAGCCGTGGTCGCACGATCGTCGCCTCCCTGGGCGACGGCCCGGCCGACGAGCGCAGCGCCTGGCTCGGTGCGGCCGGCGCCCTGTGGTCCGCCGGCGTCGCGATCGACACGGGCGCGTTCGACCACCGCGAGAACCGGCGCCATGTGCGCCTGCCCACCTATCCCTTCGAGCGCAAGCGGCACTGGATCGATGCACGCCTGCCGGCGTCCGTGACGCCGATCGCCGCCGCCCTTTCGCCTGCTTCTCCCGTCGTTCCGGAGCCCCTCATGCCGATGCCTTCCGTCCCCGCCAGCCATGCCCGTCCGCAGCGCCTCGTCGGCGAACTTCTCGCCCTCTTCGAGGATGTCTCGGGAACCGAGCTCGAAGGTGTCGATCCGGGAGCCAACTTCGTCGAGCTGGGCCTCGATTCGCTGTCGCTCACCCAGGTGGCGCTGCAGCTGCAGAAAACCTACGCATTGAAGATCACCTTCCGCGAACTGATGGACGGCTGCTCGTCGTTCGAACGGCTCGCGGCGCACATCGATCGCCTGTTGCCGGCTGAAGCCCAGCCGGTGGCGCCC
>Ga0247742_10002149_pt1 | contig 13099 bp, 11 predicted proteins | sample UWRJL208509C2_FD_180944 | JGI IMG/M metagenome (GOLD analysis project Ga0247742, IMG submission 180944) | Plant litter microbial communities from Arlington Agricultural Research Station in Wisconsin, United States - UWRJ-L208-509C-2 | ecosystem: Environmental > Terrestrial > Plant litter >...
CGAGCCCTCGAGCTCTCGTGTGCCTGCAGTTCGGAGGCATAATCTCGTCTATTTATCGCATAATCCACGTGGGTTTTGCTATTCAACCATTTTGTGTCAGTCCATTGATAGGAAAACGTGGTCATAAGCTTCGGAATTGATCTTAAACTTTTTAATAAACATCAGCGCGCGCGCGGTGCTCGCGTGGTCATACAACTTCCTCGAACTCAAAGTGGAATGATTCTGCAGAAAAGTACTTCTATAGCAAATGGATCCTACTGCAGGCATATATTACGACAATGTGGTACCTAACGAACGGGGCAGAAATTTCACATTCGAGTTGGATTTCCACAGGAAGGCATAAGCTAGGGTACTTCAACAGTGTGGCACCTGACGAACAGGGCAGAAGGTTCTCATTCTACTTGGACTTTCATCGGGGGATTTAAAATGTGGTTCCTTGTCGAATAGCTGATAATAATCGACGTATTTAAAAGGAGCTGTTCGAGTTGGGATGACGCCAAGAAAATCTTCATTATTTCCCAGATCCAAAGTCTTTGACTGTTATGCTGTTCTCAACCAAGATTGTCCTGGCCGTTTCAGTCCTGGCCACATCCCTCGCCACACCTCTCACACAGCGTGCTTACAACGATGAACTCAAGGGCATGATGGCTCACTTCGCCACATCCTGGAGCACGATCGAGGACATCATCCAGGGACTACCTAAGCAAAATGCGACGGTCGAACAGTACAAGGTATGTAATCTACGGCGTAGACTCCCCATTATGCACGCTGATAATGAAACGGAATACAGACTGCGACATTGGCCATGAAGGAACTTGTAGACTACGATCAAAATAACTATAATAATATTATCATGGTGAGCAATATACAGCTGGCATATCGCTCCCTTGTTGCTGACACCCTCTTGTTGTCAGAAAAACGGCCCTTTTACTAATGTAAAGTGGTCCAATGAATTCATCGAAGACATGAAAGTGTACCCTCCGCATGCTGTCAACGCAGTACACATCCTTCAAGGGCACATCCCTCAGATCGCAGGTAATTTTAATTGAAGCGAATATGCACGATAGACCTTTTTCATAACGTTTATCGGGTAGCGGTTGGAGATTGTAATCTCCTCTGGGACTTTTATACCAGGACATCGGATCTCCGTTCTGCGTTTTGGAGTATGGAAGAGCATCTCCACAGCTACATTGTACGTTGCAGATTCTGAAGGAATAACCCTGGCTTATGATTTGCACAGTTTCAGTTTGTTGGTGCTGATCCCGTGGACTCTGTAGTGAAAGAGTTCAATATGGTGAAGACAATTGGAGCCGTCGCGAACGCCTTTCAGACGAGGTATTGGGAGATTTTTATTGGCTATCCTAGCGAAGAATGCCCTTACAGTGCAGGAAATTGAAACCGATGATATTTATCTACTTTGGAGAAGTATGCCCCTTTTTTTACACAGTAGCTGCAATAGGATTTAAATACCATTTAAACTCGCTGATTCAAACTTTGAAGAATGTGCCAACTGCATGGTACTCTTGGCCCTTGCAAGCTGTGGCTGGTTGACTCTCCGTGGGTTTGAGAAGACGCATGCTTTCGCTTCAACCTGCTTTCTACCCTCCCCCGCTCATGCTCAGTGTTTAGTACCCAATCCACTCGTCCAGGCTTCCTTCTGTAAGCTAAAACACGCTCAAACTCCGGGTGTTCAGACAAGTGAGCACCCTCAATTACTGTCATTTAGCAGCTATCGTCTACAAAATTTCTCAAAATTCACAACGCGTTCGCCTTACTGTCTCACTTCCGGATCTTGTTGACCCAAGTCCTGCTTTCGCTTTGGCTCACTATATTCACCGACCTAGAGTCCTAGAAGACAATCTCTACCAAACGGCACCGTGGAAGATTCATCCTTAACCTGGCTGCAGACCTCCAGACGGAGATGAAGGCAAAAATAGTCCTTATTCTTCACAGGTGAAGTTTGGGTTAGGGTTGACATTGTACATACTGTATGTACCTCGATCACGGCTTGAGAACAAGGTATACCCCCATGATATCATTCATCTTGTGCTGCTAAGTTGCTAAGTTGTTACACCCACGAGACCCAGTGTCCAGCGTGTCAAGCTTGGCCTCCCGACATATGCCACCAGGAGTCCGATCTGTTCTGCACGCATAGCATTTCCCATGAATTGGCACATAAAAATAGGTCAGGTAATACCCTCATTGGATGCGCTTTGGAAAATTATTAAGAATGGTGGTAAATTTCGAGCGACAGGTGCCCGCGTTCTCTTATAATATCTTGTTTTGTGAAAAATTGCCTAATATTTGGCCGTTATAAATTTAAGGTTCACCCCCAGTCAAAAGTTGATCGAGGGCAAGCGAGCTGAATGCACTTAGTAGACGAGGGACTGTAGGGGAAGGAGAGGAGGGCGTACTAAGCTGACGTGGCCACTGGCAGGACATGGCATAAGTAAGACGGAAGAAGGTGAAAGTCGGGACGGAGTAATCTCACGATCTTGGACGCCTCGAGACGACTCGAAAGGGCTTGAAGTTAGCGTGAATGAATTAATTTGCCATGGAGCAACTGTTGTGCTTGTCCTGGCTTGAGTCAAGTCAACTCCGGTGAACGATAAGGTTAACAGACGGCTTGAGTTGCCTTGATCCAACTCAAATCCGGTAACTCCTGTCAAACCTGCCTTGAAATCGCTCGACCACCAACCGGAAACCGGGCCGGATAGCGCTCCACCCCCCCCAACGCGACCCCAGCCTCCGGCGTATTCTACCACGCATTTATCCTCTTTTCATCACTCCCCACCTGCCTGCCCACGTCTTACTGGCTCACTCGCCCGCTGTCGGACCTTTTGCTCCTCCACATCTAGCTAGGTCTCTAGTCTGAAGTGCTCGAACAAACTCGTGTCCTCAACAATGCGATGAACTACGACCTGTCGCAATATGTACGGCCGGTTGTGATGCAGGATGGATAGCCCGTTCAGCTGCTACAATACAGGATTGCATTGGTCGCTTGCACTGGTCGATATGGACTATCGATGCGAATCCTCGTCGAGCTACTAGCATTGTACGTACTCTCTCTCCCCTTCCTTCTCCACTCTGACTTTTGATCCCTTTCAGTGTCGTTGGCAGCATATACACCTAACGCGTCCGCATCAGGCACTGGATGTTCGTATGCGTTTGGTGTCCACAAACCCCACACCAGCCGTTGGCCCCTCTTTCCCAGTTTCCGACTTCCCTCTTTTCCTCCTCTCAAACCTCTCGCCTTTCTTCATCCTCATCTTTCGTCTCTCGTTCGCCCTCCCATCTTTCCTCATAAATCCCACACTCATCTTCAATATTAACGTGAACGTGAAGCGATATCCAGTGGTTTACTCCTCAACTCCCGCATCGTCAAACCTGGACCTGAGGCTTGAAGCTTGAAACCTCTTACGCATAGCCAACGGTCTCCAGCAGCACTGAGCCTAAGCTCACAGCTCCTCTAAGCTTTCGTCAGCCTTGGGCATGAATATGGTCGCTGACAGTCGAACAAACTCTCAGACGCAGCATCCCACCCTCAAACTTCACATTTCGACCTCCGTCTTTTCCTCTCAGCGATTTCACGCTCAAAGCCCAACTACGATTCGAACGCGAACGCGAAGCGCTGTGCAGCAGCTTACTAGACTCTACCCCATGAAGGCTTGACGACCGGGGCTGGTATTCGAGACAACGGAATAACCCAACCTTCCGCCCTCGGGCTTCGGGCTGTTGGGATGTGATGCCTATGGCAATGGCAAACCAAGTGTCAAGACGAATGTTGACAACTGCACCAACTCATCCTGTAAATCTCGTCGACTCCTTCTCTGCGCATACACTCTTCACCCGCACCTGTCCACGCCTCACTCAGCTTGGTCCACCCACATCCACATCCACATCGTTCTTGACCGACTCAAACTCCAACGTCGAACAGCTATCGTGATCGACACCCTACGACTTGCATATACTCAATGTCTCGTATGCGAGCGTGAAGCCTCGGGCCAGAGCTTGCAGCTCACATAACGCTACCGCGTCCACCTCCTGATGTCATTGGCATTCAAATTAAAGCCTAACCTCTCGCCTTCAAACTTCAATACCAAACTCCGAGATTTGACGTCCACACCAATGAGGTGTACAGCCGACACCCAATCTGCCTGTGTCAACCTCAACAGTGTAGGCGGCTCCAAGAATGTGTCCTCTGAACGCGAGTCCCCGTCGTCGATTCGTTTTCTCGGCATGCACTCTCTTCACCCACACCTGCTTCACCTGACCACACCCCGCTCAGACTGGTCCTTCTTCTTTTGACCATCTATAGGTTCTTGGTCTTCGGAGTTGGATGTTAGCTGTTCGAAACCCGGGATAGACGTAACGAGGACGTCGATAGATGTCCAGATTCCAGATTCCACCTTTCGTCTGCTGAAGATGAACATGGCGAACATGACGCTATATATCATATGTGGTATGTCCTCTCTTACTCCCGTGAGTCCTTCGCTCTGACACTTTCTTGAAGCTTTATGTCTTACGTCTCAGCAAATCTTGGGAAAGCTATCCACATCCACATCCGTCTCCAGGCTCATATCTGGGTGACGTTCTACTGAAGCCAAGTATCCATCCATTCTTCGCACCATTTATTTAGTGGTATCCGCGACAAATACAACTTTTTCAGGACGATACCGCCATCATACCACGAGGGTTTTAAGGCCTTGTTTAGTCCCAACGTTTTGGCGGAGTACCCCTCACATGTGTTCGACCTGAACGTTTAGCATACCAGTACGGCTTTCCTGTACTGTTCGTATTCAATGAATATCCCTGTGCGTTCCGAGGGGCTTTGAAGAGTAGGAGTAATATAATGTCTGATACTCTTTTGAACTTGACTCCTGCCCACCCTGGCGCTATCGAAAGCGGAATCTTCACCAAATCATTTTCCTCAACTAGTGACTCGGAAGGGCTTGGTTGGGCCGCCCGCGTCTAAATTACTTGCGTACCTATCATCAGCGCAGCAAGAGTTAGAGCGTGCAGTAAGGTGCGTAGTGGAAGCCCAATACAATAAGTTCCACAACCTAGGTGTACGATGCTGCAAAAAAATAAAACCGTCTTATAATACTAGAGTCCAGTTCTAGTAAATTTAACTGGTTCCACCTTTCCACTTAGCAGACTTGACAACAGAAGCCCACAAACAGCAGCTGTTTTAATTCGGTGCGGCATTGTTTACCAGATCAGCGGGTAAGCCAGCTCTTGAGAGAGTTCAGATAAGAGCATTCAGTGTCAAGGGTAAAAGGTCCTGCGTCCGACTTCGAAATACCAAGTGTCTCCACTATAAATTCTCAATATCACGACTTCCGTCTTCCCTGACACAGTCACGGTCCATAAATTTCATAACTCTCTAAGCAATCTGTAAGCGAACGTCGAAGATAAGTCATGAAACTGAATTGATTGGGCAAATAATGCAAGCGGGAGCACCACAAACGGGAAGTGGTAGTGTCCAGATCAGATGGATTAGCAACACGCTTCATAATCATGCCCCATCCATGAAGTATTCACGAGCTCGTGTACACAATCCAAAGGCTAACAGCACTGCGGACAGACTGCGGAAGTTGACGTGAGGAACGTTAACAGAAAGGTACTCCAATTATCGGACATGAACTCAATAGCTGTCAAAGCTGGAATTTGCCTTGGTAGGCTCCTCATAAATGTGTATCCCCAAACAGACCGCGTACACAATTTGAGGATGAGCCAACTTCTCGAAAGTTAGAATACCACACCTCAAGTCGGCCTGAAGTCAAAACTCTTGATCATCGCACACCAGGCCACCGATTTATCTCCTTGCGTTACGGTCAATGTACATATACTTCAGCCCATACTATGCCTAAAAAGGTAAACCGACTACCACGGGAGGAAAGTGGCAAGTTGCGATCAGATGATCTATCAGCTTACTAAACAAGACAATACCTGAGAACGAGGTCGCTTACTTGGGATCACGCCTAGTTATACGAGCTTGAGAACGTAAATTTCCAAACAAGAAAGAAAATCAGCCTACATGTGCTGCGGATAGACTGCGCAAGTTGACATTCTGTGGGGCCTTTTGAAATAGTAACAAGTGGTACTAAATTCTCAAATGGAGTTGTAGCGAAAGGGGAGGTGTCCTAAATGAGAGGGCCACGACCACGACCAACTAGCAGGCGAGTAGAAAGTTAAAAGCAAGCAAGTAAATCAAACTAGGACCTCATCGAATCGACAAATCGCTTCATCGACACATTTCTACAGCAAGGTGAATATTTCTAGGTTTCTTCTTGATATTCGCTGAGACCATTCATTTTACAAGCACTTAACAACGCCCAACCAGCAAACATGACTTCGCAATCGCAAATCCTCAAATTTGGCCTCTTGATGTTCCCCCAGTTCCAGTGGCTCGACGCAGCTGAATCCGTCGACCTCATCAACAATCACTCGCAGGCCATGCTCAAGCTCCTCAAGTCTCCAGAGGCTCTCGTCGCCAAGGCCCCGATTATACACTGGTCGTACATCTCACACGACCTTTCTCCTACAAACCCTACCTCGGGTCCGCCGCACATACCTACCGAAACTTACAAGACCTGCGCACAGCTGGACTACCTCATCGTCCCAGGCCCGGATCCACACCAACCGCTCCCAGAAGGTTGCGCAGAGTTTTTGAGGGCACAGTTCGACGGGTTGAAGGCCTTGCTCACGATTTGCACGGGCTCGCTTGCGATCGCGCCGACGGGTCTCTTGGACGGGTTGCATGTTTGCAGCGCCAAATTCGCGTTGCGGACGATGGCGCAGGAGGGCCTTTTGAATAGGAAGGTGAAGTGGGTCGGTGATCGCAGGTGGATCGTCGACGGGAAGGTATGGAGCTCAGCAGCTATTACAGCCGGTATGGATCTTGCTTCCGAATTTGCGAGAGTGCATTTTGATGAGGAGGTGGTGAACTTGACGAAGCAAGTCATGGAGTACGAAGGGCAGAAGGCGCAGCCAGACAAGTGGGCGTCGATCTTGGATGGCGTCGATTTAAACTAGAATAGATAGTTCAAAGTGGCACGCAAAAGCGAAGTCGAAGATGAAGAAGAAGAATCTAGTGATATAGCAGAGTTGAATTCGAATCCACATGTATAGCTTTCGAGAATTAGCCGTTGAAATGATTGAATTGTTTGTCCTCTTTACTTCCATTCGAAATTAGGACGCTTTCGCGTTAAATCTCCCGCTAAAGCTCGCAATCACTTTATGGACGATAAATCCTCTAGTACACCGCTGTACTGTTGTAAAAAGCTCTCGGAACTGCTGACTATATTTAGGAACCTGCTTGTCCCCGTCATTGGTCGTTCCTCAGTACGTCGAGGAATTCTTGAACGTTCGAAATATCCCATTCCTTTCCCCACAAGCTTAAACCTCGAGCTCGATAATTTAAGCGACGTCACGGATATCACATTACCACACACAACTCCTGCGTCTCGCTCCGCTTCAGCTTCAGTGGCTGCTAGAAGTTTTGTGCTCTAAGTCATTTTTTCCGGTCAATCATCCTGAATTGTGAAATGTCACATGATTGATCGTCAATTACAATCGGCTAGGCATAGACCCAGAAATGACGAGACATTCACCCTCCGTGGCCATGAAGAAACAGGTGTGGTATTGAATATAAGTTAAAAAAGTTGTAAACCGACCAATAAATGTTAAGATACTGTATAATACCTTCTCATTCAATTCGGCAGTCACGTGTCATGGGCGCCTCCCAAATAACGAAATGTCACGGTCGTCACGGCGCCTAAGGCGGACCTGCCGAAAATATCTTCCGTGACAACCTGTATGCGTAGTTTTTCGCGCGCCGTGTCACGGCCACTTTGGGGGTCTGCCGAGACCAAAATTTCAGTAGGTCCGTCGCGGGCCTGCAGAATTGAATGAAATAGTACGGTACGCGATTCAAATTACGAAGGAATGAGAGCCAACAAATGAGGGGTAGTATGGGCAAAAGATATTGAAACTGCCTTACTTTATATGCTCAGATATGCTCAAATCCGTGTCAAAAGAACGCTGTCTAATTCAGATTGCGAAATCAGTAGTCCAAAATGTACCCGGAGAACGCTGATTGATATGGAGTGAAGGGAAAAAACATGGGATGGACGGAAAAGAAGGATGAAATAAAGTGGTATACCAGAATTCTATGAAGGTCTCTTCAAGACGGGCATTGCCTGCAAGTGGGACGGCGAAACTGAAAAAGACTCGCCATCGATTTAGACACAGACCTGATGAAACTCCACGACGATTGGCTGCCCCAAATCGGATGTCCCTGAACAATCAGCTGGGCCGAGCAAGGAGGCGGTTGAAGACTTGACGTACTGTATATTCCCGTATGTTTAATTCAGTCCTCTTGCTGCGTCTTGCTAGGCCTCATCCCATCACTCCCTGAGTCTATTCCACGATCTCATTTCACTTCCGTTCGTATATTTCGAGAGGTCAATTTAACTCACTTTTTTCGATATGTCAGTCCTTCTACATGTCGATTCACTGTTGAAATTCGACCTGTCATGGAACTGGCAAATTGAGATCGGTCCTGTTCACCTCACTGTGATACGTCTGATGACTGCCGTACCTTTGGTCCTTCTCTCAATCAAATTACCACCTTTAATCACAATCTAGTCATCTGACTCTGTTCTCCGTCTATCGAACATCTGGCGCTCTAGGTGAATTGGCGACTTTATACACCGCAGAAGGGTGACGATAAGCTTCTACTGGTCGAGTGACTCAGAAGCGCTTTGTTGGGCTAAATTGCTTACGTGCCTATCACCAGCGCAGCAAGAGTTAGAGCGTGTAGTAAGGTGCGAAAATACTTGAGTACCAATACCAGACCGCGAATCGAGGACTAATGAATGGATTACGGAGGCAATATATACTGAATATACTGAATGGATACAACCAAACAAGAAAAGAATCTAGGATAGATTATTGCGACGCATGTAATCTTCGACGTCGGATGACTCTGCGTAGCGCTGACAAACCAATGAGGTTTAGTTGAATGGATTTTAGCGCGAGTCCTGTATTGATGAGATATGGTGCGGATGTACCTTGTAATAATCGAGAACTACATCTTGAGCTGGTTGAATAATATGATCATAGGCTTCAATCCATGCAAATTTAATGCACCATCAAACTCCTTGTAGGAAATCATCTGTAGAATTGTTTCGTCCTTGCTCGTGAGTGGAAGCACATGAGTAATGCGGTGCAGAGCCACAAGGGAATTATAATGTGCATTCTTCTTCCAATCACTGGCTTACACAAGTTCAACGATGTTGGAACAGAGTCTAAATAAAACATATATCAGTGTCGGAAATGAAAGAATCAGACACTAAAAACATACTTGACATTCTGATAAGCGAGCATAAAATGCTGAGCGGCCATTGCAATTCCGAAACATGTCAGCCGTCTGACGCTGTGATAAATGTCAGGGTATCCAGAGAAGAACAGGCGATGAGATCAACCCGATACCTACCATCGCATGTCACCAACATGGTGGGCCAAAGGCTACTTATCAGAGTTGATCACCAGCAACCGTCAGTACGAGTGTAGGCTTCTGAATATGGTGTATCTCAGCATAATCTACTCGGAGGCCAGCCTGAATGCGGTTTGTATTCGAACTCAAAAACCCGTCTGACTCGGTGCTTTCTGAGCACTTTAGCATTATGTTCTCTAGCAATCACCCAGCCGGTTGTACGCCTCTTACTCGGTGTTAGACACGTGCACAATTATATATAGCCGCAGTACTGGTACTGGTAGTGGAAGTGGAATAGGATGACCAGGGCTCGGACGCGGACTTTTTTAACCCACCTTTCGAAGTGCTTCTATCCATATCTATTCTCACGTCCTAAGGTCGGAGCTTCAGAGCTCGGAGGGTAGTCTAAGGTTCTTAAGTTATCGTGCTGAGCGTCTGGAAGAAGGAATGGAATAAGAAGGGACATTTACTCGAGTCACAGATGTGGGTTTCGATTTGAATGTCTACATAAACTGACGCAGTAAACGTGCTATCATATTTGATATGAGATGAATTCATAATTACTGAAAATTAATGGGAGGCTCCGCCACCACTGTTGATCGTTCAAACATTTCTCTACTCTACTGTGATCGTACATATCATGAGAATACAGTTGTGTACCAGTTCGTAAATCGTAAGCCCCACTTTACATCGCCCTCTTTATACCATTCCAAAATTTCTAATACGCAGTTGCCAACCTAAACACATCCTCCGCAGGATCAGGATGTGCGATCACACTACGCACGATCTCTGTCGGGAAATATTAGCCAAAAATTCCAAGTTTCTGTATATGAATAAGCATAGAAGATACCTACCAGATAGGTTATGCGGAGCTGAGTAGCCCAAAATGCCGCTTCCTACTGCTGCTGCGAGTAGTAGGGGGGCACGTGAGGGGGGTGCAAGGGCTTCGGATGAGATATGTCGTCTGTGGACATGGGTAGTACGTCTCATTGTGACGCCACGATGGCTTCGGGAGAGGGATAGTCCCCTACGAGATACTGTGCGCAGTGATGTAGATGCGCTCTGGGGGATCATGATTGGTGTTTAGAATGGAGTTGGTGTGTGTTGCCGTGAGGAAGGTATTGAATCTTGAGGAATTGGCGAGGCTCTCGAGCCTTCTTATAAAAGGAGCTCCGCTAGCGATTGTCACTGCTCCCCACAATTTGCCGTGCATAGTGTCTGCTTGCTCGTTCGCGACGCGACTAGTCCGCCGAACTCCGAACTCCGAACTCCGAGTCTGCTGTAGGCGTCTTCGTTGGGCGTAGGTGGGGCGAGCCGTGGCCCGGCCGGGCCGATGCTTGGCTTATACAATGGGCCCTTGGCAAGACCCTGGTAGGTGCTCCGCGAGTCGCCATGATGTGTTCTAGTAAGTAGGCTGGAAATGGGGCTGGAAGGAGCTAGAAAATTAACTTCTGTATCAAAATAACACATCAACGTCTGGAGACTTAGTAAATGTGATCTGCTTAACCCTAGTACGCACTGGCATGGACGGACGATGACCTCGACCGCACCGGTAAATTGTACGGTTTAACTATTACAAAGTTAGTTCTAAATATTGCACATGGAGCTAGGTGTTATGTGTTTGACTCTACTCTGATCGACTCATACTTCTGAGCATATCCCATTCAATAACTGAACGACACATCGTCCACAACGATCCGGATACGTCGAGCTAACATACGCGTATTCTCCTGACTTGAGCCTATTTATGTATAATTCGTATCTCCTACTTCATGCTTTGGATATTTCGTGCCTGTGTTCATCAATTCAGCACATTTTGAAATTATACTCCGGTACATTAGAGGCTCCCTGTTCCAATCAACCTTTTGTTCTGTAACTCCTAAATGGACGGCAATTTAAATATCTTCATGGTCTTCGGGCTTGTCCACTATAGTTGACGCGTGGCTTCCCCATCTTCGCACTCAAAGGAAGGAAGCCAAGTACAATACTGAGAGCTCTTACTACACTCGAGTGATCATTTCAGAATTTAAGAATTTTTCCCAAAAACCTTACACTGGAGAGTATTTCCTGATCCAAAGCAGATGGGCAGTCGATCGTGTGCCTGGGTCAAGGACAATCTCCCCCTGAAAGTGACTTATGTGTCTAGAATAAGTTGACATATTTGAAGTTGAAGCGATACTCGATTCCTAGGTCAACTTTGATAATAATTGCATTTTTTAGAATGGCAGCCAGCATCAGGCCCATGAGGAGCCTAGATGTCTACAGTTGGCATCTGTGGCGCACGACAAATCAGGCATGCTACTCGATTAGGGTGTGCACGTGGAATGCCACGAGTTATCGATGATCGCTGACGATCAATGATCATGCTCTGCGATCAACTTCTTGCTGTAGTGATAGTGGTTACAAGACATGGCCAATTCCTGTCACGGCGTCTTGCGACGCCTGCGTTAGATTTCGAAGGTATTCTTATGATTAACCCGAGCTACATCCAGGAATTCGTGGTCAAATCCACAAATTCCAAGTTCTTCATCCCCATAGGTTCGTATAAGTCCCACAGTTCGACTAGACGCCAAGAAGGTGACACGCTATTTTGGGCATATGGCCACAGAAAGAAATTTGTGACCGTGCGATACACCAATTTGCAAATTCCACGATCAGTGAGAATCCCATCGAACGATCTATAGATGTTCGCGTTTGACGTACTGGAAATCAACACCGATCATAATGCCCATATTTTTTTTAGCTAGTCCACGGCGGCGTCAACACCCCTTCGATATTCAATTCCCAAGACAAATTCGAGACGGTCAGCGTAGCCCGCTCGGATAATTGACGCAAGGATAAACTGAAGCGCTGAGTTTTGCACGGAATAAACCTGGGAACAAGCACACCCTCATGATCTGCAATCATCTCGTCTAAAATCATGCTTCCCGGGAAAATGGGTAACAATTTCAAATATAAGGTCAAAAAAAAATTGCTGTTGGGTCGTTCTCATTACACGCTCTATATCCAATATGTTCTCGTTCATCACTCTACTCTCCGTCGTGGTGGCCGCTCAAGCATTAGCTCAAGGTCATAGAGGTACGCATTCAATTCTCCTCCACTCCAATCTGTGTCAGCTGACCTTACTATCTAATAGCTCATATCGTGAATGGCGTGATAACCACCATATCTTCATCCCCGCCTTCAGCAACTTCGTGCCCAACCTACTCCTGCGCGTCCTGTCCTACAGATCAATCCCTGACGATCACAGCGACAGGGACCGAGTGCCCTCACTGCTCCTGCATCCCTATCAGCATCACGAAGCCTACAACCACAACCACAACCACAACCAAAGCACCAGCCTGCACCACCTACGCGTGTGCGAGTTGCCCAATTGGCCAACACGAGACTCTAACGGCCACTGGAACCGAGTGTCCTCATTGTGCTTGCGTTCCCTACACCATCACAAAGACCACGAGCACTACGAAAACCACGACCACGACTAAAACGCCAGACTGCACCACGTTTTCGTGCGCGGGGTGTCCGACTGGGCAACACCAGACGTTCACGATCACTGGGACGGACGTCTGCCCGCATTGTGCATGTGCGCCGAACACA
>Ga0247742_10002150_pt1 | contig 13098 bp, 13 predicted proteins | sample UWRJL208509C2_FD_180944 | JGI IMG/M metagenome (GOLD analysis project Ga0247742, IMG submission 180944) | Plant litter microbial communities from Arlington Agricultural Research Station in Wisconsin, United States - UWRJ-L208-509C-2 | ecosystem: Environmental > Terrestrial > Plant litter >...
TAGTCGCCGGTAAAATAGCCGGAGCTTTAATTAATGGAATCCAATCTAACGGTGTAGGAACTTCAATTAAACATTTTGTAGCCAATAACCAGGAAAGCAACCGTAACTATGTCAGTTCTACTGTAAGTGAGCGCGCATTAAGAGAGTTATACCTTAAACCATTCCAAATTGCTATTGCCGACTCGAACCCATGGACAGTAATGTCTTCTTATAATAGGGTAAATGGAATATACACTGCGCAAAACCATGATTTACTAACTACTATCTTACGTGATGAGTGGCACTTTAAAGGCTTTGTAATGACAGACTGGGGTGGCGGTTATGACTGGGTCGAAGAAATGAAAGCAGGTAATGACCTGATTATGCCTGGAAGACCAGACCAAATAGAGACATTAATTAGTGCTGTTAAACACGATTCGCTTAATGTTAAAGTATTAGATGAAAATGTTGAGAATATGCTAAGCATTATACTGAAATCACCTTCATTTAAAAAATATGCATACAGTAATAAACCCGACCTTAAAGCTCATGCTAAAGTAGCACGTATGGCGGCTACTGAAGGTATGATCCTTTTGAAAAACCAAAGTAGTTCGCTTCCTATAAGTAAAACTGTAAAAAAAATTGCCGCCTTTGGAAATGCTACTTATAATACAATTCCCGGAGGTACAGGCAGTGGAGAAGTAAATAAAGCTTATACCATATCTGTCTATCAAGGGCTCAAAGACGCCGGATATATTTTGGATGAAAATGTAAAAAACACCTATACCAATTCATTGCAAATTGGCTATAATGTTATAGATGCTGCAGCTACACAAAATGATATTGCTATTATTACTATTGGAAGAAATGCGGGTGAAGGCCATGACCGTAACCTGGAAAATAATTATACCCTTACAGCTGATGAAAAATTAGAATTCAAAAAGATCGCCGATGCTTTTCATACCAAAGGCAAAAAGGTAATCGCTGTTCTTAATATCGGTGGAGTTATTGATATGAATGAGTGGCAGAATAATGCAGATGCTATTTTATTAGCGTGGCAACCCGGGCAGGAAGCAGGGAATTCTATAACTGATGTATTAAGCGGTGAAGTTAACCCGTCCGGAAAACTGGCTACTACATTTCCTGCAAAGTATGCAGATGTACCGTCAGCCAAGACTTTTCCGGGAACACCAAAAGAAAGACCAGAGCAGACACTTTATGAAGAAGGTATCTATGCAGGTTATCGTTATTATGATAGTTTCAATATTAAGCCTATGTATGAGTTTGGTTACGGTCTTTCCTATACTAATTTTACAATCAGTCCGATAAAGTTAAGCTCAACTGTATTTAACGGGGCAATAACCGCTACCGTCAGTATAAAAAACACAGGAAAAGTTGCTGGCAAGGAAGTGATACAACTTTATATAAATGCCCCCGTGACAACCATTGATAAGCCTATACAGGAGCTTAAAGCTTTTTCTAAAACACATTTACTAAAGCCTGGAGAAATACAGGTCATAACATTTACACTACGTTCATCCGATCTTGCTTCTTACCATACAGACGGTTCTGAATGGATAACAGATGCAGGGCAGTATATTGTCAAGGCTGGTACATCATCACGTGATATTAAACAAAGTGCTAATTTCAATGTACCTAAAACTATTATAGTAGAAAAAGATCACAAAATACTACAACCAAATATCCCATTTATTGAATTAAAATCCCACAGATAATTAAAAACTAATTTATTTAGATGCTATCCAAAAAAGTTAAATATGCCATTAAAGCATTACTGTACTTATACCAATGCAATGACCAAATTCCTATTTCAGCAAAAAAAATTGCAGAGGCTGAAAAAATTCCATACAAATTTCTGGAAGCAATTTTGAATGATTTAAAATTCAATAATATTGTCCAGAGCCAGAGAGGTCCTTATGGTGGATATAGTTTTGCTAAAGATCCAAATGAAATTAGTGTAGCTTCTATAATGCGTATAATAGATGGTCCCATCGCTTTAACTTCCTGCACTTCGGAAAACTTCTATGAGAAATGTGATACCTGTATCGATGAAAATACCTGTAAAATCAGAAAACTATTTTTAGAATTGCGTATTGAGATGATTCCTATCCTTGAAAAATCCATAACTGAAGTCTATTTATCATAAATATTAGCCAAAATATCTCAACAAACATAATTCCTACAAAGTTAGTATGAATTAATAAAACTTTATATATTTGCCTACTCTGTCACAACCAGAGCGGCATTATATTATGGAACATATTAATTTTTTGGCTTTTGCAATGCCTGTATTTTTTCTTTTTGTATATCTTGAATATAAGCTTGCGCAGAAACGAAAACGTCCGGAAATTTTCAATTATGAAAGTTCCGTTTCCAACATAAGTATTGGGCTGGCAGAGCGTTTAATAAATCTTTTTATTTCGGTAAGTTTTTATCAGCTATTTTATCTTATTTATGAAAGTTATAGAATTTTTGATATTCCAAATAACTTTATTATTTGGATTGGATTAATATTGGCAACCGATTTTGTTTGGTACTGGTATCACCGAATGGGACATGAGATAAATTTTTTCTGGGCGGCTCATATCGTCCATCATCATAGCGAAGAATTCAATTTTACGGCGGCGGCAAGAATTACAACTTTTCAGGCAATTATAAGAACTGGATTCTGGTGTATATTACCTTTCTTTGGATTCCATCCTAAAATGGTTATTACTATGCTTGTGGTACATGGGGCTTATTCTTTTTTTACACATACTCAGGTTATAGGAAGGACAAAATGGCTGGAATATATCTTTGTTACTCCATCTGTTCATGGGGTACATCATTCTTCTGATGAGAAATATCTGGATAAGAATTATGGAGATATGTTTACCTTTTGGGATCGCCTTTTTGGAACTTTTCAGCAGGAAGAAGAAAAACCTAAATATGGACTAACACATCCTTTAAAAAGCTACAGCTTTCTATGGCAACATTTTCATTATTATTTTGAAATTTATGAACTTTGGAAACGTTCAAAAGATTATAAATCAAAATGGAAGGCTGTTTTTGGAAGTCCTGCCGATATGGATCAGGATATCAGGCCTATGCTTGAAAAACGTTTCTTACAAGATAAAACAGACAGGAGCCATCGCCTAAAATTTAGGAGTTATTTATATGTTCAGCTTGCAATCAGTACTCTTTTACTGACCGGTTTTACTTATTATTTTGATAGCTTGGATTACTGCGACAAATTGTTTGTACTTTCTTTTATAATGCTTACATTAATAAACTGTGGAGCTTTACTGGAACAGCGAAAATGGATTTATTATCTGGAATATCTACGCCTGTTCATTCTTTCTACTTATATTTTATATCTGGAAAATCTAACTGAATATTTTATTATTCCCGTAATATTGATAGTTATAGTAGAAAAGATGTTCTCCTTAAGCAAAATATACGTACAGCTGATTTTGCAACTGGAAACTATGGAACGATAAATTCTATATTATTACTATTTTCTAGGGAACACCCTGTCTAAAACTTTAATTGTAACAGGATTCTTTAATATTAAGGACCTGAGCGGACAAAAAAGAGCTAAATAATTATATATAACCAATGAAAACAAATTAGAAATCAAACCTGCAATTAACCAGGAACGCAGCCATATAGCCAAAAAGTTTGGATTATTATTATAATTGAGCCAGGCAAGAGTCAATGTTATAAAAAATGTCGTTATTAAATTCCGGAGTACACTGACTAAATTATTTCTCATTAGTTATATAGTTTGAAATTGCTCAAATAATTATAGGCAATTACTTTTCTTAATTTAAATTAATCAGCTGTGGACCAAATTCCTCGTAAAAAATATTGTCCTGGCTAATGTTTAAATCTATAAGTGCTTCGTATTGGGTTTTTATAAAAATTTCCGGCCCGCATATATAATAATTAGCATTCTCTAATAAAATGGCTTCCCTGCATTTCTCCAGATCTACTCTTCCACTAATTATCGTATTTACACCTTCTTCGTGGTCTTCGACACTATCATAGAAAGTATAAGTTTCTAACCATTTTACTTCTGCTTTCAAATTTGCAATTTGGTCTTTAAAAGCATGTACAGAGTGACTACGGCAACCATGTATCCAAACGGTCCTGTTATTCTCGATGTTGGCCTTATTCGTTTCCAGCATACTGAGCATAGGTGTAACTCCTACACCTCCACTGATTAATACAAGCGGTGTTTTGGAATCCTTCTGCATATGAAACAATCCTGCAGGGGAAGAAAGCATTACAGCATCGCCTTCGGATTTAGAATGAAGTGTTTGTGATACCATTCCGTATGGGTTTGGTTTAATTCCTGATTCTTTTTTTACAGAAATTCTATAGTATTCAGAATTAAAAGCACTTGATAAACTGTACTGTCTTGGCTGCAAAAATCCTAGTTCAGGTACATACACCTGAATACTGATAAATTGTCCGGCATGAAATTCAACAATTTCTTTTCCGTCTTCAGGATAAAGATAAAATGATTTTATTTCGTCAGATTCTTTGATTATCTTTTTAATTACAAATTTACGCCAGCCATTCCAACTACCTGGTTTTGCAGCATTTTCTTTGTACATTTGTTTTTCAATATCGATCATAATTCCTGCCAACTGATAGTAAGCAATAGTCCAGGCTTCCAGTATTTCCGGAGTTGCTGCTGTACCAATAACTTCACTAATAGAAGCTATTAAATGATTAGCCACAATGTCGTATTGTTCCGGTTGAATATTCAAACTTCTATGTTTGGTACTGATTCCTTTTAATACCCGTATTAAGACGCTTGGATCCTCGATATTTTCGGCATATGCCAAGACAGCATTGGCTAAAGCCGATTTCTGCCTCCCGTTAGCCTGATTTCCCATATTAAATACATTTTTCAATTCTGGATGTTGCTTCAGCATTCTGGCATAAAAATAATCTGTAAGGGTCTCACCGCTCGCTTTTAATATTGGAATTGTTGCCTTAATCAAGTCTTTTTGTTCTGTCGTCATTTTACTTTTTTATAAATGGATCATTAGCTTTAGAATTAATTCCATGCTGGTATGTATATTAACATGTCAGGAATTATATCAGCAAATTTAGCATGCAGCTGAAACAGTATTTTATGACCCAAATCATAACAGGAAAATAAATTCCAATTAATTTTATGTTGGATGTGATGGTTATTTTTCATTAGAATACCCTAAATTTATTCACCCCAAATAATTGCACTTATAAAATCACAAACGTATTTATGAAACATCCTTATATTCTTCACCTGTCAAAAGATCCGGTATTAAAAGAAATAGTAGAAGGAGCTAAAGTCCGGGAACTTAAAGAAAACACTAATCTGGCATTGTTTTTATATACCTCAATAATAAATCAGCAATTATCAGCCAAAGTAGGTGATGTATTCTTTAAGCGATTTATGGCTATATACGAAGGAAATGAACCCACATCCAAACAAATAATTGAAACCTCTATTGAAACATTACAGGCTATAGGATTATCAAAATCTAAAGCAGGTTATATAAAAAATGTTGCTCAATTTGACATTGATCAAGGACTGGGTTTTGATAAACTTATAGCAATGACAGATCAGGAAGTAAGCGATTTTGTTACTGCTATTAAAGGAATTGGCCAATGGTCAGCACAAAATCTACTGATGTTTGGATTAGCAAGAGAAGATGTGTTTTCAGCTGATGACCTGATTATACAAAACGCTATGGCTTTATTATTCGGCCTCGATAAGACCGAAAAGAAAAAGTTTAGGGCAGATATCAACCAACTATCCTTACAATGGAGTCCTTACAGAACTTATGCATGCCTTCATTTATGGGAATGGTATACAAAAAAATAAACCGCAACTTAAGGTTGCGGTTGGAGCTGTTATTTTTTACTTAAAGTCCCAGTATCAGTAATTTTAAATACTAATTTTTCTTTATTTGAGGTTATACCATTTTCTACGATATTCGTTTTTACTGTAATGATATAATTACTATCAATACTAAAACTGGTTAATTCTTTATATGTATCATCTCCTGGCTCATACCACTCTCCTTCCACGTATTGGTTTGAAATTACTTTGTCATTCAATATAGTTAAAAGATAAAAACGATAATTAAAATCGCCACAATCTTGTGGTATAAGTATCACTTTTATATTCTTATAGTCAGGAAGGGAAATATAACGCAGTTTTTCATTTTCACATAAAAATTGCTTAGTTCCGGCTACACTACACGAGAGTGTCTGATAGGATACTTTGCCTGCATTTTTTTGGTTATACGGAAGGCTGAACTTACTTTTCGCGAAACAACCATCCTGTTGCCCTGTAGTCTGGCTACTACTATCTATCGCTACAGTTTCATTTTTCTGATCTGATTCATTCGTTATTTTACTATTTGAAGTAGTATCGATGCGAACTTTAGATGATTCTGCAATTTCTTCAGGTACAGTATTCTTACAGCTTATAAACATTATCTGCACCAGTACCAGTGCTGCTAATTGTATTTTTTTAGTTACTCTCATACTATTATTTTGTGCGTTCATTTACCCTTTGCGGAATTTTATTTAAATCTTTATTTTGCTTTTTCATAAGCGTTACATATTTTTTATATGCCTTCTGTGCTTCTTCTTTTTTATTCTGTCCCCAATAGCTGTCCCCGAGGTTCAGCCAGGCCACTACCCTTTCAGGCTCTTTGGCTAAAACTTTTTCAAGAATAAAAGAAGAGGTCTTATAACATTTAAATTGTTCGAGATAATAGGCCTTATCGTTCATTGCCGCTACATCATTCCATATAAATTCACGATCATCAGAATATTTCTTAAACTCATTAAATACCAGCTCATCATCATCGACCAGGCTCAGTTCTATACCTTTTGCCTGTTCGCATTCAAACTGATATTGCTGGTTCAGGATAATTATCCCACCTTCATCATATAAAAAAGTAACTACTGTTTTTCCATTTTGCTTTACATCAAAATAGTCTTTTGAATTAGGGTTCTTAACGATTGTTCCTTCTTTAGTTTTTCCCCCGATAGTCAGTACCACTTTAATATTGTTTATCAATTTAAGAGTAACATTACAGCCACTTTTATATGAAAAATAGACCCGCTCTGTAATGGTGTTTTCCTTTGGCACCATATTTTCATTAGCAGCCGGGTTTTTTGAATTACAGGAAAGTGTAATAAAAAAAGTAATGATCAGAAATAAGTTTTTCATATGTATTATAATTTTTTTAATGCTTCGAGCCTTTGTTTGGCAACTGCCAAAACTTTTACCTTTGTGTCTTTTCCTACTTTATATTGCAATGACTTGAATGCATCCATTTTGTGCAACTTATACCAATTGGTCGCTGAAAAATCATCAGCAACACGCTCTATGAATCTGGTATACCCGGCAATAGCTTTTGCTTTATCTTTTGCACAACCAACCTTTGCTAAGCCAGGGTCATGCCATAATCCCCATGCAAAAGATCCCCTGTCGTCGTTGTATGCTTTACTTTCGTTAAATTTATAATCTGTATTCTTACCGTTGTCATTTTTACAACTATCATATAGTTTTTCAAATCCTTTTTTTAAATATCTCAAGCGCTCATCATATCCATTGAGTCCTCCATTGATAAGTCTGGTAATATAGATGTGGTCATTTTTATCTGCATATGTATTTAATCCTGTCAAATTTGTCCAGAACCAACCTGCGGAGCGTACAGAATATGGTAAATTCTCCAGTTTTTGTTTATTCTCCAGACTGGATGTGAAATCTTGACCTTCATATTTACCATAGGCTTTATAATTTGCTTCTCCAGTTATCTGAATTAGTCCACGCCCTATAAAACCTCCATACTCTTTCTGAGATACATTTCCTTCAACTGTAGCTGTAAAGTGAATCGATTCATGCAACAAATGCGCCAGAAAATGTGCCTTACGCAGACAGGTATTTATTTTATAATCCACACAGGTTTTATTCAATGCTTCCAGATATGTTGCGGCTTTTTTTGCCGGTACACCTATGTCTATTAATACCTGCTCCGTAAATTCTTTGGTACAGTAACAACCCTCTTTAGCTGGCGGCGTTTTTTCTGCCGCCTTATTCCCACCGCCCATGCACTTACAGGCATCCGAAAAACCCTTCTGTAACGCCACAGCTACTGTTGGCTCGCCTTTTACGGCAGCATCCGTTTTTACAAAGAATTTATCATCTAGATATTTGCTGTCAAATCTTCTAACATCAAAATGAACCCAAGTACTGGCACCCTGTGAAGTTGTTTCAAGGCTAAATTTATCAGGATCATCCCAAGAATATTGTGCTCCTAGATGTTTTACGAAAATATCTTTCCTGATGGCTTCTAAATCAGCCACCTCCCTGGTTCTAACCCCATTCTTGTCGAAATGAACATCCATGGCCTTACCCATGTGATTTGTAGTTGGTTTCTTTTTATATTGATCATGGTTCCTGCATCTATAACCCGAGCTGATCTTATTAAAACTATAAATAGATTTATCGTGTTCCATGTAAAAAATAGCCGCTTTCAAGCCCCAAAAGATGGTTCTGTGAATTCCGGGATACTCATATTTATGAACACTTTCAGTATGGTTTGAACTTAAATAACTTCCTTTATTACTTCCATCTCCAAAACCGGAACACACACCACATTGGCATTTTGCCTGTTCAAAATCATACTTGTATTTTAGCCCAAACTCATCTATCGCTTTTAATACATTGCCACATACCTTCCCTGTTTCGGGTATTTTCATATAATCCCGCTGGAACTGCTTAACCATTTTTTCTGTCCGGTCTGTGAATTCATCTGTTGGAACATTTCCACCAAATCCTGAAAGCTTGATGTTTATCTCCCGGATCAGTTCTCCTTTATCGCCTTTTTTTATGCAAAACTTGCCTTCACAGCCTTTAGCGTCATGAGCATCAACTGTTACTGCCTTGTTCATTTTATCCATAAAGGCATCCCAACCCGTTTTTAATGAAACGGTTATAGATTGCATCATAGCGCCTATACTGTTGTCTTCTTCTTTTTTCACAGGAGGCTTGTCTGGACTTTTGCCCGGCGTATTTGGGCTTAATACTATTTCTTCATTCTTAACCGCAACTGTCTGTTTTGACACAGCTGTATTGGGACCTGCCTTTGCCACAAGATAATATTCATGCTCTCCGCCTTCATAAAAACTTTTATTAGCTTTGACCATCATTCCCGTATTAAGCAGAATTTTTTGCTTTACAACACCATCATTTGAAGTAACCTTTGCCCCTCCGGTCCATAATAGTTGGTTACTAGCATCGTGTCCGCTATTGCTAAGAACCGTATCCCTTTCCCATATACTGATTTCAACAGTATCACCCAGCATATTCTCTGTAGCAACTACTGCGGTAATGTGTTGTCCATATTTTGGTTTTTCCTTGATTGTCTGATCATTTCCGTCCCGGATTACAAGACCTGTAATTTTCTTTGGCCCTAAAACAGGCTTAACAATTAGTCCTGGTGGGGCTTTCTTCTCCGGACTTGCAAGATAAGCTTCTACAAGCAGGCTTTTCCCATACCATTTTTGGGGGAAATTAAAGCTTACTTTTTTTCCTTGTTTAATAGGCCCTTTCAATTCTATCCAATGTCCATTTTCCTGTTGGTACAACTTCCAGAATACCTTACTGTAATCAGAAATTACAGTACCGTCATAAACACCGGAAACTTCATAAAAAATATCTTTACCTATTTGTGGTGCAGCGTCACCCTTTACTGATGATATACCTCGTTTTGCCATAATTAATAATAATCTGGGGTGTCTTCTTCTACTATCTTGTTTACATCAACCATTGGATTAATCATTGCATGGATTGCAGGATCAATATTTTCTGCATTCATTTTAGACATTTGACTTTTCTGTCCATGAAAAGTAATTTTTATACAGTCGGGACCGCCTATAGGACAAGTGGCCTTGGAATCTTCCAACAGAATTTTACCTTCATTTTCAAGAGTCACTTTTTCATAAAATCCTTTCCATTCTGTTACCGTTACCTGGCAGGGATTATTATTTTGTTTTGAGCAGGAACCAAATGTATTTTTCTCAAATGTCTTGTTGATGTCCTTGGTAGTTGCAATTTTTTTTTCGCTTCCTTCTGCATCATTCACAAACTCTTTTTCATGTGTATTAACAGCCAGTTTATCGGGAGCTGAACCAAAATTACACATGCAGATTGCGCCGTGACATACTAAATGTTTTACTGGCATAATTTCATTTTTTTTAATTATGTATTCTTTGGAACAATACTTAGCCCATTTCATTTATTGCTATTTCCGGTTGTAGCCCAGTATCGAGCTCATTTACCTTAAAAACCATTATCTGGCCAAAAGCCTGGAAAATACAGTCAATTGCTTTGATCGAATGATCTTTATTTAACCTGTAAACTCCCTCATATTTTTCAACTGGCATTTGCTCAGAATTGTAATAATACATATCTAACTTTTTTTCAAACTCTAATTCATTCTTTTCATCATATCTTCCTTCATTCTTCGCCAAAAAAACTACCGGAAGTTCGTAGGGTATATTTAGAAACTCTGAATTCTCTGTAACTTTCAACCCAAAATTTACAAATACGCTATTATACAAGGGATAAAAAAACTGATGTAAAAACATATCCTTTTTTAATTTATCCAACAACAAATCAGCATCATTGATTACCTTATCCTGTAGATATATATAATTGGTGACAATTTCGCCACCATATCTTAATAACAAATCTGTCTTGATTGCCCTCCATTTTTCAAGTATTTCATCATAATTTAGAATCGAATATATTGTCCCATTTTCATTGAGTAGGAAATTTACATTGTTTAAAGGTTCCCTACATGCAGCAGCCAAAACTTCAATCATCAATTCAGGCTCTTTATAATTGATAAAGAAGTCTTTTGTACTGACAATGACGGTATACAATTTGGATGCCGTTTTAGTCCATTTTATTGCTGCTTTGTAAAGTAACACATCCAATTTCTTTTCATCCCTACTGATAGTTACCTTAATTATGTATTCCTTCTCTAGTATTGATGAAGTAAATGACAATATATTATCAGAATAAAGTAATGATCTGTTAGCATTATGAAGCATATGTTATCTTTCTGTTTTAGCTATATTATTTAATTATACTTTACTTATTCTTTTCTTAGAAAACAGGTACATAAAGCGAATCCCACATGCCAACAAAGCCCCAATAGCAAAATACAAAATTGTCTTAGCTATAAAAGTGGATGTATCTCCATCTCCTGTAGAGATGCCTATTGGTGAATCCAGGTCGGCTGTATCATTATAAGCCACCATTAAGTCAAAGAGATAGAACGATATTCCCAGAATACCACCTATTATGCTTATAACAAGTGCCGATCTGCTAATCTTATTCATTGATGATTACATTTGGTTCATAATTTTTCGATTCATTTCTGTCTTTTATCTCAATCCTGATTTTTTTTGAAGGCATTGCCAATCTTTTAATTTCATTTGTTACTTTTCCCCAGTCTGCATTTGATGTTTTATCATCATAGTCATCATTTTTTGATGCCTGTTCCGCTAATTCGGGTGTTCCATAAATATCGTCTTTAGGAATAAATGCAAAACATCCATACGAGCCACCAATATGGTCATAATTCGCTACCTCATAAGTCCCGCCGATATGTATTAATACGTCCGAGGCAATATTCGCGGCTTTTCTGGGACTATCAATTGATTTTCCGTTTAGGCATGTTTGGGTCAGAAGTGGCTTGGCTGGTATTTTCTTATCTCCAAACCGGGTCAGGATAAATGCGTTTTGTCCTGAAAATCTTGGATAGCTCGGTATCCAGATAGCTGTATAAAGATTCTGGCTGTAATGCTCAGGCACAAAAGCCCTATTTAATAATCTATATACTCCTGTTTTATCTTTTCCCAAAGAATACCAGGCATCCCTGGTTATATCAAAAGAACTAATAAGATTTTTTGACTTAACAGTATCATCAATTACCAAATCATTAAAAACAGATGCTTTATAAGTTGGTACAATAACAACTGGGTCAGAAAACCAATTATCCTCACCTTTTAACCCTTGAATGGTATAACCTGTTATGGTACCCGTAATTTCAATCCTTACAATTTCTTCTGGTTTCCCTCCAACAGAGACTGTTATTGCGTCGTCCTTTTTTTTGAAAAAAGCATATACTTTTGCTGTCTCGAAAGGATCAGATATCTTTAATTTAATAGTTATCCTCTCGCTATCCAGTCGATTATAAAGGCTTGCTGCTACTGCCAGTGGTTGCTCATTATCTAATTTAATGGACCATTTTACAGATAACGCTTCTGTTGAAGTACATACTCTTGAAGGCGTAGCCTTATACGTATAGAAGGTATTGATTACTGCTTCGTGTACTAAATTACCATTGTCATCAAAAGGCCCCTCCACTTTTGTAATTAAAAGTGTAAGTACTTTTTCATTTTTACCATTGATGACACCGCCATTAGCGCCATTTTGTTGTAAACCATCACCTCCATAATTTGTAATAGTATCAGCTGCATCCATACGGTAATTGCCCCGGGTTAATTCCGAGATTCCTCCACCTGCTATTTTAGTATGATTACCCATCTGTTATTTTTTAAACTTAGGATCGTTTATCTTCCTCATAGTTTTTATTTTCTACCTTTCCTGTCTCAGCATCGACTTCGAAATTGATGATTCCAAAAGGGTACATATCCTTGGTAACCGACCATTTTTTGCTTTTCTCGTTAAAAACAATACCAAGGCTTTTCCTGTCTTCAGTATCCATAGGATTTAATATTACTCTCTTTTTTAAAAATTCATAAACATCCTGATTGGTGATTTTTTCAACTTCAGCTTTTAACTCAAATAGTGACTTAAACCGTTTCTTGTCATCAAGGGTAAGTTCGTCCAATAGTGGTTCCTTTTTAAGGATATCAAACAAATCTGTTATCTTTATTTTTACACCGTCATATTTTGCATCCTCATTAACACTCTTAGTCAGGTATCCTTTTTCATCGTAATATTTAGATGTTCCGATCCGGATTTCTTCAGCATTTAAAAAGACACCCAAATATCTGGAATAC
>Ga0247742_10002151_pt1 | contig 13098 bp, 25 predicted proteins | sample UWRJL208509C2_FD_180944 | JGI IMG/M metagenome (GOLD analysis project Ga0247742, IMG submission 180944) | Plant litter microbial communities from Arlington Agricultural Research Station in Wisconsin, United States - UWRJ-L208-509C-2 | ecosystem: Environmental > Terrestrial > Plant litter >...
GGTGGCAGTGACCGCCTGGTTGTCAGAGAACTCTGCCTGTTTATCAACGTACATGGTGAGTCTCCTTCAGACTAGGCGAGCTTCGGTGTTGAGGATCGCGTCGACGCGGCGCACAGGCACTTCGCCGAACATCAGCGCGGGTTTGCCTGCAACGTTGTCATAGCTCAGGGTGCCAGATGCCACCTTGTTCACGGTCTGGCGGCGCAGGAATGCACGTACGCGGCGCGAGACGTAGAACACCGGAGTTACACCGGTCAGGCCTTGAATCAATTCCAGAGCCTGGGTCATCAAGTCGATGATGTCGGCACCGGTCGCGGCGTTTTTGGTCAGGTTGGCCACATCGATGTTCGCGATGCGGACCACGTAGCGCCAGTCCTTGACCGCGATACCACATTTCCACTGGTACTGATCCATCAGTGCGCGGAAGCGGTTCTGGTTGACGTCAAAGGCATCGCCTTCACCCAGGTCACGATGGACCAGACCGGCTTCCGAACCCTTCGGATAGATGCCGTGAACGGTTTTCTCGCCCCAGCCAATCAGCCAGATAGAGGTGTTGGTGGAGCCAGTACCGCCTGCGTCAATGACGTTGTTGGCAGTCATGGCAGTGGCCGGCAGAACGCTTGGGAAGCGCGGTGCCAGGCCGGTGAACGACTCAGGGGTGACGTCGGTGTTGCCGTACAGCACACCACGTTGCATTTCCTGGTTCATCGCCTCCATGAAGGAAGACGACTCGGACAGGCGGAAGGCTGCAGTGTTGCCGTTGAGCAATGCCAAGTCCTTGTCGACCTGACCACGGCCTTCCAGGATGCCGCAGGACTCGTCCACTTGCGCAGTGGTCGATTTGCTTGGCGGCACACCAGCGTTCAGCTTGCGGTAGATCACAGTTGGCAGGCCGGTACGTGTGGTGATGCGCGAACCTGTTGGCAGGTTGCCCTCGTACCACGGCATATCCAGCAACATTTCGTTTTCTTGGGTGAGCAATTCGGCAATCGGCATGATGCCGCCGCCGTCCGGGTTCAGTCGTTTGGCTACGTCGAGCAGCGTCGGTACGGTATTACCAATAACGGCCATGTTTGGCGCTCCTTAAGCGGGATAATTGGGGTACATACGCTCGGCAATCGAGCGCTCGGCAGGCTGGTCGCTGGTCGTCTTGTGGATCGACCCTTCGCCCATTTGCTTGCCGATGTTGTGGAAGGCCTTGACCAGCAGCGGGTGATTACCCAGGCCGGATTCTTTGAAGAACTGAGTCAGCTCCGGGGAGCCAAAGGCGCCCAGTGCCTTATTGGCGATGCCGACGTTCGCTTCGAATTGAGCGCCGCCGAACTGAGGATCGTTTTTCAACTCGCCAATCCACGTCTCAACCTGCTTGGCCTGGGCTGCTACGGCCGCCTCGTTCGAACCAGCGGAGCGCTTGGCATCCATGTCCACCAGTCGTTGCGCCTGCTCATTGGTAAGCCCCAGTTCTTTGAAAGCAGTGGAGTACTCAGTCAGAGCGGTGTCATCGACCTGATAGCCTTCGGGATACTTGAACTCGTACTTCTCGGGGGCGCCTTGCGGCTTGGTTTCAGCGGGTTTCTCTGCTGCTGGCGGTTCAACGGGTGGAGTGACTGCCGGAGCAGGCTCGACCGCTGGAGGCGTAACAGCAGGTTGCGACTGCGTTGTCTCGGCGCCACTTACGGGAGTGGTGGTGGCGGCTTCGGCTGCTTCAGTCATTGCTCGGTTTCCTCGTAATGGGTGTTTTCGCGGACCATCACCGGATAGGTTTCAGGACACAGGCGATTGATTTCGCCGAGCAGGTACAAACCGTGCTGGCGCATTCCCTCGTTCAGGCTCATGCGCCCGCCGTGGGTGTCGAAGGTGGTTTGAAACATCTTGGCGCGGGACATCTGCGACCAGACGATGCGGCGACCGCGCTGCGACTCCATGAGCCAGAGGAAGTCGTCGTCAAGTCGCTTTTGTTGAAGGCGCGCCTTCAGCTCCTGCTGTTCCAGGATCTCTTCGTCTTCGAACATTTAGGCCCCGACTATCTGGCCGAGCGCGTTGCCCGGCGTGACTTCTGTTTCGGAGAGGAGCTTGGCGCCCTGAATACCGGCGCCGAGGAGTTGCTGAGCCTGAGCGGCTTGTTGTTGCTGGGCACGTTGCTCGCGAATCTGCGCCACTTGCTCGTCACCGCGCACGACGGTAGGCACAACACCGGTGGCCGTGGCGTATTCGTCAATGGTCTGGTCCACATCGAACTTGTCGAGGGCGGTTGGATCAACGCCTGACAGGTTGCCGACGAAGGCCGAGAAGCGTTCCAGGCCTGCCACGCCCAAGGCTTTCTGTGCCTGGGCCAGGATGGAGACGTATTCGACCTTGAGTTCAAGGTTCTCCAGCTCTTCAGGTGGAGGTGGAAGCATCGGCTCGCCCTCCACAATGCCCTGCCAGATTGGAACTGACTGGCGCATCATGATGTTGAAGCAGCGATCAATCAGAGGGTCGAGGCCTTCATCGTTGATATGCTCGAGCACTGGGCCGAGCATCAGCATCTTCTCTTCCTTGCGCTCGGCGATCTCAGTCGCGGTGCGCACGGTGTCAAGCTGGCTGATCATCAAGAACAGATCAGCGAAGTAGGCCTCTTTGATCGAGTACTCCAGCGCCTGAATCTTCTGCGCCAAGGGATTCAACCAGCCTGCATTGGGCTCGTAGATCGGTGCGATCTGGTTCTGCCCGCCGACAGAGTCAACGTAGGTAATGCCACCGGGGACCATGGAACTGGGCTGTCCACGAAGCGAGGAAGGTGCCTGCAATGCAGGGTCGGAGCCACGGTCAACCAGTTGCGCCGAACGCTTCTCGTACAGTTGCAGCGCCTTGATGTCAGGCAGTGCAATATGACCGGGCCCAGTGCCGTACGCATCCTCTGGCAATAGATCCCAGCGCACCGCAACGATCGGGAATTCGTGGAAACCCTTCTCTTCCAGCAGAAGTTTCGGATCACCTGACGCCACTTCGTAAGTGATGGACGAGAACGGCAGGTTCTTGCTGTCGCGCTTGCCGTCTTCACGGTACTTGTTGGGCTCGATGGCCTGCACGCAATCAACCCAAGTGTCGCGGCGATTGGTCTTCCATGCGTCTTGGGTGCGGACCGAGCACTTGTCCTCGCCGAACTTCTCGACTAGTTGGCCTACGGTCATCTTGAATTCGCGGTAGAACGTGTCCACCGTGCCGCGTGCGCCGTTTGCCACGTAATACTGGCCGACGGTATAGGCCTCGAAGCGGAACACCTCCTTGTCGTCTTCCTCGATCGACATGGCGCCGATGCCAAACGTGCCCATTTCCGAGTAGAGAACAGGCAGCGAGCTGTACAGGTTGGACTTCAGGAACTTGTCACGCATCCGCTGGGTGACTTCGTACAACCAGGCCTTGATCGGGCCATATTCCATTGCGGCGGTGGACTGGGTGCTGAGCTGAAACCACGGACGCGCGGGTGAAGTGATGCCCGACACCATGCCAGCAGACTGTGTGCGACTTGCTTTGGTCCCTGTGCTGTTGATGATCTTGCGGCTGCGACGATCACCCTGAGGCTTGCCGTCGTACAGGAACTTTGAGCGCATCGGCAGCACGTAGTCAGACAGGTCCTTCCATGTGATTTCCCATGGCTGACGCTCACTTTTGAGCATCGACAGACGTTTGTCTGCGCGCTGGCGTGGTGTCTCTTCCATTCTTTTATGCCTTCAGGCCGATAGCGAGATCGAATTTATGGCGTGCAGCAGCCAAGTCGCAAGCTGCTTTGGTTCTTTCACCCCTTGCGTTTTCAGCCATCTTCTCAGCATGGTCTGATGAGTCTTTGGCGACGTTGTAGGCGATCTGGGCGGCCTTCAACTCATCCAACAGCAACAGCGTTTCTTGTTCATTCATGGTCAGCTCCCGAGCAACGATTTAGTGCCCGTGGTAGTGCCAGCGGTCGTGCCGCCAAGGATGGTGCTGGACAGACCCGATGCAGCAGCGCGACGGCGTTTTTCGTCATCGCGGGCGGCAGTAGAGGCTGAGTTCACATCACCCACCGCAGTAGATCCCACGGCAGCAGCAGGCTGTGCCACGTCAGGAGTGGCGAGCAGACCGTTATCTCCCAACAGGTTGGGCAGGCCCAGCTTGTCGAGGATCACGTCGCCGCCCCGCAGCGGGTCAACTTTCTTGATGATTTTGACAGCGCCGCCGCACATGGCCGCCTCCTATGAATTGAATGGGTCGTAATCGGATTGGTGGCTGCTGCCGCCTGCGTAGGCCAGCTTCTTGACCACCGGGAAGGCAAACGTCAGCGCCAGGGCGTCAGCTCTGTTGGGGCTGATGCCGCAGCGTTTTTTCATTTCGGACTTGTCTTCGAGGACGATCTTGCCGTCCAGGCGTACGCGGTATTCAGGGGCTGATAGCTCGTCGGCGGTCTGCTGGTCGTTCAGCTCACCACCGGCCTTGAGCCATTCCTTGGCCGAGTTCCACATTTCGCCGCGCTTGTTCAGCATGCCCGGGTCGTTGGATGCGCCACCGAACTGCACCAGCTGCCAGGAGACGCGCCCCATCGCCTTGCCGGCCGAGTAAATGCCTGTGCCGTAACCGAAGTCGATGAACACCGCGTCGGCCTTGTACTGGTCTTCCAGTTGGGCGATTCGGTTAGCCATCAGCACGTCATCGTCTGACTTCTGGTAGGTTCCGATCAGCTTGCTGTGCAGCCCTTGACGCAGGTAGATGGCGAATTCGTCTTCACCTGACCACGATGGGTCAACGCCGATGATGACCGGTGCGTGACTGACCATGGCCTCGGTGACCGTGCGAGCCATGCCGTCATCCACCAGGTTCTGGCCAATGAACTGCAGATCGGACGACGAAGGGAACTGACCGCGAACCCGAACCTTGAAGAAGTCCGAATCAGCGCCGTAGTCCGCCTCCCACTTGGCAATCTGTTCCTTGTTCGTGCCGTCAACCGTGCGGCTGTCAATCTGGCGTTGAATCCAGCGGTGCCGGTACTTGCGAAAGCACTCGCGGAAGCGCCCGGTGTTGCGCGTGGGGTTCCCAAACGCCAACCAGATGATCTCGGTGCCTTCGTCCGTCAGCGCACCTTCGGCGACTTCCCACACCTTGTCGGCAATGTTGGAAGCTTCGTCGAAGATCAGAACAATACGCTTGCCCTTGTTGTGCAGGCCAGCGAATGCCTCGGTGTTGTGCTCGCTCCAAGGGACCGCATCAGCCTTCCAGGCATCACCGTGTTCAGGATCTACTGACGCAATCTTGGTGGCTGTCGGGTTGAACCAGTGCTTGTTGATCGCAAGGCGGAACCACTTGCTGATCTCCGGCCATGTCTTTGTTCGAAGCTGGTTGTCAGTGTTGGCCGTAACCACCACCTTGCAGTCTTCGCAGGTGGACATGGCCCAATCGAGCAGCATGCCCATCTCAGCACTTTTCCCAATACCATGTCCTGACGCTACGGCGATCATGAGTGGCTGGAATCTGGTTTTAGGGTTTGTCAGGTGATTCTTGATGTCGCCCATGACGTCGCGTTGCCACGTACGGGGACCATCTACACCAGCCAGCTCACCCTCGCCCCACGGGTACGCATACAGCGCGAATCCAAGGGGGTCATGCGTGAACGAGGCCATGTCCTCGATCAATGACTGTTCGAGGTCAACCTTTGCTGGCGCGTTCACGGGCTTTTGCCATGCGGTCAGCCAGGCTGCCAGTTACTTCAACCTGCACCTGATCGCGGAATGCATTGATGGTGACGTGCTTGCCTAGCAGCTCGAGGTTGCGCAGCTTGTCCGGCCACTTGATCTTGCGGATGACGCTTTCCACATCACCGGTGATCATCTCCTGCACATCCATGCCACTGAGCGTCTGGCGCCATACCTTGGGCCATTGCAGCACAGGGAGGAAATTGCCAGTGCCGTCGAGGATGTCAGCAACGTCGAGCTGGTCGATCTGTACGAGGCGTTGCAGCACGTAATCAGCGTTTACCTGTGTGCGAACCTCGCGATCCTTTGAGCGCTCCTGTAGCAGCGCCTGTACGTTAGCATTGGTTAGCAGGCGGCTACCTTGCTCCTTGGCAGCCTTCTCGCTATACCCGGCACGGATGGCAGCCTGGGCAGCGTTTAGGTCAAGCAGATATTCGTCAACGAAACGAGCCTGCCTGCCAGTTAACTCGGCCACGTCTTACTCCCCCGCCAACTCAGGCGCAGGAGAAGACGATGTGTCTTCCTCTACCGGCTTTGGATCAGCAGGCATAACCTTGAGCCATTCAAATGATGTGAAGATGGCGACGATGGCACCTTGCTCACCAATGAATCGAAGGTCATCACCCTGGATGAAGGTCACGGCTTCGAGTTCATGCTGGTCGGTTTCGGTCTTTACTTGATACTTGATCATTGTCCCTTCCTGCATACATGGGTGATGTAGGACTGGAGCCCTATCACTTGGCTTTCTGTTCGGGTGATGCTGGCTCGGAGATCGGCATAATCCTGTCGAGCAGCTGGATCGAGTTCGATGGCGGCTGCATCAGTGCTGCCGGTGGTTCCGGAATCTGGCAATTTGGGGCAGGCGGCACGGACGTACACCCGGCGATCACCAGTGCCAAGCTGAGCCACAAGACGTTTACGGGCTTCATCTGCATTGCTCAGGGCCTCTTGGAACTGCTGGTCTACGCTGTCCCTGGCTTTCAGGTTGCGATCAAGCTCGGCCGCATCAGCCGCTTGCTGGGCGATGGTGCTGGCTTGGGATTCGATCAGGGTGTTCTGTGCGCTGACGTGGTGCCAGCCGATCAGCAGGACAATCACCAGTACACCGATGATTGCTGCCAGGTATTTGGTCATGGCACGTTCTTGAAGAAGACGTGATGGCCCAACTTCAGAGTTTGTTGGGCCTTGGCTGCCCACGCTGGAGCCTTTGGCATGGTGGTTGCGTAATAATGGGTCGCGCCATTCGTTGGATCTGGCATCAACCCGTCAATCACCTGCTTGGCCGCGAGCTGACATTTATCAAACTCAGCCTTCGGGATTGCCTTGGCGCCACTCAGGTACGGGTAATTGGGGTCGTTCTTGTTCCAGCAACTGAACTGATAGGGCTTCTGGCACACCCCGGCGTAACCTTCACCCCACCACGAGGCAGACTTGCCGTCATTCACGCGGTTACGAATGGTCCAAGCCACTGCAACGAGACCATCAAGACCTTCACCCCGCGCCTCACCCCAGAGGGTACGGGCGAGCACATCCAGATCATTCGTCATTTCGGGCCAACCTCATCATTCAGGCAGTGTTCGCAGTGCAGGTAGCGGCAGATGAATGCCTTGACCTTGGGCCAGTAGGTGACCATGAACATGTGGCGTATCCCTGCGAGAGCCAGTGCGACGTGTAACGAAAGTCCGGCACTAGATGGGCCGAAGAACACGTTCTGATTGCGCGTCATCACGGCAAACCCGCAGATCGCGATGGCCGAATAGATCAACTTGCCCACGATTCCATCCCTTACCTTTCCGCTCAGTACGCACCAGGTAGCCCACAAGGCGATCAGGCCGCAGGCAATTGAGTTGATGGTTTCAAGGGTCATGGTGGATTGCCTCCCCCGAACCGTTGGCGAATGAATGCCCACAGGTCGGCGGTTTTGATGGCTCTGTTCACTGCAGCCATGAGGGAGCCGCCAAACGTTCCGAGCAGAAATCCCACTCCGGCCACGTTGCTGGGCTCAACAACTCCCAGGTATGTGCTGACGATGCCAGTCAGATACAGGGAGCACGCAACGCCGGTTACCAGGAAGATTGCCCAGGCTTTCCAGCTGATCAGATCGTCTTTGTGCCACCAGCTTGCAACGACGGCACCTATTAGGCCCGCGACCAACCAATCAAGTTTGTCGAGCAGGCGATGAAAGAACTCCATGCTCGGACCTCTTGCTTCGTATGTGAATAAAGTAGGCCGGGGAATTCGGCCTGACGGAAAGCTCTGGGGAGGAGCGTCGTCGAATGTTGGGCATAAAAAAGCCCAGCCGGTGAGGGCTGGGCTTTGATTTAGTCTTTGAAACGGTAAAACCGCATACTGGTGGCGAATCTACATCAACCGTCCGGACGTTTCAAGCAGCAGTTTCAAGCCGGTCGTCGATTATTGCCTCAACCCAGATTTCAGCTGATTTTACGAGCGATTCCGCCCTTGGTTTGGAGATATTCAACTCCTTCCCGATAGCGCTGAAGCTCTTATCCCATGAGTAACGATAGATCAGGGCTAGGCCCATATTCTCGTTGCGCAATTTAAGCCTCGCCACGATTCGATCCATCATCATGCAAAGGTCCTCACTGATGCTTGCCACGGGCGCACTGGAGTGCTGCTCGATGTTGTCGCGCATCAACGCGAAGTGCGGTGACACATAGCGAGGGATGCCGTCACCATAACGGAGCCAGATACCCCACTGAGTCAGAAGGTGGTAAGTGTCGATCTGTCTCATCATGCTGCCCTCTTGAGGTTTCTGGTCAGTGCTCGGTAATGCGCGGTCAGCGCCTTGAGTTCGTCGACCGTGTATTTCTTGGGCTCATGAGGCCCTTCTACCCATGCGACTTGTTCGGCACCGATCCGCTGCAACAGGTTGATCCGGTAGTTCACGATGTCGCCGGACTTGTGCGTGTTGCAGGGTGAGCACTGCAGGTGGCAGTTCAGCGGCTCGAAGCGCAGTTCCGGGGCACTTGCAACCGTCCGATAATGGCCGGCATCGTTCTTTCCCTGATGAAACCGACCACAACTGATGCACGGTTGGTCGGCATCCCGCGCGCGGACCCAGGCATTGAAGGCGACCTGAGTGTCCTTCATGTGGTCGGATCGGCTCTTCAGCTTCTCCTTCCGCGCCTTGATCTCCCGGCGCTCGCGCTGATCGATGGCCTTGCGCGCTACATCCTGATTAGCCGGGGCGATGGCGAGACCGCACTTGTACCCGCAGACCTTCTGACCTAGACGCTCGGGCACGAACCGCTCACTGCAGGCCGGATTGGCACACGCCTTGGCCTTTCGCACCTTCACTGAGGCAAGCATGGGCATTCCCCTTCTACGCATCCCACACAGCGGTTGAGGGGCTTTGGCTGAGCACGGTCAATGGCGATAAGGTCCAGCGCTTCGGTCACTGTCGGAACCATGAAGGCTGGATCTTTCTCGCCCGGGCGATAAACGTGAAAGCGATCGGTCTCGCCGGCGGTGTTCTTGATGGCGTAGCCGGTCATGACTGAAGTCCCCGATCGCGCGAATCTGTGAGCAGTGGTTTTTGGCCGGCGTCCAGCTCCCACGCCTCGATATGCGGGCAACCGGTACACATGCGGACGAACTGGCTGGCGAGGTCCGACATCGGCTCGCCGCAGACTGGGCAGGGTTTTCCTTTGGATGAGTCAGTCATGCGGATACCTCCCGCGATTTGGTTTGCTCGGGAGCAAAGTCGCCGCGCAGGGGCATCAACCATCCTCGTCGAAATGCGTGCTTGCTCACCGTGTGCTTTACTTCCGGGGAACTAGGCTTGCTAACAATGATTTTTCCGTCGACAACTATGCAGTCGTCTCTGGAGACAAATGTCCTACCCGCCTCAGTTGGGATAAAATCGCCACTTTTCGCGAAGCCCGTAACAGTCACCACGCGGCCAATGTTTTCAGAGTTGCGCGAGTTGATGATCAACGCCAGATCGCCCGGCTTGAAGTTATTGGTCATAGCGGCCACCCCAATGGTCTTTAGCGGTCCAGCGGACTTCATGCTCGCCGCCGAATGCGGTAATCCACTCCAGCAGGCTCGCGCACTGCTTCACGCTGAGCTTACTGGTCCTCTCGTAAATGACGTCGAAGCCATGGCCGTCTACCGCAGGAATCATCTGTGGCTGGTCGCCCGACTCCCGCAGCCATGCGGCCGTCAGAAGGCGCTTCCAGATGAGGACGTCCCACTTCTTGCCGGCGTGCTCGACCTGATTCGCAATGTCGGTGAGCATCGCGTGGAGAGCCTTGTTCTGCTCCCCGCTGCGGTCCTGATCCTTTATGACCACAATCTTTGGCTTGGTCAGGTCGATGGCATGTAGAGCGCCATATAGGCGGGTCATATCTTGAGTGGTGCGAATGGCGAACTCGGTCATGACTGCGCCTCCGCAGGGGTGTCGAGGTCAGGCTCGATACCGCTCAACGCCGCCCGGTATTCAGCAACCTCGGCCATGTCCCTGTCGTATTCACGGCGCGTAACTGGATGCATATCGTCCGGCAACTGCCCGCCAAACTTCTGGAGCATTTCGCCGTGGAGAGAATCGGAGCAGTCCTCCAGACACTTGCGCAGCCGCTCAATCTCAGCCAAATGAGCCCTCGCCGTATCGCGCCAGTACCCGCAAGTGCCTGGGCCTTCTTTGCAGGCGGACAGTTCGGCGTTGACTCGTTCACACTCCGCAGCCAGCGCCCCAATCGCTCCATACGCCTCGGCGATCAGGTTGTTAGCTTCGTGTATCTGGGGTGAGCCGCGTTGCAGGCGTTTTTGCAGATCGTCGTAGTTGGTCATGCTCGTTCGCTCCCACAGTCAAACCCTTGCTGCGCGGGGCTTTCGGTCGTTTCAGGGCCTTGTTCGCTCCTACGGGTATTGACTGATTGCTTGCTCATAGCCGCATCGACAGCATCCGCTTGATCGTCCAGCCAAACTTGTATTGCAGCTTCAAAGAAAGCCGCATGTAGTGCATTCCAGCTTGCACATCCATCCTCTTTGGCTCGCGATACCGCATGATCACCGCGCTCGCGCATTTCAGCGGACAGGTTCAGGTAGCCAGGAAGCTTGAGGTCTCGAAGCGCCTCGTTCTCGGCCTTGAGCTTTTCCGCCCTCGACCTAAGCGAATTACGCTCTCTGGTGAGCTTGCCCATGTCAGCGCCCATCGCCTTGCAGCTACCCTTCAAGCTTTCGTTCTCAGCCTTGAGCTGGTCGCGCAAGTCCTTCAGGCCTTCAATAGTTGCTGTACCGATGAAATGCCGTGGGTCTATTTCCAGCACATCACGAAGCGCTTGATTCTCCTTGAACAACTCCCCAATCGCCGCGTAGGCTTCGGCGTTGAGATTGTTGGCGTGATGAAGGCCTACACCGCCACGCTGGAGCCGTTTCTGCAGATCGTCGTAGTCAGTCACTTGAACAAACTCCCGCCCGAAACCGAGACACGCTTCTCAGCAGCCCCCGGCTGACTGATCTGGAATGCAGTGCAGAGCACTACGAGGGTGATGATTAGGAGGGGGAGTTTCATACCAGCTCCTTAGGCACGCTGACGGTGTCGCCGAGGACCGATGCGACGATGGCGCGACATGCGGCGATTAGATGGGTTGCTCCATATGATCCATATTCGTCAGACTGCCTCGACGTGTCCGGCAGCCCTTCGTCGTTGCACGGATAGGCGTAAACCGTGCCCTTGCGCTCAAAGGTCAGATCAAGCTGATATTTCTCAATCAGGGGCCCTGCGCAGTGCCAGCAGCACGACGGCGAATAACCCTGCTCCGCATCGTTGAATGGCAGCGCGAGCGAGCCGAACAACGCATACGCTTTACCGCGAAACATGGTCTTTGGTTGCTGGGTAGCCTCGGCAACCATCCAATTCAGCGCAGCACCCACCAGCTCAGCCGTTTTCATTTCCACAAATTCGCTCATCACACGCACCCCCAAACCAGATTCACATTCACACTGCCATCACCTACCTGCGCCCGCTTCTGACTCCCGTCCTGACGCACAAAGCGGCTATCTGCGCCTCTGGTCAGTAGGATCATGTCTGAGGCTGCAGGGATGATCTGGTAGCCGTCTGCGACGAGGTCGTTTACGGTTTTTTGTTGTTGAGTGGTCATTGCGAAATCTCCTTGCCGCGCATGGATTCCCAGTCGAAAGCCAGGGCAATGCCGCCTCCCTCGCGAAGACGATCAACACACCGCTCGCCGATTGCAGCTGGAAGTTCGTCAGCCTTGAGGTTGGAAATGATGATGGTCGGACGCAGCTGCTCGTATCGGCCGTTGATGATCGAGAACAGGGTTGTGAGCTCGAAGTCGCTGGGCTTTTCCTTAGTCACACCGATTTCGTCCAGGATCAGCAGCGATGGCTCTATGAGGCTGGCGAGTACGTGGGCTTCTGACTGATCACTGGACCGGTCGAACGTCGCCCGGATTGATTGCAGAATCGCACCGACCGTGCGGTACACCGCTGTTGCGCCAGTGTTCGCATTCAGGTAATTCGCGATGGAAACGGCCAAGTGCGTCTTGCCAGTTCCAGGCTTGCCCAAGAGCAACATGCAGCGGCCTACGTCGTAGTGAGCCTGAAATCCCTCGGCAAACTCTTTGCACCGGGCAAGAGCCCGCGCCTGCTGTGGCTTTTCAGCCATGTAGCCATCGAAGGATTTCGACACGAAACGCTTAGGGATCATCGCAGCGCCCAACTTGCGCTCCATAATCAGCTGACGTTCATGGCCTTGACGGACCAATTCACGCTCAGCCTCTTGCTCGTTACGGATACGACTGCAATCCGGGCATCCGATGCGTAGCTCTCGGCCCATCATGGTGATGACTTTCTGGTCGAATGGGCCGTGCTCTTCACACATCGCAGCGCGCATGACAGTGCCGTCGGCTGGCGTAGGCATGGAGATCACGTTTTTAGAAACCATGAGTACCGTCCTCCCGCTGAATCAGACCGGCGCTGTAGTCGCGATCAGCAAAGCCGGTATGACGGGATTGCGGGAATTGGTGGACGTTGCTTGCCACATCATGGATTTCATCTTCCCAGCGCTTGCCGTTAAGCCAAGTTGATGGGTGAGGAATGAACTGGCCGCCGTCCTTCACCCAGGCAGCAGACACGCACTGTTTGGCGAGGCCCTGGGTAATCAAGGTGAATAGGTCGTCACTTACCCTGAGTTTCGTCCATGCCTTTTCCGCCGCGGTCTTGCCCTTCTTGTTCGGGTAAAGCCTCCAGAACTTTGCGAACAAATCCGCCGACGGTGATGCCGGAGGCGTCAACGTGATGAGGGGATCAGGAATCAGGTTAAGGGAATCAGGAATCAGAGAATCAGCCGGAGCGCTACCGAGAATGGCAGAAGGACTCCCGCCAAAATCGGTAGTGATACAACCCTTAA
>Ga0247742_10002154_pt1 | contig 13084 bp, 7 predicted proteins | sample UWRJL208509C2_FD_180944 | JGI IMG/M metagenome (GOLD analysis project Ga0247742, IMG submission 180944) | Plant litter microbial communities from Arlington Agricultural Research Station in Wisconsin, United States - UWRJ-L208-509C-2 | ecosystem: Environmental > Terrestrial > Plant litter >...
CCCGGGGGAGTATTGCCGGCTGCTCAATCTGGTCGAGGTCGACCTGCCCGTACTGCTCGGACCTTATCAGGATGTACAGGCGACGCTGCTGCAGGTCGGCAGCATGACCGCTACCCAGGCCTCGGCGCGCTCGGTCGAGTACCTGCATCAGCCGGCGGGCAAGGTGGCGCCGGTCGAGGTGCTGTTCAATCTGCGCAGTGGCCAGCAGATAGGTTTATCCGTGGGGATCGCCGACACCGGCATGAACGCCGGCAAACCGGATGAAGGCTTGCTCAACCCGTTCGAGAACACCGGCGCGATCTCGCGCTGGCAATTGCACTTTCCCTGGCACCAGAGCGAGCGGCAGGCGCCGATGCTCAAATCACTCACCGACATCATTCTGCGCGTCCGATACACGGCCAAGGCCGGTGAGCCGACGTTTACCCTCGCCGTCAAAGACCTGGTCACCCGGGCGATCACGTCCCGCCAGTCAGGCAATATCAAAGGAGCAGGCCATCATGGTTGAACCCGTCATTCAGGCTAATGACAGTCTGGTGCTCAATGGTGATTTCCGTGAGGCCTTGAGCCATTGGGAAAAGGGGCCGGTTAACAGCCGCTGGGTTACGGTCGTGGGCGAGCCGTACGAAGGCATACAGATCAGGATGCTTTCAGTAGCAAACCTTGCCTCTGCCTTTCAGGAAATGACCGTACCTGTAACGCCGAGCGCCGGAGCCAGGTACGTGCTGAGTTTCCTGTATGAAACGCGGCATACCGAAGCGGGCCGCATGATATTCACTGATGAAAGTGGAGCCACGCTTGGAGAAATCCCGTTGCCGCCCGGCAGCCCTCGTAACCTTGAAGAGGACCAGGCACGGATCACTCAAGGGTTGCCGCTGGAATTCAGACCGCTCAAGTACAACGCCGAGCTCGATCTGCCGTTGCAGCGCCAGGACAAGATTCGCGTCACAGTGGTCGCTCCGGGTAATGCTGATCCCGAGGACTATAACTCTCTGGTGTTGATCACTCGGATTCGCCTGGACTTGCAACTTGAGCCCGCGCGAATGCAGACGGTGAAGGTGGACGCGGAGCAATCGTCATCCGGCAAGCTGGTTCACCTCTGCCTGGGTGCGGACGGGAGCTTCCAGCATCAGCTTGCGTTCGTACCCGACCCCGACAGCCCCTGGCTGCACACCAAAGCTGCATTGGTGAGCGATGACAATCCACAAGGCGCGGTTATCGCAACGCCTGACTGGGGCGTCGATCAGCCGCTGGATTTGCCGTGGAACCTGCAGTGCCCGCTGATCGGTGATCAGGATCCTTACCTGTTCACGGTGCAGCTGGTGAACCAGTACACCGCCGAGCCGTATTCGATGCAAGTCTCGCTGGGGCATCACCGGCTGGTGTTCCGTGAGGTGCTGGAGGCTGCGTATTTCCCGGTGCTGGAGTTGACGCAATCGGTGCGTCTGGGGGTGCGAGTGGCCTCCTGGTACACCGGTCAGTTTCTGGCCGGGCGCACGGTGACCTGGACCACCGAAGGGCTGCGGGTGCTGAGCAAAACACCGACCGACGCCGAGGGCTGGGCATATTTCGATTACTTGCCCAATGCAGCAGGCGACATGGTTATCCAGGCCTCGGTGGCGAGCCCTTACTACGCCAGCGGGGTCGAGACCACGACACTGGACGTTCGTGTGCTGGCGAGCGATCCATGGAAGGACGTTCTGGCGGTGGTGGAAAGCAACGCCTTGCCCTGGGCGCAGAAGACCGGCTATCCCAACCGTGGCTCGACCTATCAACTGAGCGTGCGGGTGCCTGAAGTGTTACGTGGTTCCACGATGGCACTGCATTGGGATGGCGACAGTGCCGCACAGTTGGGCGTGCAACTGCGCCCGGAGCTGGAAGCCTCGATACCTGTAGGCACAACAGACCTGAACTGGGAGTTGATCTGCCAGGACAAACTCGACGGTCGCTTCCACTTGCAGTTGCTGTGTTCGAAGCTGCTGTTGCCCTCCAGCAGAAAACCGATGTCACTGGCGCGTAATCTGGTGCGCATTGGCGACGTTCAGGAGGCCAACAAATTTCCCGTGGTGGACGAAGGCGAAAGTGTTCTGTTGCGGGTGCAGGTGGTGCATGTGGTCACCGGCGGCAACGGCGATCCGGTCAACAATGCACGGGTGGACTGGCAGACTCCCGAAGGCACGATTGCCACCCGATCGGGGATCGGTGGCTGGGCCAGCGTGTTGTATCAACCGAGCCGCGACGGTGAGCTGGTGGTGACCGCCCGCGTGCTGGCGCATGACGAAGCGGTGCCGGTGGAGCGACCGTTTACGGTCAAGGCACTGCAGAGCAGTCCCTGGAAAAACAAAATCAACATCCTGTTTGACGGCAATGAGGTTGACCTGACCGAATTAGGCCTGCTGTGCTGGCGCGGAGACCCGCACACCCTGCGGATACAACCCACGCCCGGCAGCTCGCTGATTGGACAGATGATCACGCTGCAATGGCGTGGCGAGCCGCCGGGGATCGGCTTGACCGTCTCGGATATCGGCAAGCCGCTGATGCTTGAGCCATCGGGGCTGGAATGGCGCTTCAGTTCGCAGGTCGCGTCGAGTACCAGCAGTCTGTTCAGCCTGACCTTGAGCAGCCCGGGGCTTACCGCGCCCCGGGAGTTGTTCGGTCGGCTGATCTCCACAGAGCTTATGGATGAACTGACGTTGATGCTGGACCAGGTGACTGCGACAAACGCCAGTCAGAGAATGTTTCCCTGCATCGGGGCCACGCACACCTTGCGCTACCTGCCCAATGCCTTGAGCCCGCTGGTGGGCCTGCAGGGGATGTTGATGTGGCTGGGAACCCCGGCCGAAGAGCTGGACGCGAGCGTCGAACCTCCGCTCGATAGTCCCCGGCCACTTGACGACGGGGGGATCGGATGGGCACTGGACTTCAGCGCGAGCGAGACCGCTGGCGACTTTGCACTTGGGCTTTCCTTGCCTGCATTGAATCTGTCCATGACCGCCAACCCGATGCAGCTCGGCCACAACAAGTTGCGAATCGAAGGCTGGCGTGAGTCTGCGGTCGATGCCGTCCTTGGCAAGGATAAAGCCTGGAGCTGGGTCCGGGTGGTCTCGGCTTTTACCAGCCAGGCGGTAGCGCAGGTGGCGGTGCAGTGGACGAGCGCAACCGGCTCCGACATCGTCGCCAGCGATGACCTCGGCTGGTCGGGTTTTGGCCTGCTACCGGGCACGGTTGGTCGGCAGGAGGTGGTGGCCAATGTGCACAGCCCGTTCGATGGCTACGAAGAGCAGCGTGCCCTGTCCTTCACGACGCTTGCCCGTGATCCTTGGGAAGCGGTGCGGGTGCGTTTCGATGGGCATGATGAACATCCATGGGGCAGTCACACGTACTTTCCGCGACGCAATGGCTCACATGCCATCGAAGTACTGCTTCCGGATGGCAGCCCGTTGTTCGACCAGGAACTGACCTTGGGCTTGACCGGCACCGGCCCTGCGGAACTGGGGCTGAGTTTCGAACCTGCGCTCGGCGCATCGCGCCGGCCCTCGGCAATCGGTTTGCGTTATTTCCTGCGTTGCGCCGACCTGAAGGACGGTGGCTTCGCGCTGCGTCTGGGAGCGGAGCGCCTCGCCAGCCTGTCACCGGCCAATGCGATGTCGCTGGGGGCCGGGGCACAGGTGTGGAAACTCCTCACCAGTAGTAGCGTTCAGCAAGTGGTGGAATGGGAGCAGGAACTGGTCGAGCAGGTAAAGGTGGTGTCGTCCGTTTCCGGTCAAGGTATCGCCGGGGTATTGGTGACCTGGCGCAACGAGGATCTGGGGACGGTCACCAGTCTGACCGACTTTTATGGTGTCGCCATTGTGCGTTTCAAACCGCGGACACCGGGCACGGCGGTAGTGACGGCGACGGTGGGAGAGGCGGCGCAATCGGAGTCGGTTGATCTGCCGTACACGCTTGAAGAACCGCGAGTTATCAGCGAATTCTACGAACCGGAAGATTCACGATTGCCACCCAATGAGGAGCGCGCGCATGCCATTGCCAAAGTGATCTCGGCACTTACCGGTTTGCCGCTGGCGGGTGTGCAGGTGCGCTGGGATTTTGCAGGCACTGCCTTGACGCCGTCGGTGACGGATGAAGAGGGTCTTGCGCGGTTGACCTTTACTTATCCGGCTGACGGAGATGGAGTCTTATCGGCCACTGTCCGAGGCGGGATGGGTGGTTGGGATATGGCGCAACTGGGGTATTACGGCATAGTGCCGGTGATTGAGTCGTTGACCAGCCCCTCGCAAACTATTCTTCCCGGCCAGCGAATCATTGCGGAAGTGACCGTTGTATCGCATTCAAGCGGCAAGCCCGTTGGTGGAATAAAAGTCGTATGGGCGTTTCCAGGAAGGAATTTACCTGACACCAAAACAGGAGTTGACGGCAAATCGCGGGTGGACTTCGAACAGTCGGAATTGGGGACTTTCGTACTCACTGCAACGGTAGGCTTCCAAAATTCACAATCGCTGGAATTTTTCGTTAGTCATGACTTGGAGCTAAAGGATCTGACGGTGGCCAGTACGGCTGTGGAACTTTCCAAACCGCAGTCTGCGCAGGTACAAGTGCTGAACCGAACTACCGGCAGGCCTGCAGAAAATATAGAAGTGACCTGGTCTTTAACGGCAAATCAATCGGTAGTGGTGACAACTGATGCGAGCGGCTGGTCTCGGCATTCGGTTCTGCCGACGGAGTACCCCGACACCGGAATAGCAAGGCTCAGTGCTTCCGTGAGGAGCGGGCGAGACGATGTCACGGCTGGTGTTGATGTATGGGTGAGCGACTATGACAATCGTGTGATAAACGAAGTTGCACTGATAGCCGATGATTTGATCGTCAGCATTCCGTTTCAGGTGATCAGTCCTCTAGTGCAAGGCAGCGAGGTCAGTATTCAGGGAAATTTTCCAGTCGATTGGATCGGTCGGCAATGCTCTGTCGGATGCACTCATCCAGGCATCATCTTTACTCCAGCTATCAATGTGCTAAGGAGAGTCGACCAACGGATTGTCCTCTGGAAAATGAAGGTAGATGTTCCCGTGCAAACGCAATTTGCGATGTCGTTGTATAGTCCGGGCATTGTTGGTTCAAATGGTGCTCGATTCCGGGTCATCGCGCGGAGCGCGAATGAGGATGCAGAAGATAAATAACGCGGTACTGACTGGATGCTGTTAGCGGCGTGAGCTTTCATCTGTTCCCACGTCGTTAAATTGCTCCGATCTTCTTCCAGCTCAAGTATCGCGTCACCATTGCTGAGCCCAGTTCCTCAGGGCGCACATCCAGCACCTGAACTGCATGAGCATTCAACTGCTCATGCAGCTCGGCCCGGGCATTGAAGTAATCCACCGTGCCGCAATAGGCCAGTGCTTCGGGCAGTGTTTGTACCGGGGCATTGCGCACGCGGTCGAGGGCTTCCTCGCGCAGGCTGACCACCAGTACTTGATGCTGCTGGCTCAGACGTTTGACGCTGGCGAGCAGGTCTTCGGTATCCTCGTCACGCAGGTTGGTCAGCAGCACGATCAGCGCCCGGCGCTTCTGCCGGGCCAACAGCTGGCTGGTCGCGGTTGAATAGTCGGCAGGACGCTGACTGCTGTCCAGATCATAAACGGCGTTGAGCAGGACCTTGAGCTGACTGGCACCCTTGATCGGCGCGAGAAAACGCGGTTGCGCGACAGCGAATGTGCTAAGCCCTACGGCATCGCCCTGACGCAGCGCGACATGGCTCAGCAGCAGACACGCATTCAGCGCATGGTCGAAATGCGACAGCTCACCATCCTGGCTGCGCATTTGCCGGCCACAATCGAGCATGAACATGATCTGTTGATCACGCTCGTCTTCATACTCGCGGGCAATCGGCGTGCGCTGGCGGGCGGTGGCTTTCCAGTCGATCTGGCGCAGGCTGTCGCCTTCGCGAAATTCGCGCAACTGATGAAATTCCTGACCCTGCCCGCGACGCTGGCGCTGGCGCACACCGAGCTGGCTGAGCCAGTTGTCCACCGCCAGCAACTGCCCACCGTAGAGCTTTGCAAAATCCGGGTAGACGCGGATCTCGCCGCTCACGGCGAGCAGGCGTTTGCCTGTCCACAGACCGAACGGGCTGGGCAGGTTGATTTCGCACTGTTCGAAGCGGAAGTGACCGCGCTTGAGCGGGCGCAGACGGTAGCCGACCGCGCTGAATTGCCCGGGTTGCAGTTCGACCGCCAGCGGCAGGTTTTCGAAGCTCAGGCCCTGTGGCACGTGGTCGAAAATCTCCACCGCGACCGGCTCGATGAAGTCATGGCTGAGCTGCAGCCGCACCTCGCTCCAACGGCCGAGTGCCAGGCTGCCGGGCATCTGCCGCTGGATGCGCGGCGAGGGCAGCTTGTTCAGGCGTAGCGCATCGATGATCGCCAGCACCAGCAGGGCCAGGAGCAAGCCCCAGTTGATCGACAACAGCGTGGCGGGCACGTCGATATCGAGGGCTTGCAGCGTGCCCGTGAGGATACCGATGAGGCACAGGGCGGCGAGCCAGATCAATAACAGACGTGAGGGTTTCATGGCGCTGCACCGGTTTGTCTGCTGAAAAGATCGCAGCCTGCGGCAGCTCCTACATAGAGCGCGATCCCCTGTAGGAGCTGCCGAAGGCTGCGATCTTTCGATCTTTTCTGGATCCTCACAGGCGCGGCGCCGGCACTTGGTCGAGCAGTTGCTGCAGCACCTGATCGACCTGCAGACCTTCGATGTCCAGCTCCGGCGCCACCCGCACCCGATGACGCAGCACCGATAGCGCGCAGCCCTTGATGTCATCGGGAATCACGAACTCGCCGCCGCGCAGCAACGCGCGGGCGCGGGCGCAGCGCACCAGCGCAATCGAGGCACGCGGCCCGGCGCCGAGGCTCAGACCGGGCCAGGAGCGGGTGCTGCGCGCCAGTCGCACCGCGTAATCGAGCACTTGATCGTCGATCGGCAGGTCGCTGGCGATGCGTTGCAGGGCTTGCACGTCCTTGGCTTGCAGGACCGTGCGCAGCGGCTGCACATCAAGCATGTCGGCGCGGGTCGAGCGGCTGACCTGACGCACCATGCTCAACTCCTGCTCGGCCTCCGGGTAATCCATGCGCACCTTGAGCATGAAGCGGTCGAGTTCGGCTTCCGGCAGTGGATAAGTGCCTTCCTGCTCGATCGGATTCTGGGTGGCGAGCACCATGAACGGCTGGGCGATCGGCAGCGCCCGGCCTTCGAGGGTGACCTGGCGTTCCTGCATTGCTTCGAGCAGTGCCGCCTGGGTTTTTGCCGGGGCACGGTTGATCTCGTCGGCCAGCAGCAGGTTGGTGAACAGCGGCCCCTTGCGCAGCTTGAACTGCTCGGTGTGCAGGTCGTACACCGCGTGGCCGGTGACGTCGCTGGGCATCAGGTCCGGGGTGAACTGAATGCGCGCGAACTCGCCGCCGAAGCAGCGCGCCAGCGCCCGTACCAGCAAGGTCTTGCCCAGTCCCGGGACACCTTCAAGCAGTACGTGACCGCCGGCGATCAGCGCGGTCAGCACATCGTCGATCACGCTGTTCTGGCCGATCAGGGCCTTCTGCAATTCGCCGCGCAGCGCTTGCGCCAACTGGCTGGCACGCTGGCGTTGCTGGGCGGCGTGGCTGGCGCTGCCGGGCTCGATCTGTTCACTCATAGCGTGTTCCTCAAGGTTTGCAGGTGGGCCACCTGGCGACTGAAATCGGCGCTGCTCATGCGCTGTTTCGGCACCGGGCTCAGAGCCTGACTGATGGCGCGGGTCGGCTGGCGGGTCAGGCGCGACAGCACCAGCCATTGCTCGGCCACATTCAACTGGTCGAAGCCGGGATGGCGTTGTCGGGCACGACGCAGCACGTCCTGCTGCAGGGCTTGCAACAGCGTGTGCTGACCGTTATGGCGCAGGATGAAATCGGCACTGGCGCGCAGGTGTTCCTGCAACTGCCGGCGGCCACTCGGGGCGGGTGCCTGCAGTGGCCCATGGCGCACAGCAACGTGCCACAGGCCGAGGCCGATCAGCGCCAGCAGGGCAACGATGGCTTGCGGGAAGTAACGCCAGAGCAAGGTCAGCAGACCGTCGTGTGCGGTGTTGAAAATCAGCGTGACGTCGGTGTCGGCGCTCAGGTACCAGAGCAGCCAGGCGTTGTCGTGCTTGCTGATGGCCGGGGTCTTCCACAGTTCGGCATCGGTGACCACGGTGATCGAGCCGAGGCCGTACGGCAGTTGCATCATGTGCGTGGCCTTGGCGCTGTTGGCCCAGGCCTGAGCGAGATTCTTCGGGTCTTCCAGATGGTACGCGGTGTCGAAGCCGGCGTAGGCCGGCGCGTCCTCGTCTTCCAGGTAGAGCTTGGTCAGATTCGGGTACGGATCATCGGTCAGTTCTGCCGGCGGCTCCTTGAGGTCCTTGCTCAGGGACTGCTGCAACTGCACTCGATCCAGCAACAGATCATCGCTTTGTCTGGCCTGCTTGTCCCACAGCGCTTCGGCCACGAACACCAGGCGCCCACCGGCGCGGGCCCAATTCAATACTTGATCGACCTCACGCGGGGTCATGCGCGAACGTTCGCCGAATAACAGCAGGGTGTGCCGATGCGGATCGATCTCCGGCAGCACCGCCAGCGTTTCGGCCTGGCCGACATTCAGGCCGCGTTCACGCAAAAACATCTCTGCCGCGAGGTAAGGATTGGCCTGCGCCAGGGGCGAGGGGCCGTGATCGATCACCTCCTGATAGGGCCGGGCCTTGAGGTACAGATAAACGCTCAACGCCGCGAGCAGGGCGACGATCAGCCCGCCGAGCAGCCATGCGTTGCGCCGGTTCAAGCGCGCGCTCCATGGTCGAACAAGGCGCGCCAGCCGTCACACAGTTCCTGTTGCAGATGCGCCGCCGGCACGCGATGCCCGTAGGCCATGTTCTGCCAGTGCTGTGTCAGGGTGCGACTGAACGCCAGCAGTTCAGGGCGCTGCAATTGCTCGACCCGCAGCAGTACCTGATGCTCGGTGTCGGCAGGTTTCAAAGTCAGGTCGAAGTCGTGCAGCAGACGGCTGAGCAATCCGCGATACAGCAAGCCCAGCGCCGCGCGCGGCTGGTTGTGCCAGAGTTGTTCGGCACTGGCGGCGATGTCGTCGGGCAGGGTTTGCGGGCTCAGGTCCAGGCCAAACGCTTGCTGCGGTAGCGGTGGCCTGACCCGGGCGGGCAACTTCGGGCGGCGACTGACGAAGGTGCTCAGGAATTCGCGATAGCGCCAGATCAGCCAGCCGACTGCGGCGATCAACGCTCCCCACAACAACACTTCAATCAGGCCGGCCAGCGCATTGAAGCGCTGACTGTCCAGCCAGCCGAGCAGGGTTTTCAGCCATTGCGGTGCCTCGCCGGGTTTGCCCTCGGACGGGGCTGGCGGGTCGTCGCCAAAGCGATAGCGGGTCACGCTTTCCTTGTTCTTGAACGGCGGTTGTTCGAGCAGCGCCTTGATGCTGTCATGCGCAGCCTGACTGGTCAGCGGCTGATTCAGCAGGCGGGGTGCTTCCGGAGCGTTTGCCGGCGCATCCGCCCACGCCGGTGGCACCGCTGGCAGCAACAGACAGATAACCAGCAGCAGGCCCAGAGCGCTGGTGTTCAGGCGCTGGCGCAAACGGCGGAACACCAGCTCGATGTCCCACGCTTCCAGTGCGGTACGACGGTTCAGATACAGGCTGAAACCGCAGGCGACATAAATCGGTTCCCAGACCACCAGCACCAACGCGTAGAAGGCGTTGGTCAGGTGCTCCAGCCAACGCCAATGGTGATCGGCATCGAGGAACAGTGATTGCCAGTCCCAGTCGGTTTCAATCTGCTGTGGCAGGAGCATGTAGAACAGCACCATCAGGCCGATCCACAGCGCGGTCTCCAGATGCATGCCGATGATCGTCAGCCATTGCGCGGCGCCGGCATTGCGTTGCAGCAACACCTGTAAGCGTTGCTGGCGGGCCGTGCCGTCAAGGCCTTCGAGTTGCAGCACCGGCAGCAGGAAGCTGCGACTCAGGCTCAGCCGGCGCCAGGTCAGGCTGGCCAGCAGTTGCGGCTTGAGCAGCCGTGGAAATTTGCCCAGGGCCTGTTGCAGCGTCGGTGTTTCGCCGAACAGGGCCTTGGACAAGATGTACAGCGGCAGGCGTTCGTATGCCGGTTTCAGCCACCAGAAAATGAATACCGCCAGCGACGGCGAATCCCACAGCAACAACGTCAGTACGGCGAACAGCGGCAGGGTGATGATGGCCCAACTGGTCATCAACAGGCGCCGGTGCTGCTGACTCATGAGCACGCCCAGGTCTATGGCTTCCCAACTGCTGCGCGGGCGGATCGCCACGGTGGCATCACTCAGGCGCATGGCGTGTCCTTCCGGCGAACAGCAGATAGGCCGCCACTGCGAGCCACAACGCGGCACCAACCGCATACTTGATCGGCGGTGTGACCCCGGTCTTCGACGACCAGTACGCTTCGATGAACGCCGCGATCAACAGGAACAGCATGACCCCGCACACCAGCAGCACGCTTATGCGCGCCGCCTCCACCAGCGCTTCACCACGGGTAAGCCGCCCCGGTGCAATCACCGCCCAGCCGAGTTTCAGCCCTGCCGCACCCGCCAGGGCAATGGCCGTCAGCTCGAAGGCGCCGTGGCCGATCACGAACGACCAGAACGTCTGGCCAAAACCGATCTCGGTCAGGTGCCCGGCCACTGCGCCGATGACCAGCCCGTTGTAGAACAGGAAGAACGCGCTGCCCACACCTAGCAGCAAACCGCTGGCGAAGGTCTGGAAGGCGATACCGATGTTGTGCATCACGTAATAGCCGAACATCACCCAGTCTTCGCTGGACGCCCGTTCGGCCGAGCGCCCGAGGTGCCCGGCCACCGGGTCGTACATGCTTTGCATGTCGCGCACCTGTTCGGCGGGGATCAGGTTGTAGACCAGTTCGGGAAAGGCATACACCAGCAAGGCAAAGCCGATCAGGCTGCCGAAAAACACCAGGCCGGCGGCCAGCACGAACGGCCATTCGGCGCGCACCAGTCGGGGGAAGTCAGCGAGGATGAACCCCAGCAGATTGGCACCGAAGCGACTGCGGTGCCGATAGAGTTGCTGGTGGCCGCGCAACACCAGTTGTTGCAGCGAGTCGATCAGAAAACTGCTGTAGCCACGCTCCTGTGCCAGCGCCAGATGCTGGCACAGGCGTCGATAAGCCTTGGGGAAAGCGGCAACCTGCGAGGTGTCCTTGCCATGTTCGAGGCGTTCGAGGGCCAGGGTGAAACGCTCCCATTCGGCCTTGTGGCGAGCTTCGAAAAGACTCTGCTTCATGTCGGCCCCAACAAACCGCGGGCAATGCCGTTGAGTTCGCTGACCGCTTTGGGTGCCGAAATGCGCAGCGGTTGGGCGAGCAGGGCGGCCAGCTCGTTGACCCGCGCCGGCGACAGTTCAGCCTGACGTTCGGCGAAGGCAAGCAGCGCGCGTTGTTCGCCGAGGTTGAGCGGAACTGGTGAACTTCGCGGCAGGGCGTCGGGCAGTTGCGGGCGTGCGAGTGGGCGTTCGCTGTAGACCACCAGGGTGCCGGCGGCGATATCGCCGAGGCGTTTGAAGGTGGGATGTTGCAGGCAACTGATGGCGCCAAAGCAATAACCGAACGGCAGCAGATCGACAAAGCGCAGCAGGTTGCGCAGCAGCGAGGCGGACCAGCCGATCGGTGTGCCGTCATCGTGAATCACCCGCAGACCCATCCATTGCTTGCCCGGCGAGCGGCCCTGATGCAGCACTTCGAACAGCACCATGTACCACCAGCTGACGGCAAACAGCAGCAACGAGCCCAGGCCCATACCGAGCTGACCGAGAAACGCCAGCACCAGAAACAGCACGCCGAGGATGGCCCCGCGAATGCCCAGGTCGATGCCGAAAGCAAGGCTACGCACCATAAGACCGGCCGGGCGCAGCGGCAGGTCGATACCTTCCGGGGTTTCCACTTGATAGCGGGTATCGAGTGGCGGGGTCAGCGGTGCTTTCCGTGGCAGTGCTGTGTTCTCGAGCATGGGCTACCTGATGGGGCCGGATCGGGATGCGAAGTTCGTCCGATGCTAGCAGCCTCTTGGGGGAAAACGACATAACTATGTATTGCACCGCGTGTGGCGCGCGGTGGTTGAGTGACACAGCGCTGGCCGCGATGGCGGTTCAACGCCTAGACTTTGCCGATCTTCAGTTCAGGAACCGCCCGTGACTTCAATCTTCTGGTACGACTACGAGACCACCGGCATCAATCCGCGCAACGACCGTCCGCTGCAGGTCGCCGGGATTCGCACCGACCATGACCTCAATGAAATCGACGAACCGGTCAACCTCTACTGCCAGCCCAGCGAAGACATCCTGCCGCATCCGGCAGCGTGCGCCATTACCGGGATCACCCCGAGCTGTCTCGCCGAACAGGGCTTGAGTGAAGCCGACTTCATGACCCGCGTACACGCGCAACTGGCGGCGCCCGGCACTTGCGGTGCGGGTTACAACACCCTGCGTTTCGACGACGAGATGACCCGCTACAGCCTGTACCGCAACTTCTTTGACCCCTATGCCCGTGAATGGCAGGGCGGCAACAGTCGCTGGGACCTGATCGATGTGGTGCGCGCCGCGTATGCATTGCGCCCGGATGGCCTGGTCTGGCCAACCGATGACGAAGGCAAGGTGACCCTCAAGCTCGAACGCCTGACGGCTGCCAACAACATCGACCACGGGCATGCCCACGAAGCACTCTCGGACGTGCGCGCAACCATCGCGCTGGCGCGGTTGATCCGCGAGAAACAGCCGAAGTTGTATGACTGGCTGTTTCAACTGCGCAGCAAACAGAAGGTCATGGATCAGATTCGTCTTTTGCAGCCGCTGGTGCATATCTCCGGGCGCTTCTCGGCGGCGCGGCACTATGTCGGTGTGGTGCTGCCATTGGCTTGGCATCCACGCAATCGCAATGCACTGATCGTCTGTGACCTGCACCTCGATCCGCAAGGCCTGCTGGATCTGGACGCTGAAACCCTGCGCCAGCGCCTGTATACCCGCCGCGACG
>Ga0247742_10002155_pt1 | contig 13078 bp, 9 predicted proteins | sample UWRJL208509C2_FD_180944 | JGI IMG/M metagenome (GOLD analysis project Ga0247742, IMG submission 180944) | Plant litter microbial communities from Arlington Agricultural Research Station in Wisconsin, United States - UWRJ-L208-509C-2 | ecosystem: Environmental > Terrestrial > Plant litter >...
ATCAAAAATTTATTCTGCAGTGCTCGATCACAGTCCGCATGCCTGATACCCGAAGATACAAAGCGCTACTACCCACATCTAGGTGTTACTAAAGCGAAGTAACATTGGAAAAGCTTACAACAACCATCAAAGAACTCTCAACCATTGGAAAACTTGATCTCTCCTTTGACAAGTGGCACCAAGCTTGGAATTGACTATTATCCCTCATCCAAGAATTTGTTCCTAAGGAACATGCTAGTTGGAACCACTATTTTACCTGCATATATGACTCACAAACACGAGTGACATACTGGCCCATATGAGTGAGCTACGACTACGAGATTCAGCACTACACCACTTGCACAGGCATCAACCCAACCAAATTTCACATCGCTCTATGGAATGACCTCGAGTTGTGCATAACTACAGAAAACATAGAGCAGAAGCTAATGGAGAAATTCAAACCTCTTCTTAAACAGGAGAGACAGGATTCATGAGGTTGCTACCAACCTGCTGAAAGCAGTACTCACAACAACCAACAATCCTTTTGGACCCCTCATACAGAAGGAAGATGCATCTTCTGTGGTACAAGCCTTGTAGCCCATTTATCACAAAACTGTACATCGTTCACTCTCTTCAAATCTGGAAACTTATGCTATCTCCAAATCTGCATGTCTGATCACACTCAACATAACAAATCCAGACACCTCTACTGCTTCAGATGGAATGGCAAGAGATGCCAAACTAGTTTAGATTCAGCCTCCAGTTGCGTTAAAGGCCTCCATAGCTGCTTGCTCTGTGGCTCCTTCTCCTACAACGCCCAATCATGCGTCTTGTGAAAATTTCCCAATAGTCATGTCATTTAAGGCTGATGTCTGGGAGAAACAATTACAGGACTTTGATTTGTTATATAAATTCCACAACATTCCTACAAGAATCTAACTTGGTTGTGACATAGGCATTACCATGTCATCAACAGCTACATACACTTCTTCTAATCACACATCCACACTGGCACATCCACATGCCATTATGTCTTATATTAGGAAAGAACTTTCACTTGGCCGTTATACTGGCTGATTCTCCCTCTCTCAACTCGAACAAATTATTGGACCATTCTGAACATCTCCTTTTGGAGTGCTTCCTAAATCAGGCTCACTAGATGAATTTTGTCTGGTGCAGGACTTTTCATACCCACATAACAATTCCTTCCAATGCTCTGTAGCTGTTCGATTGATGCATTGTCAAAGGTCAGTTGACTGCCAGAGCTGATGTATCAGAGAGGTAAGTTGATTATAGCAGTCAAGTTAAGCAACTGATGTATCAATTGGTCAAGTTGACCATAGGAGATCATGTGACTTTTGAAAATCAAATAAATCAAGATAAAAATATTTGATGGTTACTATATTAGAAAATAGCACAGCCACCTTCTAGGTCATGTGACTTTTTATAATTTTTAAAAATCAGATAAATCATTTGAAAATCATTTGAAAATTTCCAAATTAGAGAATACACAGCCACACTATTAGCACAGCCACATCTACACCAGAAGATTAAATTATAGATACAGATATTGAATTAGATAACTTGATTTTTTTTAACAAGTCCAAATTAGAAAAGACTTATGTCATCCCAGCATCAATCATTTATTATCTAAGTAGAATGTGCACAGTGGGCTGCTAAATCATGTATTTGTTATTTATTTGGCTTTGAGGTCATAATTTCAAATTTGTAGAGCCTAAGCCTACTAAATAAGGCAGTTAGAAAGTCACATGATTTGCTTATATCATCATTGTATCATAGATTTACCATAGAACTGATTTTGAAAGTCACATGATCTTCTTTGGTTAACTTGACCATAGTGGTCAACTTACCTCTCTGATGCATCAGCTCTAGCAGTCAACTGACTAAGATGATACATAAATCTGATAGCAATGGCTGCAATGCTTCGTCAATTCTGAAATTGATATTAAAAGATTCCAATGCGATTTTGGGACCTTCAACCAAGTGGCTAATATCGTCAGAATGGCACCTCCTTTTACTGAAGCTGCTACTCTTGACATCAATTTGGCTTTGATGTTGTCCTATATTACCAGCACAACAAGCAAGCTTTGTTATTGGTTGGGAAGGTCAATACTACATCAATCATAATGCATTTTTCAGCACTTCTAGCTTTAGCAGTGTATTTGGCCACTTTGCAGATGCATACATGGCTATCTTATGAGCACTCAAAATTAGGTCTGCACTGAACTGGGTCAATGACACCCTGATTTTCAACTTTTCTACCAACACACTCTCTATCAATCACACATCTATCTTTGCTTACGGCCTCAATATACTCTCTATCTACTAATCTAGGATAGCTATGGCAATCTTTAAAAACAAGACCATTCACCTGAACATTCAAATATGTAGGCTTTCTATGGGATATCAAAATGCACACATTCCAACTTCCTAAAGAAAAGAAACTTTGCTACCTATCATAACTTGAACCCTAAGTCGCAGACAAGAACTTCACCCAATGGGAAGCAGAGTCTGTGCTTGGGAGGTTTTTTATGTTCCCCACCAGTTTCAGCTAGATTCTAATGGAATACTTGGGTAAGTTTGGCAGAGAAAATGTCAATATTCCAGTAGAATCTAGTGGAATGGAATTTCTTATAGAGTGACAGCTGAATTCTATCTCTTTACAGAAGGAATCTATACCAGTGGATTCTACTTGAATCCAGGGGAATCCAGTGTAATACAATCAAATTTTTCTATTTTATATGTAGTCTGGTATAGAGTCTAGTTCTGCTAAGTCATACATAGAGTCATTATGTATTTTAGACTAAGTAAATATAAATTAATGAGTTTTTAATCAAATAAATAATATTTAAAAAATATCATCTGCTTTTAGGAAGTATTTTGTGATTTTCTTATTAACTAGCTAACTCTATAACATAATTTAAATATATTTAGATATCTTGAGAGTATATCTATGTTTTTTTTCTTTCTATTGTGATTATTAAGTGCTTGGTAAGCACTCAATAAGTGCTGCACAGCTATGTACTATAGATAGAACATTCTTAGTAATCAACTACAAATTATATCTATATTTAGATAGTGTGTCACCAGTAGAGTATAAAAGAGCTCTTGGTTTCAGAGACGAGAGAGAGCAAATACAGAAGAGTTAGTACTTTAGTGTCTCCACCTCTTCCAGCTGGATTCCACTATATTCCACTGGAATATATCTATGTGTGGATTTTTTATTTTTATCTACTATATTCTGGGTACATTCCAGGTCATTCCAGGTCATTCTATTTAATCATAGTACAGTTTAGCTTAAAATAGTAACTATATTTATATTAGATATTATTTGTCAGCATATTAGATTCTGAGATACACTGCTTTGAGAGGTTTCAGATATGATTTTTATGTAATTTAAATGATACTTTGCTAAGTTCAAGAGGGTCATAATAAATAACTAATTAATTAATTAATTGACTAGCTTAGTCAGCAATTAACACTCTAATTAGTAATCAAAATAAAGAGTTAATTATATTCATCTATAAAAAAAAACCCCTCTATTTATTATATATTGATAGTTGAATATATTATATTACTATATATGGAAATTGTTACCATATATAGAAAAAAACAAAAACATAGATATACTCTCAAGAGATTTAAATATATTTAAATTATAGAGTTAGCTAGTTAATGAGAAAATCACAAAATACTCCCCAAAAGCCAGTAATAATATTTTTTAATATTTTTTATTTGATTAAAAACTCATTATCAATTTATATTTACTTAGTCTGAAATACATAATGACTCTATATCAGACTATATATAAAATAGAAAAATTTGTTTGTATTTGTACTCCATAACTCTATAGCTCATAATACAGAGAAAGTTGGAACTCTAGCATACCCACAAACAACTGGAATATCCTGATTCAATTCAAGAATCCAGTAAACCCAGGTGAACATTTACTTCATGTTGACAACGAGCATGACCAAAGAACAGTGTCTATGTGACAGGAGACGAAGGTGACCAGAACCTTCTTCCTTCTCATCTCGCCTTGAGAAAATTGTGCTTGTTTCTGTTTCACAGAAGAGCATCTATTTTTTGTGCTTTAGTCTTATTCACCATGAGCGACAATCATACTGTCTCAAATATGGTCTTGACAATAGACCCCAGGACACTAGTCTGCCCTGACAATGCCTCTCAAAACTTTGTAGTCCAACAAGCAGCTCTAGTAAACAATATAAGAACTGAAGAACAGGCTGTTAAGCTTTTAAACACTATATAGACCACTGCTAATAACACCAAAAAGGTCACATAGCAGCAACAATTAGACACTGATACAGCAACTGCTACCAAGACTGCATAGCAAGCTAAGGATGTAGAGGACACGTCTGCTATGGTAGTCCTCCTTGAAAAAGAGACTACTGAAAAGAAGAAGAAGAAGAACAAAGTGAAGTACCTCCCAATTTTAGACTACCCACCCCTCAAGAATTCTGCAACTGACACCTCTCCTACAATTATGAGGAAACTCTAAAAGGGGGAATATGTCCAGCTTTGGCATTTTACAAACAAAGGAATGAACAGCTTCTAATGTGACCCCAGGACATCAGACACTAATGCCGTCAGCATGGTATATAATAAAAACAGGTTGTTATCCCTTATTCCATCAGAATCAGCAAATACTTTACATGCAGTCATCAACAATACGGACCTGCTATAGGACAACTTCCTGGTTGCCATACCATGTTTAGTCATAGCTATGGAGAATGCTTTATGGCCCACCAAAAGAGTTGAAATGTTTGCAAAGTTCTGGGGTGCTCTCCAAACCCACCACTTCCGCAACTGGCGTAACCCACTAGACAAACCTGCTCTCTAACTTTACGAGTCCCAGCAGAGAAAAAGGTGATACACCAGTCTTATTTCCGCATCTGGAGTATGGAATATTGCTTTAATTAGTGAGAGGATATTGCAGGATACAAAACATGCTCTCTATTGGACACAGAGATGCAAGATAGAAACCCAGAACTCAGCATATGTCCTTCTTGCCTCATAGTTTTGTTTCTTTACTGACAATCTCCCCCATCTCTTCCCTCTTCTATGTTCACACTATTATGCTCCTTACGCCAATCCCTGCTGTACCAATATCCATCACCACAACCAACTCGCTGCTGATACATTGTTGCCAATACGTTATACTCATTGCCAATATGTACCTACTGCCAATATGTTTCATACATGCTGCTGATACATTCATATCTGCTGCCAATACATTTATATCTATCGCTGATATATTCATACACACTACTGATATACCATACCTGCTGCCAATCTGTTAAATGACACCCACTCCCAACACACATTGCTATTTGCTGATGCCCTTGCCACTTGGCCCTAGCTCAAACACTACAGCAGTTGCTGAATGTGGGCGCAACAATTGCCATGACAATGGGCATGGCTGTGATAGTCTACAACCTCAGAGATAATCAGCATTGTCTGAAAGTCAGGTTTTTTCTCTGGTGCAGAGCAGATCAGGCACCCACCCTATGCTATATGCCTTGGCCAACACAAGCATACTGTCATCACATACATAGCAAAATGCACTTGAAACAGTACACACCAAACCTGTGCCATACAATACAACAAGCAATTATGCCTCTGCAAGGAGGGGTCCATCATATGTTTTGAGTGACAATGCAGGCATGGCTGCTCAGGCAAAAGTGCAAATCACAGCCTCCACATTTGTTCAGGATGCACATTGACAATGCACAAAGCATTCACTTGCTCTTGAGCAGAGAAGGCTTAAGCCATGCACGCTCTACAAGGTTGACGCTTGGCACCAATTCCTCTGTATCGATGAACTGTTGCCAAAATATGAATGTGTCCTTAACGGTCTCTGCTTTGGGTTTACTGTCAACTTCTCATCCATTCAACGCACATAAAGCAGCTCTCAACAAATCCTCCATTTGTACATTTCACCACCAGTTCTATGAAATCATCTTTGCCAAAATCAGAAAAGAACATTACATTGATCCTATGTCAAATACCAAAGTTGTCCAACTTATTGGGCCCTTTCAGTTATCTCCTTTCTCTATTACAGAAAAACTAGCCAAACCAGGCAAATACCGGATTATCCAAAACTTCTCATTCCTAATCTCTCATTTGTTTCTACATTCTAATACATCTATTAATTCTTATGTCATCTCTAATAAATTCACCTGCACCTATGGAACCTTCATAGTTGTGTGTACCATTATTGCCACCTTACCCCTCAGATCAGAAATGGCAGTATGAGACGTCTGAGGCATATCACACAATTCCTCTCCACCTTTACAATGGACAGCTGCTGTTGTACATATGGATGATACATCATTCTGCATTGATACCTGTGCAGCTTTTAGGGCATGACCCTCAGGAGGCATCTATGGCATTGTTGCCAATGCAGCTGCTGAGATCTTCAGATCACAAGGTATTAGTCCACTCGTTAAATGAGTTGACAACAAATCCCTATTCAGAATATTATGCCAATACCTTGCAGCATATAATGAAGGACACGCTAAGCAAAGTGCTCACACAATTGTTCAGGGTGGAGTTCACCAATTGGGCAGACATTTATGATATAGTGGCAACACTCAACCAGATCGGCCTGTTCTTGAGATGATAGAGGACTGTACCTTTCTGCTACCTGATCTCTCAGAAGATCTAACCATGATGCTATGTTCACAAACAGTATCTGTGATGTTGACAAAATTTCTAACAAACTGGACATTCCATGGGAATATTTGAAGGATGTCCTCTTCTCAACTAAAGCTCCATATATTGGTTGGTATGGGATCTTGTCATCTGCACAGTGGCACTATCAACCCCAAAAATAGAAAAGTACAAACAGACAATCACAGTCTGGGTTGTGTCACCAACACACACTCTTAAGAAGATTCAGAAACTCTATGGCCAGCTCCTCCATGTATGTCTTGTTGTCCCAGCAGGACGTGCTCGCCTCATTAGGCTGGAATCTATGTTGGGGCCAGCAACCTCAAGTTCTTTCATTCCACAGCATGCACCCCACACTGTTGCATGTGATCTCGAGTGGTGGTCAAAAACCCTCACCACTACACATTTATGTCATCAAATCCCATTCACTTAGAACACCATTGATTACTGCACCTATTCCAATGCAAGTTTAGGCATTGGAATTACAATTACTATCAGTCATTATTAGCAAGCATGGTGGCTCATTCCCAGCTGGAAAACACTTGATGGCAAGCATTATTGGGTGGGCTAAGGCAGTTGGATTCCAGTTTCTTGTTGATGCAGTCATCCAGGCTGGCCATGTTGGCAAATGCTTCAAGCTTTATGCAACAACAAGGGAGTTGTTGAGGGGTGGTGGTATGAGAGCAGCTGCAATGCTGCCATCAACTCTATTTTCAAGCAAATCCACGACCAAATTGAGTCTTAAAACTTCATCAATTTGATTTTTGCTGCCTATGTCCCAAGTGCTGATAATCCCACCAACAAACCATCACAGGGCATCTACCCTCCCAAGGCTTTTCTTCTGCCACCCATCACTACTCCCGAGTGTCTTTTATGGTTTCTCATTGATGCCACAGAACCTCTCAGTGACACCAAAATTCATCTCCTGCACAAAGGACAATACCCCCTATCTATTATCCAAATGCTCATCAAAAGAGAGCAGGTTATATAACAAACACAGTCCAACTCTGCGCAATTTGCAGAGGAGCTCAGGTTTGATCCAAAACACGCTTTTGACTATGAAGCATGATAGGTTTTCTACAGCTCTGCCAGCCTCCTGAGATTGAAGATCCCTCCCAAAGCCATACCACAAGGGCCTGATACTCACTATTTCATCACTCTGTTCACACTGTTTTGCTCGTGATTGTCTACAATGTTAGAAGCCACTTGTATAGCCTGCACTTACAAATCTAGAGCTTGAGTGTATCTTAGACATGATGACGTTCACAGGCCCCTCAAATCTGCAAAACATATACTCGTTATGGGCAAAAGTGATGTCGTGGCGCAGATTTTCTCACACGTCCAAACATTGCACCTGGGCTCGTTTCCTCAATGGCAAGGGAATGAAGCGTTTCTAAAACTCATATTTCACATATAGGTGCTAATACAGCTTGTTGTAATTTACGTAAAGTTTCAAATATATTGGTGCAATATGAGTTGAGATATAGCATTGGCAACATTTCGTACTTTTAAATGCTTGCCCAAATCTTTCTAGTTCATACTCCGTTAGAGCCTAAGATAGGGCCATGAAAATTAGTCAGAACTTCATTCTTCTAGCTATCTTTATAATAGTTAGACTTTAGGCAAATTGGACTACATTCTATCTTGATACTGACGCAAAAGAATAGGACATCTTAAGTTCTGAGATGACAGAGGCGTGGTTCTCACCAAAAATGAAAGAATGAGTGGGTTCTTTCACTCTCTTTCACTCTTATAATAACTGAACAAACCACCAAGAATTAATAGACACTTTTAGATAGATTTTCTCCTTGAAAATGAGCAGCAGCAGCAGCAGTTTTCAATTGGGAGGGTTCTTTCTGGTTCAAGACACCTTTGTTCTAGATGAATAGAGTAAGTCATGGCAGTTCGATGTGCTCAAAATTTTATAGGAATAATATATACTATTTTAAGAAGTATATAGTAGAATTTAGTAGCCCTATCTTGGGTTCTAACGGAGTATGAGCTAGAAGGAATTGAGCGAGCATTGGAAACGTACGAAATGTTGCTAGTGCTATATCTCAACTTATATTGCACCAATATATTTGAAACTTTACATACATCTTAATAAACTGTATTAGTACCTGTGTATGAGATATGAAATCTTAGAAGCTCTTTGTTCTCTCGCCATGGAGGAAACGAGCCCAGGTGCGATGTTTGGATGCGTGAGAAAATCTGTGCTGTGACATCACTTTTGCCCATAACGAGTAGTGCTGGTTTATTGGTGTTTTATGTGTTCTGTGATCAGAAAATCCTATCTGTACTGGAAGTACTGAGAGTCTAGCAAGCGAGTAGCTCCTGCTCAAGTTTCTTTCTAACTATGCAGATGCATACTTGGGCATGACACTGAGAAACTATTTCTATGGGGTCGAAGCATGGCACATACTACATGGATCTCATAGAATATGGATAACACATAAATAAGTGCTGCGCTCACTGCAGTTGAGCGACTTGCTCCACCATCCTCCAAACAACCCAAACGCAAACCCTTCACCCCAGCCATCATAGACAAAATCCACAAACATCTCAACATCTCAAAACCTCTTGATACTGCAGTTTTTGCATGCCTAACCACAACCTTTTGGTCCAGCGCCTGAATTGGGGAGTTCACTATCCCATCAATCCACAGTTTCAACCCCAACCAGCACATGAAGTGCTCAAATATGAATGTAAATATGCATTCAGGTGAGCTTAGATTACTAGTCACAACCTTCCACCTACCATAGATGAAATGTGCACCAAATGATAAAGATGTCTACTGGGCACTGCAAATTAGTGTGCATGATCCTACTGCTACTTTGGAAAACTACCTCAGTGTCAATAACCCAGGGCTCGATGATGCTTTCTTCTCATGGTGTCATCCAAGTGGGAACAGTAGGCCACTCTCAGCCCAAGGCAGCCTGAGAGTATCCAGGGCTCTCTAGGCTACTCAGGTTACTCAAACTATTCAGGCTATTCAGGCTGCCCAGGGCTAAGCAAATTCCTAGGTCAGATTCATGAAAAATCCCTGGTCATTCCAAGGCTATCCTCAGGATAGCTCAGGAATACTACAGGCTATGCTATTATTTTCCTACCATAGGGCTCAAAAAGAATCACACACATCTTAGACACTTTACTTAATTTGATACTTTATTTAATTTGACTTATGTAATGAATTTATTATTATACTTACAATTAGAGATTGTTTAATTAGAATTGTTATTATTACTTAAGAAATTTGTTTTTTTGACTAGTACTATTAAGATCATATATTATTCATAGTTCTTATAAGAAGATCTATATAGTTTCTTATTATTGAACTAATACAATATAGAGACAAACAGAACCCATCAACAGAGTTCTGCATTTTGTTCAGTCAACTGAGTTAGATTACATGACCACATTATCTGATGATTTTGCTTGAAAGTTAAGATAAAATTACAAAAAAATTTGAGAAAAATGGAGAAAAATCTAAGCTTTCAGAATCAGTTAAGATCATGTGACTGAGTTCTTTTCTTATTGAGAAAAACTCAAAAAACTCAAAAAAATTTTGGGCTATTTCTTTGTTTTCTCAATCTGAAAAGGGTTTTGTCATATGATTTTACCTGATTCTAAAAGCTTAGATGGTGCTTTATTTGTCTTACATTTTTTCACATTTTTATCTCAAATGGACTCCTAGTAAACTCAAGGAAAACAGAAAAGCATAGGGATTTATATCAAGGCAATTTGGACTTAGACAAATTTTCAAAATTCTTTTTATAACTATAAATTTTTTATTTTTGAAAATATAAAGCCTCAAATTAGCCTAGAGTATTTCTGGGTCAGCCTGAACAATCTGGAATATTCTAATATCCACAGAATATCTTCAGATTAACCTAGAAGTTCTGAAATTAACCAGGACACCCTAGTTATTGCCCTGGACTTAGAAATAGCCTGGGTCAGCCTGGATCTCTTCTACTTTTTGAGTGTAATCTAGAAGAGCCCTGGAGCCCTAGGCTTTATTTGATCAGCCAGGAACACCTTGGACTATTTGTGTGATCTCAGGCTATCTTAGGCAAGAACAGGGCTCAGAGGACTTTTCCTGATGCCTGTCCCAAATTTATGAAACACATCAATGCTGCTGCTGCTGCTGCTGCGCTCAAACCTCTACTCATAGTCACCAAAAATGATGGCAGTCCGGACTTTTTCCCACGTCTTCTCAAAGAAACTTTTTGATTGTTTAGGGCATAGGGCTTGTTCAAACACTCTTTAAGCTTAGATGTTTCATAGAAACACCATTATATATGTATAGTATATGTCTGTAAATTTTCAAAGAGTTTGGGCTTTTTCTTGTAATAGTATACACTAATGAACTTAAAGTCTGGTTTTAGAACAGATGATAGTTTGTACAGCTTATAGAACATCTTCTACAATGTGAAATATTATAAAATTCCACTTGTAGCTTTAAAATGTACAATTGTTTAACTTGTATAAATTTCAGAGTGCCTGAGCAACTCAAAGCAGTGAAATACTCAATTTATTTGTGGATCAACTATTTCTACTAAAGCTTCCTACAGAAATGTCACTCTCTATGGTACAAATAATGCTCATTTTGATAGATATATTATGAGAGCTTTATCTGATCCTTATAGATTGTTCTCAGTACAAAGAACTACAATAGTATCTTAAAAGAACACAATTTGCAGTGTTTATTAAATTGGGGATAGCTTTGAGTTGCTCAGGCACTCTGAAATTTGTACCAGTTAAACCATTGTACATCTTAAAGCTACAAGTAAAATTTTATAATATTTCACATAGTAGAAGATGTTCTATAAGCTATACAAACTATCATCTATTCCAAAACCAGACCTCAAGTTCATCAGTGTATACTGTTACAAGAAAAAGCCCAAACTCTTTGAAAATTTACAGACATATACTATACATATATAAGAGTGTTTCTATGAAATATCTAAGCTTAAAGTGCGTTTGAACAAGCCCTATGCTCTAAACAATCAAAAAGTTCCTTTGAGAAGATGTGGGAAAAAGTCTGGACTGCCATCATTTTTGATGACTATGAGTACAAGGCCATGGCATCCAAATTAGGAGTGTGCTAGTATATCTTCTCAGGGGTCTGTCTTTCAAGGTTGTATGCACAGTGGGTCAGTGGTCAAGTGATGCTTTCATTCTCTACCTCTGGAAACATGCAACCATCTTGGCTCCATACATCTGGAGCACACTAATTTTAGAGCCATTCACTCAGATAGCAATGCTGCCAGTATGATAAATGCAAGCCAGGCTGTGCTCTCTAGTTCTTGTGAGTAAATCCTCATCTCCTCAATGGGAGTCCATATTCATTCAATGCATTGTTGGGATCTCCTATATTTTGGGAGCCATAACTCATGAACTCTCTTTTCAGATCCAAACAGCTGTTTTGAGTTTGGAAACCCTGCAGGTTTTTCATCCAAACTATATCCAGTATCTAGCTGAGATACTAGATTTGCTAGTTAACCAAATATGGTGTGTACACCCACATTTAGCACAGACACCATGTACATATTTCTCATTCTTTTGCTAGTACCACCCAGCATCCCATCTACATAGACACCAAATTAGATGACAGGTATCAGATCTGCACCCTTATCTCTCAACCAAAACATCTATATTCTCTCTAATTTTGATCCTACTGTACCATTTCATTCAATTCAGCAGACATTGTGACCTGTGATGGACCTACCAAAATTTTGGTTTTGGCAGATGCCCAAAGTGGCTGTGACATGGTGAAATTTTTTGGCAGTCTACTACTAGAGGCCACAAAAAATTATGCACACAGGTCTGTCACAGAAAATATTTTCAGCATGTCCATCTTAGATGCCATGATAACTGTGACATTTGAGTATTTGGAAGGTGCCCATAAACCATGACTGCCAAATTGAATAAAATGGTACAGTATTGAGAATCTAAAACTGCTGATAATATTTTCCTGATTTATCAGAATTAATGGCATTTTATCATGTTTTTTTAAAATAATTACATAATCCATGTATATCCTATACTATTCCCAACAGTGAGCAAGCATCCTGGGTACTGTCTGCTCCAATGGTTACATGTGTTTATTACCATAGCCATTACTGTCCCACCCAGAATAGACAGCTGGCTCATCTACAGATAGATGATAGGCTACAGCACAGCCGGATATATGATCCTTATTGGGCTACAGCCCAATCTCATGTATGAGGCTAGCCACTATTTGTGGTCGACATCTACTTGAAGGATTGAAGTGCCTTGTAGTTTTTTCATTCTTTCTCTTGTCAGCAGTAGCTTTTTTCCACAGAGTTTTGATGCACCCATGCCCAGATTTTTAGTTACTTTTTTTTTTTTTTTTTTTTTT
>Ga0247742_10002156_pt1 | contig 13065 bp, 13 predicted proteins | sample UWRJL208509C2_FD_180944 | JGI IMG/M metagenome (GOLD analysis project Ga0247742, IMG submission 180944) | Plant litter microbial communities from Arlington Agricultural Research Station in Wisconsin, United States - UWRJ-L208-509C-2 | ecosystem: Environmental > Terrestrial > Plant litter >...
CGTTTGACACTCTAGGCCACGTCGTATCTTGTAAGCAAAGAAGTCATGCTTAGACGAAATATTATGACACTTACCTTTGCCACAATATGACGCCGAAAGGCACTGAGTGCACTGTCTGACGCCCTTCTTTCCACATACATCACAACCTGGATCGCGGGTTAGCTTTCCCAACCCGCGCAGGCTTATAGGACCCAAGGGAAGTACAAATGATGCCTTATAACCTGGCATTCTTGTAATGTCCTGCTTCACCAACTCCTGGTATTTCGGATGGAGCCTTCTAGCATTGAGTTCAAAGAGCTTGAGCAGAAATTTCTGTTCAAAACGACCTGTGAGGCACAAAGCACGTCCATCTCTCGGTCCGAGGAGATTCAACAGAGGTGTCATAGGAAGCTCCGGAGTCGAAATGATCTCTTTGTAACAAATTATGTGCAGAGGAATGTCGTTTTTCAGCTTCAAGATATCCAACACCTGTAGATAACTTGAGTGCTGCTAACGTATGCCAACCACGATGCTCTGAAGCTGACCTCGATAACAATGCCTCGTTCGTGAGCATCATCCATGCAGAATATTTGCTTCGAGCCCCCAGCATGCATACACGACAACGCGTAAATGCTCGTGCGCATCTCCTTAAAAACCTCGTCCTTCGTAGCACGAGAGCCTTTCTTGTCCTGATGTGCAACCGCTGGGTTCAAACGTTCCATAACTTCCGTCACCGTACCTCGGAACGCATTCTTGAACATCATAACAACGTTTTCCGTCGGCCATTTCTTCAGAGAGTCGCCATCGACAGGCGTCCTCTGGATTAAAGTTGAGAATTGTTGGGATGCGTCAAAGGCCGACTCGAGGCGTCTCATGAGTTCCTCAGTAGTCATTTTGGTGTCCTTTGAGCCCACACCGAGAGACGATAGAGCGGCGAGTAATTCTTCTCGAGAAGTTTCATGAGCCATAGGTAGGTCTGGATTGGTTAAAGGAAAGCAGGCAAAATGCAACTGCAATTATAGAGTTTAGGTAAGCGTCACGGCAGAGCTATAAGATAGGGGCACCGGTCATGGTAAACTAGAAACGTGAAGAACACAATAGAGTCACATATGATTACAAGTCACTGAATTATAAGAGTGGCGGTAGAATAAAGATACGATGCAACTACCAAAGTGGATCTGACTGGGGAGCGCGATCTAGACAAACCTCCATCTCATAATCTCCAACACGGCGAACCCATCTGTAAAACTTGGGTATACTCCCCATCATTGCCCTCGCTTGGTCGAATAGTTCAGGATTCGTCGCTCTGAGCCAAAATAGCTGAAAGCTCCTCTGCCTGTCATATATCATGGCATTTGTAGCAGTGCCCAAAGACATCTGAAACTTGGCGAGGAAGATCTGGCCGTTATGAATATCGGGAGGGGGGTTGCCGTCTCGAGTCATAGGGGGGATGCTGGAGTGGTTGAGTGGGTCGAGGCGGTTGATTGTGGATGTGAACGGCAGGGAAGACGGCGGTTCGCTAATATCGATGGTGCGCCAGGTCCCTCCAGCAAGGGAACGACAGGCAGCCTTGTGTGTCGACCAGTGTGCCCTTTGGCATTCTAGAGAGAAGAGATATCAGTAATCTCGCATGCCTTCAAAAATGAGATAAACTCACCTCTACTGCAATAAGTGGTAGAGAAACAGCCGGTGCATCGACTGGTGTCCTTCTTGCCGCAGATCTCGCAACCAGGGTTCCTGGTCAGTCTACCAAGGTCGTGCATACTGAGAGGACAAAGCGGGAGTACAAAGGAGGCCTGAAGTCCGAGCTTTTTAGCTTCTCCAGTTCCGTTGGCCTCCTGATACCTCGGGTGCAAATTCTTTCCGTTGCGTTTGAAAAGCTTCACGAGGGCGAGTTGTTCGAGGTCGCTGATGTCGATGGTTTCCATATCATCCGACGCCGTTTTAAGCTTTCGGTAAATGTTTTCAAACGACTCCTTCGACGCTGTATTGACTTCTTTGTAAGAAAATAGAATGAGAGGAACGTCATCTTTGATCTTGTAGACATCCAACATCTAGCATAATCAGTAAGGGTAAGGGTGGTGACATGCAAGAGATATGATACGTACTCGTACAAAAACACCACTTGTCCTGCTATTGGCCGTGTAACATATCTCCTTCTTGTCTTGACCATAAGCAGCGGCCAACGAGAGGATGCTCTGTCGCATTTCTTTGAAGATATGACTCTTTGCCGACGCAGATCCCTGCTTGGGTAACGACATCAAGCCGCTCTCCTTCTCGTCGAAGTTAATTCGCTTGAAGTTTTCATACAGAGTCTGCTCGTTAGACCATAGCGTAAACGATTGTAGATCAACGGAGTTCTTCGCGAAGTGCTGCGAGAGCTGTTGAGAGGTGTCAAAGGCTTGGCCGACGCGCTTTTTGAGCTCTTCGATAGGCAGCTTTGTCTGGTTTGGGAGTTTGACGCCCATAGAGGCTAAGACGGCCAGGAGATCGTCCCGAGAGATTTCTTTGGCGGCCATGAGAATCGTTCGATAGTAGTTATTGTCAAAGGGTATTTGCTGAAACTTAAAGTTAAAGCGTCTTTTTTGCAGGGTTGCGTGACCGTGGGATTTCTTCTGAGGCTTCACCAGCGTACCTTTCTCGTTATCCACAGCCATTAACAGCTGAAAGCATGCAGTTGATATGGCCTTCATGAATCATTTTGCGTCGAGATTATGCAGTATTAGTATATGAATTCACTTTGGACCATGTTCATATCCGGCGAACTGGGTTGCAAACGCTATCAAAAGAGAGAAAATCAGCGAAATAGCTTTGGAACTGGTGGAGTACTCTTGTTCACCTTCAAGCTCTAGCTTGAGACTCGAGAGAACCGCAGTCGTCTTTAGCAGAGCTTCATGTCGTCCACATTACGGATAGCCATTGTCAGAGACGCAGATTCTGGACAAATGAAGGAGAATGCTCTAGATCGATTGGGAATACGGATACAAATTTATGGAGAAGAATTCGCGATCGAGCACCGGGAATGGTCATAGCTGGCTTCCAGCACGAGTTTTCATTCGACCATCGCGAATGATGGGTCCCGTTTATTCATCTTCCTTGTAAGTCAACACGTCCCAAAAGCCGATATGCCTCACATGATCACCCTTCAGAATATCAATAAGTTTATGTCAGACAAGCACGGCAAAATGTATGCACCTTTACTTACAAAGACTATCACAGTTGTGTTTTTTTGTCCTTCTCTCTCTTCAGCTTCCGTTCCTCTTTCAACGCATTTGCCAGCTTTTGTAGTTGGACTGTGACAGCAGTATTGCCGCCCTGTGCGGAGGTCGTTCTCGACTGGAAGTCATCTAAAAATATCTCGACAGACTTTCTTACTGCCTTCGTCGTGATTGGCGTCGACGATATTGCCTGGATGCGGACTGGAGGTGCGAGCGGTGGATCCATCGTGGTAGTTGTAGACAGAAAAATCCCGCGCCGTCCGGACCGCCGGTTGACAACAGTCCCATTCGGGTAGCTCCTTTTGAACACCGCGAAATTGACGAGCACGCGAATCGTACGAGCTGGTTAAAAAAACACGGAAACAGTCACACCCAGCTAACGGACATCTCTCTCTCTGCAACTGTCATCATGGGTGCGCTTAATTGGTTGGCTCTTCTCCTAACACACCCTCTGGAGTTCAGGACACTGGTGCAGTTCTACCTGTACCATGAGCAGAAGCGCGACATCAAGGCTCTGCAGGAGCACCCTACGTCAGGATGGGACAGACCGTCAATGCGAAGGTCTTGGGAGTTTTTGGACATGACAAGTCGAAGCTTCTCAGCGGTTATTAAGGAGTTGGAGGGAGATTTGGCCAGAACAGTGAGTAACGGCGCCTTCTCTCGTTGATGCCAGCAAATTGCTGCTCAACTTCCATAGCGAAATAATTCTTATGTTTAACACCCTCAGATTGCCCTATTCTACCTTGTTCTACGGGGTCTTGATACCATCGAGGATGACATGACCATTCCTGACGGAGTCAAACAACCGATACTCCGCGCCTTCCACATCCACACCACAACACCTGGATGGAAGTTTGATGGATGTGGTCCCAACGAGAAAGACCGACAACTACTTGTGGAATATGACACCGTAATTGAAGAAATTAACCGGCTGCAACCAGAGTACGTTCAAACTACTTGCAAGTAAACCTGCCTCTGACTTCGCCTTAGATACAAAAGCGTCATAATAGACATAACACATAAAATGGAAACCGGCATGGCTGATTATGCGCACAAAGCCGCGACGACAGGCTCTATTTACGTAGAGCAAGTCGCCGAATACGACCTCTACTGCCATTACGTCGCCGGACTCGTCGGAGAAGGCCTTTCACGTCTCTTTGCTGCCTCTGGCAAAGAGAATCCAGCCATGGCCAGCCAGCTCGAACTGAGCAATGCCATGGGCCTCTTCCTCCAAAAAACCAACATCATCCGTGATTTCCGCGAAGACAGTGACCAACAGCGGTATTTCTGGCCTCGAGAAATCTGGGGGAGGAAGGAGTATGGGTTTACGGAGATGAAGCAGATGCATGCTACTGATCCGGATTCTGTCCGCCGTGCGATGGGGGTTCAATCGGCGATGGTCCTTGACGCACTGAGACACGCTACGGACTCGTTGGATTACTTGAAGATGCTCAAGAACCAGAGTGTGTTCAATTTCTGTGCCATCCCCCAAGCAATGGCGATCGCGACTCTGGAACTCTGCTTCATGAACAAGGAGATGTTCCAGCGGAACATCAAGATCAGGAAGGCTGAGGCTGCCCATGTTTGTCTCGCTCTTTCGACTTGACTTGTTGACTATTTGACTGACGTTTATTACCTTCTAGCTGATTATGCGTGCGACCAACCCAAGAGAAGTTGGCCTCATCTTCCGAGAGTATGCCCGAAAGATTCATGCCAAAGCCTCGCCCTCCGATCCCTGTTTCATCCGTATCTCTGTCGCGTGTGGCAAGGTTTGTCCTTCTGCCAGTTATCCTTTTACATCTTTTTCATTACGTCTACCTAGATCGAATCATGGTGTGAACACAATTACCCCTCCTTTGTCGTCTACAACCCCGAAACTGGCAAGCAGTCCCTTGACCCATCTGACGCACGCACCCGCATTGTCATGCTCGAACAGCGCCGTGATGCTGAGCTCGCAAAGAAGAAACGCGCCGAGGACAAACGGAATGGTGTTGTGTCCACAAATGGAGGTGCTGGTGCTGAGAAGTTGGCGACAACGGACATTAGCATGGGGGAGTTGATGATGTACGTTGGGTCTGGTTTCGTGATGGTCTTGATTATCAGTTTGGGGATCCTCTACGCTGTCCTGAAGTATACGGAGTCATGGTAGATCGTTGAGCTCGTTGATTTAAGTATATACTATATCTAATGACGGCATCTCTTGCGGCCAGGCACACTTGGCTCATTATGTACATTGTTTATATGTCAAGTATGATTATCGTTGACCTTCTCTTGCATGATGTAGACTTCTTCGTACTTTTTTCACCAAGGTAGGAGCCCGAAGCAGGTGTTGGGAGGTGGACTCCTTTCGAAGAATTTGCGGAGCTTTTCGAACTGCACGCAATTAAGATAGGATCGCGAGGAGCGATAAGATGCTGAAGTTCGACTGGATCGAATACATAAGAGATATAGAGATACAAGGAATATCGGAGCTAGTACTATCAGAATACAAGTAAATATTTAAATAAGTAAATAGGAAGTGAGTAGATGCTACAATCTAGTTGTACTTTGTCTAATAAGTTATAATATTACGGCTGCGTCACTGCGCATGGCACAGCAATTGAGATCTCTCTAAAGAGGCAATGAAGGTGCGGCCATATCGGCCTATTCAGTCTATGTCCCTACCACTGAGGAAAAGTATAGCCGCAATGACTGAGGCGTCGAAAAAGCCAGAATTAAACGCGGTGATGGTGATGTGCAGTGAGACGCCAGTGTTTGTGCGGGTGACGCGAGCAATCTCGCCGGCATTACTGTCATCGCCGTACAGCTGTGATTGAGAAGTAAGGGTTCTTAGAGGTTGGTACAATCAAGGCATAGTAGGTGCACATACACATATGGAGTTTTCTCTAGGGATCCACGAATACGTTCTACCCCCAATTTGCATGGTTCGACGACTATAAATATCAAGGATCATTTCATCAGTTGCCGGTCGATTTCAGGTAGATAGTGATGGACTAACCGCCTATCCGTCGTAAGCCTGAGCCATTCTGAAGTCCGTTGCCTCTCAATTTTTCCACGCGCTTCGACTATCGCATGTTGACCCCATGTAATGGTCCCGCAGACTTCCCCGTTTCGTCTCGTCAAAGTGGTCGATGTGGTGTTTGTAGAAACGTAGAGGTATGTCAGAGAGTTGGTGCCAGTGACACTGCAGTTCAGGATGCTTGAATTTGACATGATAAAGTTGAAAGTCATTGAGTATGGTAGGCTTTGAAGATTCGGGAGTGCGCCGTAGGTTGGACCTTGGCTCGAATTAGGCCAATCTCCAGGGTTGCGGCTCTGGGAGTTCCACTGGAAGAATGGGTTCATTTTATCGAGGATTATTAGGTTGGAGAGGAAGATTGGAGGAAGTTGATGGTTTTCAAATTCCAGCACATCCTAGCTTATATTCGTTTCTCATATGCACACTCAAGCGTTGGCCGCACTCGACGGCCTGCCTACAGTGCTGCCTTGAGAAAGTCGCTTCAGAAGTCAGCGAGAGTCAGGTACGATAATTGAGCGCTGAACTGAGACGAAAGTGGCGCGACTCGCGATCTAATGAAAGTCAGGACCCGATATTTTGTAACACCATTGGGGACATAACTCATGTCATTGAGGTACATCCAGGTACGTCACTAGCCACCCACAATCTTGAATGTCATTGTGATTCACTGTGATATTAATTTTTATGCACAGGTATCTCAAACACACCAAGTTTACTGCTTGTGAGCATGCATGCGTACTACTACTACTGAACTACTGATGGTCTCGGAGAAACAAATAGATCGAGAAGAGCCCTCAGTTACTCGGAGAACTATCGTCTTATCGATGACATATACCGTGAAACTCGCTTTTTTTTTACTAACATAGAAGACTTGCGCTGGCGACATTAACAATCATACTATAGTATCAGAGGCTTGGTGGCAGCAATAGGCGCCTGCCGGCGGCATCATTTCATGGAAGTCCGGTTCCGTGTTCGTACGAAACAAGATGGGCCATGGATCACCATGGACACAATTCCCGCCCAACAAAACAAAAATGGAGTGCAAGATCGACAAAGATGGTTGAGCAGAGAAGCTATGCAAATCAAATGCAAACACCCGACACCGACTTCGGCAATTGTGGACAAAGTTACCAAATGGGGAAACGGCCAGCTCGGGCGAAGACGTCCATGGGCAAAGTGTACAGCAGTCAGGATACGAGGCATTAGGCGTCGATTTGCAGGTCCCAAACACTCCGAAAGCGCGGAGAACATTTTGAACTTTGATCCGTTGTTCAAGCCATGTGGCGAGCTGTATGAATCAGAACGTTGTTAATCGTACGGATCAGTTTGAGCTTGAAATTGAATCATGAATGGTGTAAGGCCATGTAGTAATGACTGTATGGTCATGCAAAATGACACGTTGAAGATGGAGAAACAACGTTTAAGCCATACCCATTCGTCAGCTCAAATTCAAGACAAATACAAAGACTCAAAAAAGGTTTACCAAGACTACAAAACTCCGCGCACTCTCACGTACAAGTGGCTGGGCCTACATACACTAAGTACCACCTCTCTGACTTCGGAGATATGTAGTTCCGCCGTTAGTTTCTGCCAGCACTGTCGATCTCCGCCGGTATAATCCTCTCTCACTCGGTGAACTGTCAATGCCTTTCTGGTTAGCACCCAACATCGTTCACAATTGGTTACCTCTCTTTATGCCAGCATCAATTTACATCAGAAAACTCACCTGATATAAACGCTAGGTATACTCAACTGGAATAGGGTGGTGGGAGCTTCCTGGGCGAGACTGACATCGAAGGTTAGTCCAGATAGCCAGAGAGAGGGAGTAGTCGTTGTAGCCGAGATATGTAAAATGGAGGAAAAACCCTAAAGGCTCAATCTCGTCATCGGAAGTGGACATTCTGAAAAAGTGCGACCGTCTAATGAAACAAGATTCTCGATGAGACTATGTACATAAGACGCCTAAAACTCTGATGGAGGAGCGAGTGAGCCCGAAACTTCTCGAAGGACGCCTTCGAAAGCCTGATTTATGGTATCGTCAGCCTCGTCTATGCTTTCATAGATGTTACCTTCCATTGCACCCTGATACATACAATGCTGACTGTGAGCCATAAACGGTATTCTGGATTCATAGCCCCTTCGGGTGAGTTCCTGGCGCTATTCCTAACTCGGGCTTAAGACCCTTTGAAGTCCTCATCGTGCGAGCCGCTTCCAGACCGTACTTCGCGACGCTAATGATGCTAATGGGGCTTGGTTAGTCATGATCATCCGAAACCTTAACCGAATATGAGAAGTGGACAAAAAATATATTTCATCCTCTTGTGTGAATGTGGAAAACTGGCGAGAACGGTTCGGAATGCAAAAATGTAGTTTGCGTGGAGTAAGTCAATCGACTGCTCCCCGCATTGTTGGGAGTATCACGGGCAGAAGAATTTGATACTTGGCTCAATTCTCAGCTACCAAAGTACTAACTCCAGATGTCGATCTCTATGCAGCAGATCTTAAAGATCATTTTCAAGGCATCTGACATTGACTTCAGCCATGGTGTCGACCTTTAGGTCCGAGGTACATAAGACAGCCGTCTCTCCTGGGCTGGTGTCACTCTCACCTCTATTAAAATCCAGGAGCAGGGACCAACAAGAGAGCGAAGAAGTCGAGGAATTTTGTGGCAAGAGTGCCGATACATTAGATGTACCTACAATTATATAAGACATCTACAAGTATCTAAATCTAAGGAGCACGAGTACACAAAACGTCGGGTGCGTCCATCACAGATACGCACAGTTGCCAAGCTCGCTAACGAAATATTCCACCAACCTCTGAAATTTTTGAAAATGCACCACCCGTTAAAAAGAAGTGGATGGTGTAGGATCGCTCATGCATGAACCTTACCTTAACTTGGCATGTCGACAATAGAGGTCATTGTGCCGCTACTCTGATGACTGTGAGCCCCCGCTTCCCGAGACAATTTTATGTATAGGTTGAATTTACAATTGCAGCGACAGAGCGAACAAGATATATCATTTATTTTGCATTGCCGGTATCTTCGTTTTTAAGTTTGGCGATCAATCAATATATTTCTGGACATATTTCCCTGCTTGGTCTCAACACCCACAATCGTTGGGGCCCACCGCTATCTTAGTATACAACGTCGCCCCGTTTATTTCGGAGTTTCTATCCCAGATGATGGCATCGAAAGTCTGAGGCTTAAAGGTCTATATCTCAGGATGTAGGAAGTCCCTTTTTCGGTAGAATAGGCATCGGAAAACGCTCGCAGGACGCGAAGTGATAGCGGCCAGTACGATTATCTAGTTTATTAGAATTGGTAGATCATGATCAGACGAGGAAGGCAGTTTCTATTTTGAGCATGGCGGACCGCGGTACCCACTGCGTTTCTCATCAGAGGCATCACACTGACAGATCTGATGAGTTCAGACAGCAAGGCTGTATCTGTCGAAAAACTAGGCCCTAGGCCAACAATATTGTTGGATACTCCTGCTCTTTAAGAATAAGCAGTTCGCAGCTGGATTCTCCATTCAAAATACACAATAGCAGACAATAGCTTCATAGTCCAGGTAAACATTGATGTCATGAACTGAATACCATGTCACCACCTGGCAGGAGGCGAACAAAAACCACCGTAAGCAACCATCATACCTTACATGAGTTGAAACATTTGGCCAACGATTGGCTAGTCTCCGACAGATGACACATGATTGGCGGGCGGCGCTCAGTGTCGTTGAAGCTGGACTGTAATTGGTGGAAGAGTTCATCAGTCTCACGCACAGCTTATTGAGCGTCGACTTTAAATACCTTGAGCGCCGAATCTTTCCCCCAGCGGCTGAGCCCCTCACCTTCGTTATCTACCTGGCCATCGTCCCCAGTTCGTTCATTCGTTCAACCTTTTCAAGCATGGACACCGAATCTACAAGCATCGTTATGACCCCCGAGAGATTTCCAAGGAGCATCATCGCCCTCACTGCGTTTTCTGGCATTGTATGCCTCCCCATGATAGCGCTGTCAGCGGTCAACTATGGCGCTCTATCTATCTGGCTTAATGCCCTGATTGCCTTCCTCATCATCGTCCACCACCTCTCGTTCAGTATCATCGCGTGGACGCGCCGCAAGCATCTCGCTCAGGTGAACAAGGCCATCATGCTCATCGCGCCCGTCGACGAAGTCTCAGCAATCCTGGCACCCCATCCAATTGCTTACGACTTGTGGAATATCCTCAGTCTAGGCTTCCTCTTCATCATCAACTCGATCTCGTTCGGTATCATGGTCGACATTACCACCAACGGACCGATCAAAAGCACACTTCCTGCTGAGCGAGTAGGGTCCCACAAGTGGAACCTCAAGATCCAGTATGGGCAAGTCGCCGTTTTGGCGGTTGAGTTGGTCTTGTTGGGTGCAATGATTTTCATCTGCTGGTTTGGGAGGGCGCGCGTAATCGAGGCCCAAGATAACTTGCAGGAAGAAATCGACTATGACATGATGGAGGCACCGATGGTGAGTTGATAGTCTGCGGCCTTCGAGATCCGTGACATATTTAACACACAAATATGCTGTAGAAGGTCGAGCCTTAGAACTGTAGGGGAATTAGCTCTCCACCTCTCGCACTTTTGTGCACCCGACTTGAGTGACACGTACCTTCCACGGCTAGTTGTACAAACGCCAGAGTACTCACTCCCGGATCCAACAAGTTCCCGTCATTGACACACTCATGGTCACATCAGTCCATCAGCGTTGATCATGCTTGGTACTATCCGGAACAGTCGTGGTGCTACATACCGTGCTTGTGTCGTCGGCTTGGATATAACATTTCTGCTGGATCAGTAACAGTACTTTTGAAAAGTACAACCCTCCCTCCTTTAGCTACGATATATATAACGTCTGGACAACGTTGGCTCCCTTTCAATATACCCGATTGTTTTTCGGAAACCATCATAGTTTGATTAAGCGCTCAACTCCGGATCCGGCCCACAACCAGGCGTGCCGCGCGAGGGGTAGTTTTGATTACATCTCTCACTTCCATGTGGCACATAATGATCAGGCGCCCGACAGATGGGATCTGCGAAACGATCTAGTCAATCCAGAATATCCAAAACCGAATCACGACGGAGTGCGTGCGTGACGGTGCGGCAGGGACTGGGTTAGGAGAGATCCAGGTGTTAAAAATCAGCCGATATATGGTAAGTAGGGAAGCTGTAATTCATGTTCTTCAGGTGGCTACCAGCCTAGTTGTGGTATTCCAATACGAAACCAATAGCCCAGAAGGAAAGGTTCGTTGCTAGTCGAGTCGACGTTTGGCGACCTCAAGCTCATGCGGCGCAAATTAAAGGCCGTTAACGATGTTTCTAGAATTCATGAGTACTAACTATATAACTACATTAGTGTCCATTCAGGCTGCATTGATATAGCTATAGGTAATTTCGTTTATTTCTCAATACCTATGATAGAGCATCCAGAGGTCAATTACCGCCCTATTTCGAAGGACGGACAGAGGAAGTGCACAACTTATATAAATGAAATTTTCCATAGCAGTCTTAAGTGTCAGTGAACGTTGTGATGTGCGACAACTTGAAATCGATCCACCGGGATCCGAAACTCGCGGACAAATTCCAAGTGACTAAGTTTGTGTCTGTACAGGGCACTCCGTCTCCGTGTATGAGTCGTAGAGTAAGCCAATAACCTATGAGATATAATAGATCTTACGAAGATGACTCCTGGTCTTCTTTCACTTCATCAGATTCACCGTTAATCTCTTTAACCCGCTGTCGTAGTCCTTCGCGTCTCTCAGCACCCATCTCATGTTCTTGACGGGCTTGCGCCAGTGCCGCAACTGCCTTTCGGTGAGTCTTGTCTAAGTCTGGCACGACATTGAAGGAGATCGAAGAGGGGGACGTAGGTGATGAAGGTGGTGACTGAGACCCACTGGCAGGGGTTGGAAGCGTCGCAGAAGTTGCGAGGTGAGAGCTCGTAGCGGACGGGGACATGACCATCGAAGCAACCGTAAAGGGCAGCTCTGGGAAGAGTCCAGCAAGAAGGATCTACGCTGAAGGTAAGAAGGAGTCAGAAAGGAGATGGCATGCAACATTCACCGCAACTCCAAATGCAAGAATAAGCCTCTCTCGTGGTCCGTCCTCCCTCCATTCACCTTGTTCGCGTTTGGGGGCAGCAAAACCCTCACCCCAGCCCGGTTTCGCCCACCTTTCGCTGCCAAACATATCTCCTTCCTCCGACCCCGTATATCCACCGCGAGATGCGTATTGCGCACGTCTTCTCCGAGATACCTCGTGCATGTATGGGTCAAAGTTCTTTGGAGACGGCGTGGGCTTGGAGTTGGGATGAGGAGACAGTGTTCGCCCACGTAGGAAGTCGTAGGAGGCTTTAATGGACCGAAATCGGTCGTGCGCCAGAGCAGGAGGAAGGTGGGACGTGTGTGCTGAATCGGGGTGGTGTGTTCGGACGAGCTCGTAGTCTGCGTTGTTATCGTATATAGGTTAGATACGTGGTAGTGGGGAGAGTATCGCGGCGACGTACATCTATCCTTTATCTGTTCCTGTGTCGCGCCGTAGGGTAGATGAAATATCTGGTGAGGAGTTGGCTTTGGATGAGTAGGATATGGAAAGAGGTCCTTGGCCAGGAAAGGTGTCGAGTTATCGTCAGTGGTATCGGCATGGTCTGGTGCCATTGTACCGTAGGATGCTAGCAGGGCGCCATGACGAGCTAACAGACAAGATCTCGGTGCCCTTGGTCTGCAGTGAGAGGTATTCACAGAACCGTCTATTGGTGTCCGGATGTGGTGAATTGAGTTGAGAAGAGTCGAAGGACGGAATGTCCTTGACC
>Ga0247742_10002158_pt1 | contig 13060 bp, 12 predicted proteins | sample UWRJL208509C2_FD_180944 | JGI IMG/M metagenome (GOLD analysis project Ga0247742, IMG submission 180944) | Plant litter microbial communities from Arlington Agricultural Research Station in Wisconsin, United States - UWRJ-L208-509C-2 | ecosystem: Environmental > Terrestrial > Plant litter >...
CGTCTCCGGCGCCCGCTACATCGGGCAAGTCGATGACAGTCCGATCGTTGCCCGGCGCTCGGCCCTGACCTCGGCCGTGGCGATGAACTATTCGTTCTAACCCGTTCTTGGAGGAAACCGGTGGCGACTGCGAACCGTGTGCTGAAGGCGACCTACGATTTCCTTGACGCGCTTGAATGCGCCGACTGGTTCTCGGCACGACGGCACTGTTGTGCGATTCGCGACACGGCGCGCGCCTACGGTGATCTGGCCGTGTCGGCGGCCGCGCAAGCGGTCGTGCAGTTGCTGGGTCCGGCTGTGGAGGACGACGCATTGGCCCGCGGACGGACCGATGCGGTCGCCCGCTTGGCCCAGACGGTCGCGACGCGCCTGGAACCGGATGACATGGGCATCGGTTAAACCCTCGCCTAGGTCACTGCGTTGCGCCTTGGCAGGCTAAGCGTGACCTCCAGGCCTCCGTCTACCCGGTTTGCCGCCCGCATCATCCCGCCATGAGCCTCCACGATAACGCTGGCGATCGATAAACCCAGCCCGCTGCCGCCGGAATGCCGGCCGCGGGAGTGTTCCGCTCGCCAGAAGCGATCGAATATGCGCGGCAGCTCATCGGCCGGCACACCCGGTCCGCGGTCCTGGACGATGAGGCGAGTCGTGCCCGACGAGGCGACGAGGCGCACCGTCAGGGCGTGGCCGGACCCGGCGTAGCGGACCACGTTCTCGATGAGGATGGAGACGACCTGCCCCAGGCGATCGCGGTCGCCGTACCAGGGCGCCGGCGAAGGTGCCTCGACGCGACTATGGATGCCTGCTGCTTCCAGGGCCGGGGCCGACCAGTTCATCCGATCGCGAATCAGCTCCGCGAGATCGAACGCGTCCTCGTTCAGACGCAATTCGCCCGCGCGTGCCACGGACAAAAAGTGTAGGTCCGAGACCAGGCGATTCAACTGGACCAACTGGCGAAGAATCATCGCCAGTTGGTCGGGCTGCGGCTCGAACACCCCATCGAGAATGCCCTGCAGTCGACCCATCGCGGCATTGAGCGGCGTGCGCAGTTCGTGCGCCAGGATCGCACTGGAATCCAGCACTTCCCGCTCGTAACGCGAGAGCTTCTCGCACATGGCGTTGAAATCCTCGGCTAGGCGATTGAGTTCGGCCGGCGCGTTCGGTACCAGCTCCGCACGGGAGGAGAAGTCGCCCTGAGTCACCCGCCTAGCCGTAGCGGCGACGATGGAAAACTGCCGCGACAGCGGGCGTGCGGTGACAAAGCCGAGCACTACGATCAGCGGTATCGAAGCAGCCATGAGCGCGTAGAACAGCAGCCAGTCCGTACCGAGAATGCCTGGGACGACATCCTGAGGCTGGTAGTACTGCCGCAGGTAGCCCCACAACTCCTGCTCGTGTTGTGCGGGCGATGCGCTTATCGTGCGAATGCGTTCGAGTGTGGCCGGAGGGATTTTCTGTTCGGTCAGATAGGTTTCGGTCGCGAACCGCAGCCACATGCACAGGGCGATGAGGGAGACCACGCCCAGCGCGAGCAAGCTCATGCGTACGGCCACCCAGCGCCATAGGGAGTGGGGCCGAACGACCTTCGCACGGCGATCCCCGCTCATCGGTAGCGGTACCCGACCGAGCGCACGGTCACTAGCACGCCCGTCACATCGACCGCTTCGAGCTTGCGCCGCAAGTTGTGCACGTGGGTATCCACCACGCGCTCTAGCGCATCGCTGTCCGGCAGGCACGCCTCGAGCAGCTCGGCACGCGTAAAGGCCTTGAACGGGGTTTTCATCAGCATTGCCAGGATGCCGAACTCGGTCGGGGTCAGGTCCAGCACGACGGCGCCGCGCGTGGCGTGCGCGACCATAGCTGTCACCGATTCGGTATCCACCGTCACCGGGCCCTCGACAAACGATAAGGCGGCGGGCGCAACTTGCAACGCACGACGCAACACCGCGTGCACGCGCGCGACCACTTCGCGCGGGCTGTAGGGTTTGACGATGTAGTCGTCGGCGCCGTAACGAAGGGCGCCGATCTTGTCGGGCTCATCACCCAGTGCGGTCAGCATGATGACGGGTGTCTGGCTGGTCCGCCGGATCGTGGTAAGCACGTCGGTTCCGCTGATGTGAGGCAGCATGACATCGAGCAGCACAATATCCGGATGCCATTGTGCATGGACCTCGATCCCTCGCCGGCCATCCGGAGCGACATGAACCTCGAAGCCATCTTTCAGCAAATAGGCCTGGAGGATGCTCGCGCTGTCGGCGTCATCTTCCACGACGAGCACGCGTCGCGCCATCGTTCGCTCCCTTGATCAAATCTTAAAGAAAGGCCGATAAAGCCTTGAGATAGGTCATTAACAATGCGCCCAGCTTATCAGTCTGGGAGCAGGCAGTGCGTCCGTTGGTCCACCACGATCGATTCCTCTGGCCGCATTCGGCCGCGCTAATCTTTGTGCTCGTTGTATGCAGCCTCGCGTCGGCTTGTTCGCTGGCTCCCGCCTACCAGCGGCCGGCCATTGCACTGCCGGCTACGCTGGGCAGCCCCACGCAGGCATCGGCGGAAGCGAGTCCAACGGCTCCCAAAGAGGTGGTTGCGTTATCCGCCGAGGAAACGCGCTTTCTCGGCGCGTTCGCGCCCGAGGGGGAAGCGATCCGCATCGTGTCCGCTGCGCTGTCGGCCAACCCCGACATGCGTGCCGTCGCCTCCCAAGTGGCCGAGGCACGGGCCAGCGCGGCGGCGCAGCGCGCGTCATTGTTTCCCCAGATCGGCGGCACCCTGCAGCGCGACAAGGTCCAGCTTGACGATCCGAACGCCGCCGCGGTGCTGGGCCGCGATTTCAGATCGGCGACGCTGGATTTTCGTTACGAGCCGGATTTCTTCGGTCGCCTGCACAGCCTGTCGGACGCCGCCTCGCACGAATACCTGGCCAGCGAAGCCGGACGCAAGGAGGCGCGCGGCGCGTTGATCGCCGAGGTGCTGGGTGCCTACGTCGACGAGCGTACTGGCGCCGAGGTCACCGACAAACTCCGCGCGGCCGATGCGGCCGCTCAGGCCCTGGTGGCCAATGCGGTGACGCAGCACCGTGTCGGCACGCTCTCCGCCGACGATCTGCAGGCACGCCGCGATCAGGCCGCACGGGTGCATGTGTCGGCACTTGACGCGCAGCGACAGCACGAGGAGGCGCTGCGCTACCTGGGCTCGCTGACCACCTTCACGCTGCCCGCCCCCACCGCCGAGCCAAGCCAGCTCGCCCGCGTGGATACCGAGGCGACCGGTCTGGCAGCGCTACCCTCCCAGATCCTGCTGGACCGGCCGGATGTCGTACGCGCCGAAGAACGCCTGCGCGCCGCCAACGCCAGCATCGGCGCCGCCCGCGCCGCGTTCTTCCCTTCCATCCAGCTCTCCTCCTCCATAGGGCATGTCTCGTCGGATCTGGATCATCTATTCGGTTCCAATACGGGCGGCTGGACCTTCCTCCCGCAGCTGAGCCTGCCGATCTTCGACGGTGGCGCGCGCCGGGCGAATCTGGACCTGGCCACCGCACGCAAGAACACGGCGGTGGCCAACTACGAGTCGACGGTGCAACGCGCGTTTCGCGAGGTCGCCGACGCGCTGGGTGCGCGCGAGTTGGTCACGACCAGGGTCGCTCGCCTGGATCAGATGTGTCGGGCCGACGCAACACGACTGCTCAAAGCACTGGATCGGTATCGGCAGGGTTTGGAAGATCCTGCGCAAGTACTCGTGCGCACCATCGATGCCGCCCAGGTCCAGATCGACTGCGCCTCGGCCCAGCGTGATCAGGCCCTCAATCGCGTGGCGGTGTTCCGCGCGTTTTACGGCGTCTCGCTGCCGGCCGCGCGCCTCGCCGTGGTCGGCCCGCAGCCATGACTCCTCCGCGCCCCTTCGTCCCCACGCCCGGTGCGCACGCACCGCGCGCCCTGTCCCTTACCCGCGACCGCCTGCCTGCGCGTCGCGCAGGTCGCCTATGCCGGAGTTCGTTTGAGATGACACGTCTACCACTACGGGTCGCCGCCCTTTTCACGCCCCTGTGGCTGAGTGCGTGCGGCGAGGCCCCTAAAGAGGTCGCGGCGCCACGCACCGTGCTGCTGGCCGAGGTCACTGCGGCACCGGGCGCGGTCTCGCAAGTGACCGCCGAGGTTCGTCAGGCACAGCGCGCCCGGCTGAGCTTCGATGTCGCCGGTCGTGTCGCGCGGATCGCGGTCCAGCCAGGCGACGCGTTCATCCAGGGGCAGGTGCTGGCCGAGCTCGATCCTGAGCCGATCCGGCTGCATCTCGCGCAAGCGCAGGCGGACGCCTCCGCAGCGCGCGCGGACGTCCTGGATCGTGCCGAGCAGCTGCGTCAGCAGCGCGCCCTGTTCGACGACGGCGCCGCCTCGCAGATCGCCCTGTCCATGGCGCGGGCAGCCGATCAGGCCGCCCGCGGCAAGGCCAACGCCGCCGACGCCGCGGTGGCCCTGGCCAGTCGCGACTTAAAGCACACCGTGCTCGTGGCGCCCTTTGCCGGCCGAGTGGTGTCACGCGCGGAGGAACCGATGCACGATATCGCCGCCGGTCAGGTCCTCCTGACCATCGATGGCCAAGGGCAGTTCGAGGTCGTGGCGTCGCTGCCTAGTAAGGCGCGCGCAGAGGTCTCGGTGGGCAGCGAAGCGACAATTACGGTGGCCGACGGTACGGCCCTGCCGGTGCGCCTGACCCAGTTGTCCGACCATGTCGGCAAAGGCGCAACCCTAGAGGCGATTTTCCGCACCAACGGCGCGCCGACAGCCCTAGCGGCGGGGCAGTTGGTGCCCTTGCGCCTGAGCGGTGGTCCGGCTAGCGGTCAGCTGGCCATTCCGCTCACCGCCGTGCTGCCGGGCGCCAGTGCGGGCACCGACAGCGTGTTCGTTTTTGATGGCACTCACGGTCAGGTGACCCGAAAAGCCGTGACCCTGGCCGGTTGTGCTGGTGACCGCGCGCTGGTCCGTTCGGGCCTCGCGCTGGGCGACTGGGTCGTGAGCGCAGGCACCGCGTTTTTGACCGATGGCCAGCACGTGCGCGAGTTCGAAGGCGCAAGTCAGCTGGAGAGCCGCTGACATGCTGCTGACCCGCTCGGCGCTCAACGCCAGCCGCCTAACCCTCTTCGTTGCCGCGCTGATCCTCATCGCTGGCATCTGGACCTTCCTGCACTTCCCCTCCCAGGAAGAACCCTCGGTCACTGTGCGCGATGCGATCGTCTCTATTAGTCTGCCCGGCATGGCCACCGACGAGGTGGAGGACATCCTGGCCAAGCCTGCCGAAGAGCGTTTGCGCGAACTGGGCGGACTAAAGACCATCGCTACCACCGTGCGGCCGGGGTCGGTCGTGATCCAGTTGACTGCTTACGACAACGTCACCGACCTGGATGCGATGTGGCAGAAGGTGCGCTCCAAGCTGACCGAAGTCGCCCTGACCTACCCGCAAGGCACCATCGGCCCGTTCCTGGACGACGATTTCGGTCGAGTCTCGGTTGCCTCGATTGCCATCACGGCGCCTGGCGTCAGCCTGGCCCAGATGCGCGAACCGATCAAACGCTTCCGCTCGGACCTGTATGCGCTAAATGGGGTCGAGCGGGTGGCTTTCTATGGGCTGCAGGACACCCAGCTGTACCTGCAGTTCGACAAGAGCAAGCTCACCTCGCTCGGCCTGAGCCCGATGGCGGTTGCCCAGCAGCTCGCCGCGCAAAACGCCATCGCTTCCGCGGGACAGCCCTCGGTATCCGGGCTGGGCGTGTCGGTAGTTGTGGAAGGCAAGATCCGCTCGGTGGACGATCTACGCGGTTTCCTGCTGTCCGTGCCCCGTGGCGACCAAAGTCAGGACGTCGCGCTGGGCGAGGTGGCGACCATCCAGGCCATGCCCACCGATCCACCGCAAAGCGCGGCGGTCTACCAAGGGCAGCAAGCGGTCGTCGTATCGGTCTCCATGGCCAAGGGCCTGGATATCGCCGCGTTCGGCAAAGCGCTGAAGGCGCGGATTGCCGAGGCCGGCCGTCGTTTGCCGGCCGGCTTTGACGCCCACGTGGTGACCTTCCAGGCCGATGTCGTCGCTCGCGAAATGGGAAAGATGCACCACGTCATGGGCGAGACGATCGTCATCGTCATGGCGGTGGTGATGCTGTTCCTGGGCTGGCGGATGGGTCTGATAGTCGGTTCAATCGTACCGCTGACGATCTTGAGCTCGCTGATCGTGATGCGCGCGCTCAACATCGAACTACAGATGGTCTCGATGGCGGCCATCATCCTTGCGCTGGGCCTGCTCGTCGACAACGGCATCGTCATCGCCGAAGACATCGAGCGGCGCCTGAAAGCCGGCGAAGAGCGGCGCCAGGCATGCATCGATGCGGGACGGACGCTCGCAGTGCCACTGCTGGTATCCACTTTGGTCATCGTCTTTGCATTCTCGCCGTTCTTCCTGGGCCAGACCAGCACCAACGAGTACCTGCGGTCGCTGGCCATCGTGCTGGCCGTGACCCTGCTCGGTTCGTGGGTGCTGGGCCTGACCGTTACGCCGCTCCTGTGCTTCTACTTCGCCAAGATCCATGCGGACGCCGCCGACGCGGCCGACCACGAATCGCCCATCTACCGCGGCTACCGTCGCGCGATTGGCTGGGTGCTCAATCACAAAGTGATTTTCGTTGGCGTCATGCTTGCCTTGCTTGGTGGTGCGGGCTGGACGCTGTCACGCCTGCCCTACGACTTCCTGCCCAAGTCGGACCGTTTGCAGTTCCAGATTCCGCTGACCTTCCAGGCTGGCGTCGACTCGCGACAGACCCTGGCCTCGGTGCGCCAGATCAGCGAGTGGCTGGACAACCGCAAGATCAACCCCGAGATCGAGAACAGCGTCGGGTATGTCGCCGACGGCGGTCCGCGCGTGGTGCTCGGACTGAACCCGCCGCTGCCGGGGGCAAACATCGGCTACTTCACCGTGTCGGTGATGCCAGATACCGACATGGACGCGGTAATTGGGCGCACGCGCAACTACCTCGCCAACGAGTTTCCCAACCTGCACGCCGAGCCCAAACGTTTCTCCCTGGGGGCGACCGAAGCCGGCGTAGCCGTGTACCGCGTGAGCGGCGAGGACGAGGCGACACTACGTTCGCTGAGCGCGCAGGTCGAAGCCGTGCTGCGTACGCTGCCGGGCACGTTCGACACGACCAATAGCTGGGGACCACGTGTGCCTCGCTATCGCGTCACGATCGATCAGCGCAAATTGAACGCCAACGGGATCACACGCGAGGACGTGCTGCGTGCGCTGCAGGTGCGCTACAGCGGCTTTCAGGCTGCTTCGATCGACGATGGCGGTGCCACCGTACCCATCGTGCTGCGCGGCAGTGCAACCGAGCGCGCCTCGGACGCCGACCCGGGCGATACGCTGATCTATTCAGCCAGTTCGTCCATGTCTCCCGTGGCACTCAACGCGCTGGCCACGATCGCCCTAGATTCGGAACCGGGCGTGGTACAGCGGCGTAACCTCAGCCGCACGATCACGGTAACCGCGCGCAATCCCACCCTGACTGCCCAGCAGATTGCCGATCGATTGGCGCCGGCGATCGCGAGTGTCCGTCTGCCGCCCGGCTACGCGATCACGCTCGGTGGCGAGATCTCAGATTCGGCCGAAGCTAACGCGGTAATCGCCCAGTACATGCCGCTGGCCATCGGCGGTATGTTGTTGCTCTTCGTCTGGCAGTTCAACTCCTTCCGCAAGGTGTTCATCATCGTCGCCAGCGTTCCCTTCATCCTGATCGGTTCGACGCTGGCCCTGGTCGTCAGTGGGTATCCGTTCGGGTTCATGGCGACCTTTGGCCTGCTCGCCCTGGCGGGCATCATCGTCAACAACGCGGTGCTGCTGCTTGAGCGCATCGAGGCGGAGTTGGCCGAAGGGCGCCATCACCACGAGGCGGTGATCGAAGCGGCAATCAAGCGACTGCGCCCGATCGTGATGACCAAGCTGACCTGCATCGTCGGCCTGATTCCACTGATGCTGTTTGCCGGCCCCTTATGGACAGGCATGGCCATCACCCTCATCGGAGGCTTGCTGCTGGGTACGCTGGTGACCCTTGGTCTGATCCCGCTTTTGTATGACACCCTCTTCCGCGAAAGGGATGCTCGGCCGCACCACGAGTCCGACGCGCCTCGTATCGGAAGCCCGCCCGCCCGACCGTTACCGGGGGCCTTGCCATGATCGAACCGCCGAAAAGCAGCGTACGCATCGTCTATTTGGAAATGGACCCGGCACCCCAGATGCCGGGCGAGGAAACCTTCTACGCTGTCTTGGACCCGTTCCCATCGGGTCGCTGGAAAGCCGCGTTCACGCAGGCGCTGAGGACCGGGCCCGAGCTGGTGCGTGAGGCGACCTTCAGAACCTTTCATGGCAAGGCTACCCTGCGCTTCACCGTCCCGGAGCAGCAGGTAACCGGGGCCATCCAGGCGTTGAAAGCACAGGTCCTTGCGGTCGGATCACGCACCGTACCCGGCCAGATCCAGCGTTCGATGGACCGGAACCAACGTCTTGACCAGCTTGCGGAGAGGTCTAGACCCCAAATCCATGGCACATGCACCGACTGACACCCCGTGTCCCCGGACGATGGCTAGCGAGCTTCGTTGTATGCGCTGGATGCATTTCCTCACCCACGCATGCGGGTGACTGGAGCGGGACCGCCGCTGTGAGCTCACAACTGGTCGATCTTGGTGTAGCCGTCACCCGTGACGCCCCCGTGGTGCAAGGAGAGGCAAGCTGGCTGTCGCAAGATGGCTGGGTCTTGAGTGTCTCGAGCAGCTACCAGATCGGGGCGCCGCGCCAGTGGACGGAAGGCATCGTACAGGTGGCAAAGGCGTGGCAGCCCTCTGAGAACTGGCAGCTACAAGCTAATCTTATCCATTACCGGTACCCCTCGAGCGACAGCAGCGCCCGTGCGCTCGACCGAACAGAATTCGGCGGCACGCTGATGTTCCGTGACGTGCTCACGCTGAATGCTTGGACCCTCGAGCTCGCCCATCGACCGGGCGGTCTCCGCAGCGAGGCGGACGCAGGCCTGCGCTGGCCGCTGACGACTCGCCTTTCCGCGAGCGCTGCCCTTGGAGTCGCCCAGTACCTTGCACCGCGTAGCTGGTACCCCGGCAACAAGCGACCGGACTGGTTCAGCTATGGTCATACGGGACTGCGTTGGGACGATGGTCCGTGGCAAGTCGAGATTCTGCACATTACAAGCAACTTCCGCCGGACCCGTTACGAGTTTCCGGTAGCTCCATGGGTGACGACAGTGGCGCGGCGCTTCTGATCCGGCGCCCGCCCGATGGCCGAATTCGACCGACTCCTCATACGGCACGCTTGTTGATGGCAAGCGTCCGAGGCAGACTTCCAGCATGTCAACTCCGGCTCTCCACCTTCGAAGCTACCAGTCACCGACAGGGCTTGCCCGCCATGATCAGGCCCAGTGGGTGCTCTCGTTGTGCGGCGAGATGGAAGTTGAGGTGTCTGGTCATGCCGGACGCCTAAGCGAAATCCAAGGTGTTTTTGTCGCGTCGGGCGAGCGTCATGACCAGTCCGCTCGCGAGCCCAACCGCTTTCTGGTCGTGGATTGTCCGCAAGAGATGCTCGATGACAACACGCATGAGTCGCTTTGCCGACAGCCGTGGCTGGCTGTGCCTGTCAGCCTAAGGCAGCGCTTGGCGGCACTGGCCACGCACGGCACGCCAGCGGACGTCATGCCGCTACTGCTCGCCCACTTTTCCCCCAGTGCAGAACAAGCGCGTTTGCACAGGCTCTGCGCACGGATCGAGGCAGCGCCGGCGGCGCGGTGGACGGTACACGCTATGTCAGAACTCACTGGCCTGAGCGTCAGTCGCCTGCATGCCGTGTTCCGCGCCTATTTCGGGACGTCCCCGCAGGCCTGGCTCAGTGCCTGCCGTTTGCGACGAGCAAAGCACGCTCTTGAAACCTCATCTGCCCAACTCGTCGACATCGCAATCGGACTTGGCTATTCGGAGCAGAGCGCTCTCACCCGGGCCTTTCACCGGGAAGTAGGCATCGCTCCTGGTGAATGGCGCGACCTGCACCAGTAGTCTGGGTCAAGACCCACTGTCGTTGCCTCGCTACGCTTGCCGCCCTTTCCCGGTGCCGGCATGTCATGAACCGATCCATCCTTTGGGGCATCGCTAATGGCGCCGCCGCAGGCGCCCTTTGGGGCATCATCTTTCTCGTTCCAGCCGTGCTCCAGGGATACACGCCTGTGCAGCTCGCCCTCGGGCGATATCTCGCCTACGGCGCGATCTCGACGGTGCTGCTGTTACCACGTCTCAAACGGTTCTCCCTGCGATTCGGCTTGCGCGACTGGCTGACCCTTGCGTGGCTCAGCGTGGTCGGAAATCTCATGTACTACGCGTTGGTGGCGTTCGCTGTGCAAAGCGCGGGAGGTGCGGCGACATCTCTGGTGGTCGGACTTGTTCCGGTGGTTATTGCAATGGCTACCTTGTCTGAGCCCGACACCGTCGCCCTGCGCCGACTAGCGCCGGCCCTTGCAATGAGCGTGGCTGGAGTCGGACTCATCGCCTGGCAAGCGTTTTCAACCGAAGCCACGAGCATACCGCGTGGCATGCGCCTGCTTGGCCTGCTTTGCGCAGCGGGAGCCTTGCTGTCCTGGTCCGCCTACTCCATCGGCAACAGCCGGGCACTGGCCCGACGTCCAGACGTCACTGGTCACGACTGGTCGCTTCTTACCGGCCTGATGACGGGCGTTATTGCACTGGCGTGCATACCATTGATGCTGGCGTTGCCCGGCGCGACGCACACGGCTGGTAGCTGGTCCGTATTCTGGCTGACATGCACAGGCGTTGCGGTCCTGGCGTCTATCCTCGGCAATGCATGCTGGAATCGCGCCAGTCGCGCCCTGCCCCTTTCCCTATCGGGACAGATGATTGTCTTCGAAACTCTGTTTGCTCTCTTGTATGCCTTTGCGTGGCAACGTAGGTGGCCGACAGGAACAGAATGCGTAGCGATTGTGTGCCTGCTAGCCGGCGTCGTGTTGTGCGCACGTGCGCACCTTGCGAAAAAGCGAGGAGCTGCCGGGCTGAAAAAAAGTGGAAGCGCTTTAGCCCACGAACGCGACTGAACAAAACGCGGAACTCACCGCAGGTGGACGTCACTGCTCGCGTTATCCCCCCCTGCTCGAAACCGTTGCGGCCCCTTCAATGCGTGCACGTTGCCGGGGCGATATCATGGCGTACTACCGCACACGGCAGCCACGTGGACAGCAAACGATACGCACACCATAAGCGCGATTCGTCCGGTTCCAACCGGGCCTCGGGCGATGGGGCGAGCTCGCCACCGGCCGTCGCGTCGCCGACTATCTGGCCGTGAGCGTCCGTGACAACACTCAAAAATCCTACGCCGCGGGCGTGCGTCATTTTGAAGAAGCCTGCAGCGGCCTGCTGCCAGCGACCGCGCAGCGTGTGGCTGAATACCTCGCCGCCTACGGCGCGACGTTGTCGACCAACACGCCGCGCAGTCGCCTTGCGACTCTGGCCAGTTGGCACCAGTCGCATGGATTCACCGATCCGACACGGTACCCGCTCGTTCGCCAGACGCTCAAAGGCATCCGCTCACTGCACAACGTGCCGGAGCGTCGCGCCCAACCGTTGCAGCTGCGCGATTTGACCATCCTGGATACGTGGATGGCCCGCGCCCTTGCTGACGCCGACTCCGATGGCGACCGCGCCATGGCCGGCGCTGGACGCCCAGACTAACCCGAGGCTGGGCGGTCTTGAGCCGGTGGGTTGTAGCCGGCCGCTCTCACTCGCGCCGAACCGGCTATGCGTTCGAACGGCCGCTGTGTGCGGTCTTCGACGACAAGGCATCCTACGAATCCGATATGACGGAAGTCATTCGGGCGGGATACGTCGAGGGCGAAGACGATCATCTAGGCAACGCTTTCGACACCGAATAGGGCATGCATGATCCCGCAACGTTCGTGCGGGGCCTCACGCTTGCGAACGAAGAATCGGCAACCCTGGAATTTAGGTCAGTGGCCTCAGTAGACGCTGGCGAGACCGTTGGCAAACAAGTCGCCCGTTACCTCATCGGCTTTCTCAACCAAAGCGGGGCCGCATCCGGTTTGGCGTGAGCGACGCCGGAGTGGTCAAGGGCATCATTATTCGCCGTGACCAGCGCGACGACGTAGGAGCCGGTTGTGAATATCCCTGGACAAACACCCAAACGGCTTTCGGCGAAGGGAAGCTGCCACGCGCCCAGGTTGCGAGTCGGCGTGCTGCAGTCGCCGGCGACCGGGTTCGCATGCCCTTGGATGGGCGATCATCTGTCGGCAATTCTTAGGGGATTCGGCAAGTAATCGTCCGGCTTGAAGGGTCTTCGCATTCGCTGGGTGGCGAAATCGACAAACGCGCGAAGCTTCGGCAGTGACTGACTTCGACTCGGGTAGTAAAGGGAAAGACCGGGAACCTCTTCACAATACGGTTCGAGCACGGTCTGCAGATCACCACGTTCAAGATGCGACATCACGAGCGAGTGTGGCAATTGGAAGAGCCCAACACCTCTCAGCGCCGACCGAACGCAGGCTTCGATGTCGTTAATCACGAGGGGCCCCGCGACGCCCACCGTGATGCGCTTACCATCGACGACAAATTGCCAATGATCGAGAGCTCGCACAGATTGACGAAGCAGGATGCAACGGAAGTTCTGCAGATCGTACGGAGATGATGGCCGGCCGTGCTCCCTGAAGAACGCCGGGGAGCCGACGACAACAAAGCGCTCCGGTGGCGTTAGCCATATCGCGACCATATCGATCTGGACGAAATTTCCCAGTCGTATCCCTGCGTCGAATCCCTCTTCCACGATATCGATGGGGTGGTCGTCGCCTACTAGTTCGAGTTCGACATTGGGGTGAGCGTCGAGAAAGTCCGGCAGCAGGCGATTCACGAGCAGCGGCACGATGGGCCTGGGCATATTGATGCGCAGTCGACCGGTAATCTCGCCACCCAGGCCGCTCGCGGCGTCCAATCCCGCGGTCAGCATGTCG
>Ga0247742_10002160_pt1 | contig 13058 bp, 20 predicted proteins | sample UWRJL208509C2_FD_180944 | JGI IMG/M metagenome (GOLD analysis project Ga0247742, IMG submission 180944) | Plant litter microbial communities from Arlington Agricultural Research Station in Wisconsin, United States - UWRJ-L208-509C-2 | ecosystem: Environmental > Terrestrial > Plant litter >...
TCGCGCCAAATGCGATTCCGAACAGGAATTGTCCTAAGAGCAGCGCGACGAAAGCTTGAGCGACCTTTGGGCGCATACGGATCGCTCCATAAAGGCTATTCAATGAGAAACACATTAATTGAAGCGCCCAGGATTACACAGACGCCACATACCCAACGCAGCAGGAAGCAGCAAGCGAGAGGTAGTTGAGGATATGGAGAAAGACGGTCAGACGTTGGAAATTATTGAATACGTGTTCTATAGATGTGGTTCAGCATTCTAGATTAGATTTGAACCAATAGAGGACGAACCTAATTTCTCTGCAATTATTGCACCTCCCACCGTAAAGCAGACTGAGGCTATCAGCAGCAGCGTGGAAAATAACAGGACGGCGACACGAGCGGGCATGAAGCGGAAGACATAGATAGTGCGCCCCTTTGCCTCTATCGCAGTGCTTGTGCGGGAAAGCACCGGGGATGGGATGTTCGTGTTACTCATGGTATCCTGGACTATTGGGAGGCTTGTCGAGGTTGTTTGGACTGCAAGAGGTAGATGTGTTCTTTGTCGTGAATTCGAATGACAGAGATAGTTTCTGGGATATTAGGACCAGCCTAGAATGTTCAGGCACTGTAAAGGGAGCTTTGAGAGCCTAAGGAACAGGACCAGCCTGTTCGATGTGGTAGAGAACAACATCAGAAAGATGACATTCGTTTCACCCTCGGGCGCTTTGGTGTTCTCACGATCTAGTGCCGGAAATAGGGCGGTGAGCGCTCAAGTGTTCGCAATTGCATGATCCCATGTGGATGCCAGATTTCAACGTGATCTGTTTGAGGAGAAATCGAAGAGAGAAAAGACATTATAAGGTAGATTTGTCTCATGCGAGGTGTGATGCATGCATAGGTGTATGGCGAGTTGACTTTCGTTGGCTCTCCAACTTGTATACTCACATCCTCAATCGAATCGTTATTTAAACGTCTAGGCGCTTACTGATTGGAAGAAAGCAATAGAGAATAGGTAAACATCAAGGGTATCTGGGACAGCATATCAAAGCAAACTAGTGTCGTAAGTCGTCATGAAAAGGTTCTAAGGGCCAGTCTGGAAACTCTCTAATCACTGTCATCTTCATCGGAATTGTTATCAGGACTTGCAGCTTTTCGTTCAAGGTGGTATTGGTAGCCGACAAAGTTCATCACACTAGAGAAAACGAACCGTTATCAAAACCTACGTTGTAAAAATAGAAAAAAAGGACTCACTAAATCGTGCCATCTGCACAACCAACCACGACCTCCTCGTGGCTGAGTTGCATCGACATAGGGTTCTTCTCAGGTGTTGCCAAACCCGCGAACTTGGGAGGCAATGGACCGAGTAGACCCTTCACACCTATGGTCGATCCTAGACTGGTTTCAGCAAGAGCACCCCATGCACCTGTGAGAGGGGCAATGTGTGTTTCGATATCAACTGATGGAGGCAGATGGCGGGCAATGAATGCCAGGTCATCTTCATCCTCGCCCTCAATCTTCGTTGGTGTGTCTCTGTCCTGGTGTGTCGACATGAAGATCTACAGAGAAATAATTCAATCGACTTCAGCGCAAATAAACAGAAACTTAAAGAATCAGAACATACCCGCCTGTCAGCCCCTGCCCTAGAGCTAAACCTTGTTGCAGTGACCACTCTCCTCTTTCTAGGATCAACAGCACCAACCGCCACGTCAGGGGTGTCCACAATCGCGACCAGCTTCGGCGGCGCAGTCAAAATCGTCGCACGACCAAACCTGAAGGGGAATCCAGCACCCACACTACCACTACCAGGAGCTGGTGTGCCATTCCTGGGTGAAGGACTGAGCGGCGTCGTAGGCGTTCGTGGACCCCCAACGCTGAGCCTTGATTTGTTCAGCGAGTTAGATGGCGTAACGAGTGAAATCCTGCGTGGGTTATGAGGCGTTGACGAGATGCTGTTTGATGTACTGGATCGACTGAGGACAGAGCCTGCGCGTATGCGTGGAGGACCCTGGCTGGCTGTCATGGCTATAGGTGATGTAGCGGTGAGAGAGGCGGATGCGATTGGCGCTTCTTCGCCTTCTTGCCATTGCAGGTGCAGAATGACAGATTTGGTGGCACACTGTCTGAGATTTTAGTTGGACGTTCATAATAATGATAAATTAAGCTCGACGTACAGTCATCTGGGTACCTTTGGCGGCGAACCATCTATGAAGAAATTGTTGTCAGAATATTTAATTTGGGTGCCATTATTGTCAGACTTACTCCAGCATGTTATTGGGCGCCGCTCCAACATTGAGCAGCTTCGCATTCAACACTGGATCTCCAGCACCAAGTTCGGACAACTTGAACTGTGAAATCATCTCTCTCCGTTCTGTACATTACGTTAGCACAGTCTAACAAATCAATGGATCTAAGAAACGCACTTATAGAAAACACCCGCACAATCCCGTCAATCGTCACGCTGACCACTCTCTCGCCTTCATCACCGCCATCAATGAGTTGCACACCTATGTTGATCGTCGTCTGCTGGCCAAACCGAACGATTTTTGTTCCAGCACGCCAGTCCCAGCAAACGAGAGCTTTGTCAGCGCCTGCGGAAACAAGGTTTTTGGATGAGAGTGCAACGGCGCGGATGCCATTTAGATGTCCTGCCAGTTGTTGTAGTGGTGTGAAGGTTACAGAGGAGAAAAGGTGGACGCGTCTAAGGCATCCCGAAAGGTCAAACTAAGGCAGCAACGGATAAACGAAGAAAAACATACCCAACATCGTGGAAACCAACCACAAACACCTCTTCCTCAGCCAAAAAGTCGACACAGCTCACAGGTTTCTTCACCTGCAGACATTTCTTCATCTCACCCGTCTCGATATCCCAGAACCTGATCGTTTCATCGTAGCTTCCACTGATCAGTCGTTTACCACGAAGGAGGAGAGTGGTACAGAAGTTGGTGTGACCGTTAAGGAACCGGATGCTTTGTGGGAGCGCGTTGCGGAAGTTGGATTCGCGGTGGTGGAGCGAGCGGTAAAGAGGGTACCTGATCAACGCTTGATGTCAGAATCGTGGGGGATAAACAGCGGTAATAGTTGTACTTACCAGCCTTCTGGCTTGGCGGGAGGGTGGATGGGTGATGGGTCGTGTTCGGTGATCTTTAGGCAATGGTATTGCCAAAGAGCGGGGTGTTGCACCATTGCTTGCCATTTCCGCGACACCTGAGATGTTAAAATCAGACGGGTAAGAGGGCCCTGAAAGAAATGATTGCATACGGGCTCGATGGCTAGCAGCTCGCGAACTGAGAGCAACTTGAGGATCCGGAAAGCCAAGTCTGGCGCAAGATTTCCGACCACGTCAAAGGTTGACTTTTGGTACTTCTCAAGAAGTAAGATCTGTAAACGAATGTCTCCTGGAAGGCATGCTGAGGAACGAAGTTAGCCATGACGGGCTACACTGTCCAGGAGAGGAACGTACAATCTAGGATGATGGCAATCCTGTCAGAAGAACAACGTCAAGATTATTCAACAAGTATTATGGAGAGAGAAAACGCACAATCTCATCCTCTCGTCTCTGCTCATGCCTCTGAGCGCCTTCCTCACATCAGTCTCACTAAACTGACCCATCCCATTGCCCTTGATAGCCTTCGCCAGGTCAGCATCTCCGTCATCGCTATCCCCATCATCATCATCCCGATACCCACTCCAGTACCCTTTCCTCTTCTTGCCTCCGCATATGCAGAGTCCAACATCAGTAGGGTCCAGTAGAAGTTTATTGCTATTGGCAGCACTTCCAGGAGCGGGGGCTGCTTCACGAAGGACGCGGACTTGGGCTTGAAGAGCGTGCAGTTGGGCCGCGGTCGAAGCCTGAGCGCGCTCAAGAAGCCGTTTATAGTGTAGAATCTTGCGAGTATGCATCTGCAAGATGTTTTGAAGTGCCGTGTCCATCTAGAGAAGCGGAGAATGTATAAGCTGTATGACCACCTTGACGGTTCTATTACTGACCTCCTCGTCGACATCTCCGTCGTTCACGTCTGTGACCATCTCCAGGCTCATATCATCCCCATCCCAAAAGGCATTACCCAGCCCATCATCGGTAGCCACCGCAGTCCCCGTTCCGTTACTTGTAACCTTGCCCAGAGTGAGCGTATCATCCAAATTTTGAAGCTTCCGAAGCGAATCATGGGGAGAGGACCACACATCACTCGCGGCTCCCTTTGATGGCGTCTTCTTCTTTGGTGTCGACTTTGGTGTAGCTTTTGGCGTTACAGCAGACTGCTTCGACGGTGTAGAATGCTCTTGCGAGTTTGCCTTGTTAGTAAGAGCAAACTTTGGTGGGGTCATGGTGTTGAGGTTTAATGCTCTGGCTTTGACTTTCGCCTGGGGGCTCGGACTGGTGAGGCTGATGGATGGCGAGGAAGCTACCAGTGAAGTTGAGGTTGTGCTGGCAGTTGAAGACGGGATATTGTTCGAACTAGACCGGCTGGGGGTTGATGGTGTCATAGATAAAATTCTGGGACGAGATGGAGAGCCCCCCACATCATTTTTCGGCGACTGGAACGGTTTTGCGAGTTGAGAAGCAGGAGAGGACACGTAGAGTGAAGTCGAACGCGCTATCCTCATCGATCCCGCGACTGAGGGTGTTCCACTTGGTTTCGCATCCTCAGATATTCGACGAGCAGCTGGAGTTTGCCCCGTCGACGCAGTTGAAGTAGCATTATCCAACCGAGGAAAGGACTGTGGGGGTGCAGATGTGCGCCTGCTCCCAGAAAGTGACGGGATGGATGATGATAGCCGGTTAGCTGAGACAGACGGCACTGGCACCGGTACAGGTGTGGCATTGGGAGAACGAGATCGCATCGGTGTGCTAAGCTTGCTGCTGTTCCGGACAGTAGTGCTACCGCTTGCCAACGATGCATTAGAGATGGCCCGTGGTTTTGATATGCTGCTGGTAGACATAGAAGACCCGAGGTTGGACGTCCGCCTGGTGGATCGAGATATACGTGTCGACGATTCAGAGGGCGCACTAGGTGGTTTTGAAGCCATTTTTCAAAGGTCAGAAATAGTTGGTGGTGGTGGAGGTGCTTCGAGTGGGGGAAATCGAAATTGATTGAGAAATTGAGAAATTGAGCTATATGAGGTCTGATAGACCCTAGACAAATCCTGATGGAGTCAGAAAACGACTTTAGATCCAGTGTAATGAGTTTCTCGCACCCAACACCGGCACTCTTGATGTCGAAACGTCCTTCTGATTAATGAGTGTTCAATCACCAATTCCGACGCGTCAATACTCAGAAACGCGTCTCTGAGGTAAGTTAGTGTGTTTCCGTGTAGCTTTAGATACTTCGCGAAGCTCGCGCTCACCTTCACGGACAGGTAAACCTTGAATCGCGCCTGGTCCCAACTGGTGGCCTCAACCCCGCTGATACCGCGTAAGATTTTTGCCCATGGTTCCACACGAGCTCATACCTAGGAACTACACGTATTTTCCTCTGCTACTAATATTTCCAAGAAAAGGAGTCAGTGAGTAGGGCAAGAAAGTGGGGTATAGGTAATAGCGACGATGGCGGCGTTCAACAGACCTTGACGCGAACTGAATTTGCTTCCGTCGTGATCAGGGCATGTTTGGCACCACGCATGTAGCCAAACAGCCTGTACTACTACCAGGTGCGCGAATGAAGGTTGATCTGTTCCACAATTTGAAGCATCGGGGACGGTCTTCACATGGAATGGCGTGGTGTGAACGAGGTAAAAAATGTTGATGATAGCTGTGATACGGTGCTGTCTGGAGGAGAGCAGAACTTAAAAATGATCAAAGTTCATGCAACATACGCGATCATGTGATAGATTTGTCGCGCACGCGTCGCGGTAACGGACCACGGTAGCCTAACTTCTGCATCAAGAAGTGAGGTTGGCATAGTCTGAGGGCCAAGTGCAGATACGTCGATAATTCTATCAGCTCACAAACGAGTCCGCTCTAATATTCACCTGTGAGGTTGTGTTTAATAACCGATAAGCTGTCAACGGCACAAGTAGCACCAGCAACATATATGTGATCTTGTGCATTCCTATTGAGCAGATTTTCTGAGATCAGATCCGACGAAGTCACATAGATTCTATTTTCGCTGAATGGCGTATTCAAATTCAAATTGCTGCTCCACACGAGCTTCATCTCGTTTAAAATTCGTTCCCCTTAGACCGAAAAGCATCTAGTCGAGCTGGCAATGTCATCAAAGTTCTGCTGCCTCAAGTCATAGGCTGGACCCGTCAAAAGGACCTAGCAAGAACCAGTCAGCAAGGCGAACGTAAAATTTTTACGAAAATAAAAGGCCGACTGACTTCTCGTCCAGTACATTGCGGGTGCTCATAAAGTTTGCATTGGAACGGAGCCCCCCCCTCATATGCAGGGACAGCCTACATGTTAATATTCAGCAGAAGCTCCATGATCATTCCTTTTAAAAAATGCCACGCACGCTAGTCACAACGTTGTCCCAACCACCGCCGTCTCGGTTCAGGACGGCGAAATCTCCATAGCAACCTCCGTTTGCGGTGGTGATAGATGTACAACCACCAGTGGGGCCGGGTGCGAGGCCCAGATCCCTGGTACAATGTAAATCCTACTGTGCAATATCAGACACCGTAACTACTTACTTGCAAATGATGACTTCCAAAAACTGGCGCTTCTCGAGCACGGCCTATTTCCAGAGAAACAATGTAAGAAAAGGAAACGGAGGGCAATTTGGAAACTGCATCGTACTGCATCAATAACAGCAGCAGTGGCGCTCGCAATGAGGGATGCAATGAGGACGAGAGAGAACTGCATGATGTTCAGAGGAAGTGAAATTGAAAGCTGATGAAGGCTACTAAAAAATAATGCTGCAAGCCCGCTCTTTGTACAAAGCAGAACTTGCCTTGGCGCATATTTGTAATTCGATTTATCGTGTTACAAATTGCGTCAGTTGGGCTGCACGGTTGGTCACAAAAAAATGACGATGAATGTTCCAATCCCGTATTATCCGTTGTTGGTATTTTTAAGACAATATATAGCCTTGGCACAGCGCGCTTCTCGTCTTCTTTCGCTGCGCATGATGTCGAGGCTTAGCTTGATCTCGGGTCTGATTTTCGAGTCTCTCATCGTACTTGAGTTCTGCCTTCTCAACCATTATCTCCTCACATAGTACTCTTTCCGGTCCAATAGTATTTCCAGTTCAGCCACTAGCCTTGCCGTTACTTCAATATCGCCTTCCTTGGATCTCCTCTCCTCAACGTACGCCAACTCGTTCGCTTTCTCTGCCACCAATGAATTTTCACAGTGCACTCCGTAGACGGTATGTCACCGCAGCGTGTACGAGCGGATCTTGTGTCCTTCAGTTGGATCCGCCACCAAAGGATCATCTCTGGTCACTCGTTTGGATATCAGGATGCCAGAGGATGCCACAGATGTCATTTCTTGAGATACATGTCATCTCGAAATGGGTTTTGGTTCCCAAAAGTTCACAAACCTGCGCCTTAGGTACTCGCTAAACACCCGCTTCCCAATCAAGGTCTCTTATGTTCTAATAATACTTCGAAGCTCTCTGCACCTCGAGGCGCTCTTTCCGATGTCCACGAGCGCTGGTGCTCAAGCACTCACCTCCTGATAGTTACACTGGTTATCAATGATAACTCAAATACTGTCGACGTCTACAACTCTTTCCGAGCCATAGTACCTGACCTTCTGTGTTAATTGTAATAAAATCTAAAGCTGCTTCGAGTTTCCAATGCAACAGTGCCAACCGCATAACACACCAGCGGTCATCATGATACGGCCTTATTGTGCAATCACTCCTCCATTACTACCCCTTCCACATTACGGCACTTTTCAGAGCTCTGCGTAATCCGTTTTCTTTGTCTTTCTCTGATTGGTTAGCGCATGACCTACAAGGGAATGACGTCAGTTATCCCAGTCCACATTGGGTTAGTCGGAAACTCTTTTAGAATGCCCGCTACCTAGTCTCGGCCAGCCCATCCAAAAGCGGATCTCGTACCGTGTTGGGTATGACCCCAAAGGAACATCACATCACGCGCATTTAGTCTCGGCCAGCCCATCCTCTTACGGACGCCATCCAAAAGCGGATCTCGTACCGTGAGAGTCTGGGATCCTCCCAACGACTTTCAGAGATGAGTGGGTTCGGGGGTTTTTCAGCGCGTTCGCACGCTTCACGTCCTGCAAACGCGTCGCGTCGCGTCGCCGCCTTAGATAGTCTCGTTCCGCGTCCTACGTGCCATCTAACATCCTCGTGCTTGTTTCTTGGAATAAATATTCTCTCAAATGCCTCAAAGGGTATACCCCGTGATTCAGTTAGACTCGAGTGCTGCTGTGGACGAACCAGACGCAATCAGTTCCCCTGCCGCCCAGTCTTCACCATGTACTTCACCTCTCGAAGATGAGGACAATCTGTCCTACGATCTGCATGCAGATTTCCCGGAAGATGACGAAAACGACTTCGATTTTATTCCCAGCCGAGATCGTGCCAAACGAGCGTCCCCACAGACTGCCGACGAGAAAGCTCAAGCTACTCTTGATTACATGCGCCAGTTCTTGGAATTTCCTCTACGGAAGTTCCTTGAGACAGTATTTACATCAGAGAGTGGCAATATCAAACGCTTTTCAAAGAAATTCGTCTCTGAAGGTTCCTATCTTGGAATTATGGATATCTGGTGCCAACAACATCTGGAGGTTTAGAGAATCACACATTCACAGAGTGAAGCAGCATCCGCATGTGTAGAGGAGGCCAGCTGGCTGTCTAATTGTGCCTGTGAAGGACCTAACGAAGGCAATGCCAAATTCCTGCGTGTTACAGCCAAGAGTGTCAGTGTCTCCGAGTCGATGGTCAACAATTTCCGTATACATGATCTTACCGCTCAGTATGGTCATGCCACGCCGCATTTCCAGTCGATCTTGAAATCGATTTTCCTGCAAGAGGAAAGGGATTTGAAAAGAAATCAATGAGACTCTTATGCTGTGAGTGATGTCTCAAAGACTACTATGTTGATTCTGCTGATTCTCTTCTCACGGGTCGGACACTAATTACCTCAATGGCGCCGTTTAGGTATCCAGGATGATCATTGATAGAGGAGTGAGTTTTGTCATATTAGTATGTCTTAAAGTAGACGACGGATGTTAGAGGGCACGTAGGACGCGGAACGAGACTATCTAAGGCGGCGATGCGACGCGTTTGCAGGACGTGAAGCGTGCGAACGCGCTGAAAAACCCCCGAACCCACTCATCTCTGAAAGTCGTTGGGAGGATCCCAGACGAGACTACCTGCTACCGCGATCATCGTGAAATGCTTGTCCGGAACGTGTTAGGCAGCGACAGCGATTGTCGGAGGACCCCAGTCGATTGAGAAACTCGAAGTGGTTCCTGGTGATGGTCCCGAAGTCATATGCCAACCAACGATCGAAAATGCGCAATATCCGCAGAGCTCTGAGAAGCGCTTTATCAAGGACAATCCATAAAATGAATCTTTGTCGCTATTCGATTCCGTGCATACTTTCTACTACTAGTCACTCATTGACTTTATATCAGGCTCTGGCAATACTTATGCGACTTACCGATCATTCGACGGTCTCTGCTCCCACTGTGTCTCTAGCACTCCTCCCCTTGAATTAAAGTAGCAAGAACACATTCGCAAATCGTAACTCGGCGAACATGCGCGAATGCAGATGCCAAGGTGTATGAACGGAGCCCAACGCATAAATTGATCCTCACCGACCTGTTCCCGAGGCAAGCGCGTTGCATGATGCAGCGCAAGTGCTGTGCCTGTAAGGTTGGCTTGTCTGCCATCGAGGAGTCGCTGTTACACGGCTTCCGCAATGACTGGCGCGTCCTGAAAACAATGTTGACGTTTGAGTCGCTCCTGTTTCCTTGAAAGCCTTCGGCAACCTCGCGGAAATCCGTTCGCTCGTCGTCAATAGGGGATGGGGCTCAGATACCGGTGGACAGGTCCTTACCTACGTTTTGCGCCAGGTTTCGAACTCGAAGAACTGTCGCTGAGATCTGTGTCACGAAATTTCTCATCGACGTTCAAAGCCATGACTTTGGACTTGGAGTCACGGTCGTCAAAAGTTGTACCTCGATTGGCGGTTATGAAAGTTTACTTCACAGACTTTGGCGATTTACTCTGCTTCGACCCTGCTGCCTTTATTGAAATGGCCAAGTTGAGGTTGACTCTGGGTACTGATGTTGTCAACATCGGATGCCAACCACTTAAGGACGTCTTCATATACGGTCGCTACTATGATGCAAGTGTGAAAGAATGAAGGTGCCAACACGATCTCTCGTCAATCCTTTACTATCACTGATCGTGGAAGAACGTGGTGGCTGGGGCGCCTTCGCGAATCGCCGTATTACCATTGGGACCGTGACATTCACGCGAAGTAGATCTCGCTTTAGTAGGCGAGTAAACGGCTCTATTAAAGAATATTAAAGCCTCGTACTGTTCTACTTCAAGTCCCTCAACATGATTCTACGAACAACAAGAATTTTGGTCCAGGAATTTCATTCTCCATTTCAGCCAGGTTTGGATTTTTGGTATATACAACAAAGCAATCAATGAGAAACGTACATCGTCCTTGTATCAAAATCACTACATCTCAAACGCACTAATATGCATGGGTATCCAGTCCAACTCGGAGCGCTCGCCAAGAAGTATTTCCACACCTGCTTCGCGACAGGGGGAGAGCATCTGCGCCAATGTTTGGGCGACGGGAAAGTAGGCTCCTGGGTGTCGAACATTGGTGGTTGAGGATTCAGACAAGGATATTTTTCGTAATTGACGATAGCCAATTGGTATGGTTCCGAGGGTCCTTGACACGAGCATGTTGTGCAGTGACCTCCAATGGGGTTGGAGTTCCTGCGATTTGGAGTCCATCTCGGGGACAACTTCGATGCGAAGGAACACTAGGTGAGCAAGCATTCGAGGGGATTTATCGTAGGACATCGCTTCGAAAAGTAATTTTTTCTCTTCGCCCATGTAGATCAAGGTCAGCTCTTCAATATTCCTTCCTTCCCGTAAAATATGGATTAAAAGAGGGATATCGATGTCTTTTGAGAAATCAATGTATAGCGAGCGGAGACCATGGAAGTTTTGAAAATAGCTTGCAGGTGGAAAGACGCCCGCTTCACAAAGGTCGCTCTTGAGGTAGAGATTTCGGAGAGACGTGAATTGGAACAGAGATATGAACTCAACGAGCTTTATGGACATTTTGAGATTAAGGTTTTTGAGCTGGGTGTGACGCTGATTCGCTGACCTATATTGTTCGAGGTCTTCGTCGTCGACACAAAGGATGTTTAACTCCCCGAACTCCATTTGAGGGCAGGATCGAATAATGTTCACCCAAGTCATGATTGGTAGACAGGAATCCGCAAAGGCGACTTTCGTCAACCTAGACCATGGGAGTGCGAGCGCCGATTCGACGGAGTCGAACATACATTGACCTTTGACGACTAATTGCCTAAGTTTAGGGACATGATTGAATATAGGAGCTGCGGTAAACCTGTGAAAGGAAATGATTTCCTTATCCCCGAATGCGGAGACAATGTCCAATGTTTCCAGATTTACGACGGACCAAGGTATTTTTGAAAGCAACCCTAGCAGTTGGTTGATATATGCATTCCGAATCCGAGGCGGCGTGCTTGTGGAATGAAAGGATAGAGGCCGATAAGGAAGTTATGAATTCCGAGTAATTCATCTCTGTCGGGTTCGAAACGCAGACTGTCATCCACACCAAAGCGGAAGAATATGGACAGCGGTCGACCTTCAGCCCTCATCAGCCATTCAATGGCCTGCCGCTGGCAAATATCGAGCGTATCCGAGTCAACGGGTTTGACGAAAATGTAAAGTGTTGACCAAAGCTCTGACCCAGCTAGGACGACATTCCTCCATGCAGAGGAGACTTGGGATAAGGATACCGGCGACTGTGATCGGCTAGGAGTTGGTCTGGAGGGAAGAGCATAGAAAGCGATAAGACGAGCAACATCCTCTGGGATGTTCTGAATGGATTGGGTAGATCTGGGATTCATGATTTGTGTGGATGTTATGCGGCATTGTGCTTTGCTGCGATGGACAGTTGATGACTTGCGATCGGAAGCAACGTCCCAAATATCTTGTGATCTGGCTGCACCTAAGGCTATTGGAATGTGAATGAAGCATAGAATCGTCGGATCGTAAGTGGCTGGATCGTACCTGATGCCTCGCTCTCTCGCCTCGAATATTGGAATTTATTGAAGATGGTCAATAGCCAACCGTCTGAGCACATGTAACTTGACTCTCATCACGGCCAGCCTGAGCGGATCTGGCGGACCGTCAGTAGGCCTTCGGCTCTTTGCTTTCTATTTCCATTGTACACCAAGCAGTCGTCCCTAAGCTCACTATCGAGCAATACCTAAGACCCGGAAGATAAGAGCCAGGATAATTTTCGACAGAGTCGTTGAGGTTCAGAACAGCCTCGGCTATCGCGCAAAGGCAGTGAGATCTCAGTGAACTTATGGAAAAGGATCTCCTGTATAAAGGTCCCAATTGAATGGCATTGATTGCAGACCAGTATCATTACTCATCGAACATCCCACCAAATGCTCTACGGTTAGATCTCTCCTTGTCCCAATCGTCGATCGAGTCTGTGAGGTCGAAAGCGACACCTACTACAGAGCATAGAAGCATGAGTACTTGAAAGGTCTTCTTGGTTTTTGCTTCGTCACGGTTTGTGGGCCTGGGCAGGTCCAATGCAATGGTCAGAGATTGTAAGCGTTCACAACCCACGGGGGGTTCGCTGAGTGAACGCGATTTGATCACATAGGGTAGAGCGTTTACATCAAAACCATCGTAGCTGTACCCCCAACTCCAACTTGAGTGGATGCGAAGGGAAGTAAGTTTGGGGAGGATGATATGGGATTCAGCGTATGACATGGCTTTGAACAACGATCTTGAGATTTTGTAGCCCGATGCGTGGTAGTCCGAGAATGTCAATGTGAGCTCCTTGACATTGACTACCTGTTGAAATAGTTGGACCATGCCATCGACGCCGTCGCGCCATCCACAATTGAGGGCGAGC
>Ga0247742_10002161_pt1 | contig 13047 bp, 17 predicted proteins | sample UWRJL208509C2_FD_180944 | JGI IMG/M metagenome (GOLD analysis project Ga0247742, IMG submission 180944) | Plant litter microbial communities from Arlington Agricultural Research Station in Wisconsin, United States - UWRJ-L208-509C-2 | ecosystem: Environmental > Terrestrial > Plant litter >...
CAAATTTTATCTTGCCATGAAGTGGAAATGCGCAACGCGCGGGTTGGGCGCTGGCCCTTGACTGCGGCCAAATATGGAAAGCGAACTTGATGCCAACATCGAGTTGCTCGAGGCACCTCGAGCGTGAGGTACCTCGAGCTGATCGGAGTACGAAATACCATCAGCTCGAGTTAGCTCCAACTTAGCTCGCGGCAGCACTACCTGGAGTTGATGGTCCAATATGTGAGTATTTGCCCGCGCATATACTCACGACATGACTGCTAACCTTCCTTATAGCCTTCATCCCCGTTATCAGTGTACCTCAGTGAGTTCTTGATGTCCATTGTGTTCATTCATTCTACTGATACTAGATTCTAGAAGTCGGAATGGGCTTCAGGATCGACCGTTGGGTAAGAACCGTACGCATATATTCTTCTCTACAACCATCACTGACAATTTTAGATTGTTTAATGACTGGCGAACCATTAACACGTAAGGTACTCGGTCTTGACCCATTTTCCTATTATCTCTGTAGCACTTAGCACCGAGTTTGTTACCATATCCCCTGTACTTATTATTGACAGTCAGTTCATTTTTCTAATCCTTATGAGTGGCAAAGAAAAGAAATCCCTGCTTGATTCCAAAGACTTATAAGGCAACGAATTATTTCAACCATCTTGTACAGCTGGAAAGTCTTCTGATAGCTTGTGATCAATTCTGGTGCGGGAATTCCTTCCGAGCACGGTAATTCTTCCCGTCATTCCAAGAAGAAACGGTAAGGTCCACGACCTCGTAAGGTTACGAAAATTATTCCCGCCCTCACAATACATTCTCGCGTCTCGTTACTACTTCCAGACAATGTCATGATACACGACCGATGATTTTGAGAGGCGACGTAGAGGGTGGAGGAGAACAGGCAAATTGAAACCGGTTGAGACAGCTAATTTATACAGATTCTGGAACATCTGTTTCAGTTCCAAAACGATGAATTGAAGGCGCTAAAACATTTCTGAGTAAACATGTGCATACGAAAGTTCGTCATCTGGATATAGTATTTGTAATCTAACTTCAAACCGCCACAATCAAGGCCATGTCATATCGGTCACTCTGGTCGCATTCCTAAACCTTAAATCTGGAGAGAGGGTCCCCCCCTCTCCAGATTCTCAACACTCGAATAAACCCTGCCAAGCTGATGGTAATGCCATTTCCGTCTGTCCCGACTCCCGCCCCATTTACTAATTACTTAGGTGAGCGCTCTTGCCTTGGCATTCCTTCTCCCTTCCTCGTTCTACATCCTCTGTCTATACCGACCCTTTGAAAGCTCACTCAACGAAATTCCCACACGAATAATCTATTAAAAATATTTTACCGCTTTTTTTTTTTACAACCGTTTGCAAAAATAATGGCACTCGCGCAAAAATAGAATTATGTATGACGTAGCGGGACTTAGTGAAAATCGAGCACTTTGCAGCTGAGCGCCGCGCGCAGATTCCACACGCTAGCACATTGCCTCATGCCGCATACTTTATCTACAAAGGTTTGAATATGGCTTAGTCGTATTCGAACTTGAGCCTGAGTACCCCCACCGTGCAGAGCGTGGGTACAGCTCTAGTAAGTACCCAGTGTTACTGCCAAACAGATTTAAATTGGCCGCGAGTCTTAGTCCAAACAGGGAAACGCTAGAGAGATCTAGGGCGCATATAGTGTGTTGTCTTGTTTCTGACAAGCTTCACAAGTTACTTGGGCTTAAACTGCATCTATGCAACAAATATTCACCGTAGGAGTAGTGGCAAGGAAGCGTACGATTCGACTAAGTCCCCAATCTGTGTGATTTTTTCAAGTCCCGCCACGTCATAATATGTTTCTATTTTTATGCGAGTGCCATTATTTTGCAAACGGCTGTAATTATAGACATCAACAAGTTTGAGAGTAACTTTACCATAGTGCACTGGCTAGAATGGCTTACAAGGAGAATGCACTTCAACGTTCCGGAGATTTAAGCATAAAGAACCGTCAGCCAGATGTAAATACCATACTACAGCTTAGATCAGAGGCCTGCCGGAGATGAGGGGGGGACATGAAAGACCTGGGAGTCGAGATACACTTCAACCTTCCATGTCAACTCAAGTATATTGCGTGATTTGTTTATGTGCGTGAGGTACCTTACAGAAGGGACTGTTGCCTTGATCAGACATAGTGTTAAGCATCTGGTACACTCATTATTTCTATCATTGATAGAGGTAGTAATAAGGGTAAGGTCAGATCCAAGGGGTATCCAGGACGCCAATAAAAGACACGATCCCCTTTTTGGATGTAAAATGGGTTGACGGGGCTCTTACTCTGCCGACCAGTACCCTGGCAATGCAAGGCATCGTTCTTCTTTTTCTCCCGTCATCCAGACAAGCGCCCACCTCCTTCTCCCCGCTGGCTCCCTTATGAACCATGATGTCCTCAGAGGCGCCCATGGCATGTTCAAGGCAAATCATGTCTGCAAAGACAAATGGCCAGAGGAGTAGTGGGGAGCATCTTGCAGTCGCCGGGCCAAGTGGTCATCGTGGTGCGTACACCTCATCGCACCTCGCCGTTGCCTCACTCATCAGCCGCAGGTGCAGACACCCTCGAAAGACGGATATCTCCAGGTGCCTTTCATGATTCAGGTCGCAAGTACGATCCTCCGAAGTGTCAGCCCAGGACTCGCTCTGCAATCATCGACACGATCATGAGCTGGGTAAAGAACGAGATCGAGGAGTGTGGGATGCTATGGCTCTATGGACCCAGTGGATCCAGAAAATCTGCTATTTCGCAAGCACTTTCACAATTATGCTTTGAACGCGGAAAACTCGCTGCATCTCTCTTCTTCGCCAAAGGCATCGCTGGTCCCTGTCCGTTCCTGAAACGCGCTGCTACATTCCGTCTTTTCCGGCACGCTAGAAACCCAGCTCCAAACGCTTATCGTAAATTCGCTCCTACAAGCCCAACAGCAGTTCCTCGGCGATAATGGGGGGCAGGCGATGGGCATGCCTGATCGTCATCGATGGTCTCGACGAGTGTCAAAGCGCTAATAACCAGCGCTACATCGTGCGCATTCTTTCCACCGCGCTTATCCACAAAAAGGTCCCACTTTATATCCTCATATCCAGCCGCCCTGAACCCCCCATACGTGATGCCTTCAACTCTTACGACCTTCGCGACATTATACGAACCTTGCTGCTTGACGGCTTTTTTTGGAGCAGATTCGAGAACATCAAACAGACGCACCCTCTTCGAACATACATCCCTGCCTCATGGCCTTCTTCGCAAACTATACAGCCGCTCGTCCAACGTTCCGCAGGACAACTCATATATGCGTCCACCATTATCAAGTATGTTGACTCTCCTCAGGATCGACCCGTGGAACGCCTTGATGCCGTGCTACGGATATCAAATCCTGCAGGCGACATCCCATTTGCAGAACTCGACTCGTTGTAACGTCACGTCCTGGAGGCCTCCTCAATTCTAACGGGTTCAGTTCAGATCAGTTCAGATGGCATATTTTCCAAATGCGGTGGAGGAAATTTCGAGCTCCGACCCGCTCTCTCGGCGCTTCAATGCTCTTTGTGACCAGGCGTCGGGTATGTAATATCCAATGGTCGAGCGCTCATTTAGATGAGGAGAAAGGAATACAGTGACTCGTATATTTATTATTTCGAGGACACGGCTTGCGCAAAAAAGTGTCTGGCTGCATCGTCCAGGGTCCAAATCACGGGCCGTGATGCGCGCCCATGCTGTCATCTGCTTTTGGATGGAGCATTCGCGCTCGCCGCCATGTTCGAGGCGAGCTCGTTGTTGGCAACAGTGAGCTTGAATATATCAGTATATTTTCTTTCCTCCTCTCTAAATTTGTGAGTAGTATTTAATTGGATTATGACATTGAAATGAGCAAAATGGAGGACGTGTGGCTGGAGAATTGTTCTAGTGTTATCTCATTTGAACTTGTACATAAGGGATTCTTCGAGAGTATATCTTACATTTCCAATCCGCCAGATGGCGGAATTCCAAGACTTTAAATACATTCAAACTGCATGAAAAATATTTTGTGAGGATGCACGGGGATGAATGTGAGCTTAAATGGGAGATACCTATGCTTGCTGCTGCTAGCAACGAGCTCGCCTCGAACATGGCGGCGAGCATCCAGAAGCAGATGACAGCATAGGCGTGCATCACGGCCCGTGATTTGGACCCTGGACGATGCAGCCAGACACTTTTTTGCGCAAGCCGTGTCCTCGAAATAATAAATATACGAGTCACTGTATTCCTTTCTCCTCATCTAAATGAGCGCTCGACCATTAGATATTACATACCTGACGCCTGGTCACAAAGAGCATTGAAGCGCCGAGAGGGCGGGTCGGAGCTCGAAATTTCCTCCACCGCATTTGGAAAATATGCCATCTGAACTGATCTGAACTGAACCCGTTAGAATTGAGGAGGCCTTGGGCTCCGTGCACAACATCAAGGGTGTCCTTCGCATCCTCGGCGCGATTCTATTTGCTACACGTCTCTTCTCACTAAAATCTATCGCCGGCACTGGGGAACTCCCCATTCCTGTGACTGACCCACGCTTCCTTGAGGAGCTGCTCTCATTGAACCGTGGCGATGTTTCATTCATCCTCGGCGACCTTCACTCTATTATCAACGTCCCTGATACTGTACTATTTCGACCAAGTGTTCATGGGGTGTGACCTGTGACCTAAGGTGTTCACTGGAACAGGTGTTCATTGCTGATAAATATATCCAAATATAGTAATTTTGCCGGTGGGCCGGCCAAAAATTAGGATTTTGGGGGTGTTTTGGCCGAAATTTTGGTCAGTGACCTGTGACACATGTCCTAAGTGTTCAGTTCACAGCTGGTTGTGACGCGTGACGTGAACACTTGGTCGAAATATTACAGTACCAGGAGGAACTCCGTTAGCGCTGGGAATCCTCGCACTCTTGACACTGGCATCCGGATTCTTCATAGTTCCCTTATCGATTTCCTCACGGACCGATCGCGCGCAGGCAGATATTTTATCAATTCAGTCAAAGTCCACGCTGAGCTAGTTCGTGCGTGCACTCGGAATCTGCTTTCTGGTAAGCGCCTGAACTTTCGGAAGCTATTCAATACTGATTCCGATATCATTTTCCAGGTCACAATATGCCGGACAGGCACTTGTGACACATTGCAGATTTTCCGTGCTAACTCACGAGCTACTGATAGATCTTCTGAAGTTCAATATCATGGTATGGTTATCCACAAGCAAAACATGGAACAACGGCGGAAGCCCTTTCGAGCAGGCATGGACGGATCTCCCGCTCTTGTTCCATTGGTTTCGTTCCCAGGTGTATCTTCCTTATGCTATTCCTATCATGGCACTTTCCAACCTTGACATTACTTCTCGCACATCAGACCTACCCTGACCCCTAAAAGGATCTTTATGACCATCACCTGGCTGCCTGGGGTAAGGTACTATACATGGACGGGATATGCAAATTTTTCGTAAATCCGAGTTTGAGAGTTCAAAACAGGAGCAATTGCCTTGATATTTTACATAACGTATATTTCATATACTTTGAACGTCCTCTGAAATTCTCAGATTTTTCGAATCAGAACTGGCACAGCAGGAGGTTGATAGATTTCGAAGCAAAAGGACACGATATGCAAATTGTGGTCACACGGCTGTCACTGTGGGATTTTGTCCATCGTGACGGCCGCGTTTCCCGCCAATTTTGTCACGCAAATCTGCAAATGCTCGACTGCATCGTCTCCCTCCCGAGTTCTGCGTACGAAATTAAATATATCGATACTTACTATATGAACGAATTTCCTCCCGTAAGAATCAGAACATTACCTCCAGCCGTTGTTGTGTCCCAGAGGCCATCAAGGCTATACACACAACGAAAATACGACCTTTTCTCATCCCTTGAGGCATACACTAGAGCTAGAGCCAAAAGAATCTCTGAGGCAACTTTATATTTTTTATGCATATACTGGAATTTTTTGAAGGTGACCTATGCACTGAGCCAGCCTGGAAAGTGAAATTTGCACATCTGGTCCCTTTGCACACGGTGTCCACATATAGTAGGGGACATCCATAATCGATTAACGTCATGTGCTATTACTTTTGCGTGACATCCTCAGCCAAATCCGGTAAAAACAGTGTCGGAGAAACACTGGAAGGTCAATCGCAAAAGATCAGAGGTAGCTATTGTAAATTTGGTCTCTGGTTTCTGTTGTAATGTATATTAACCCTAACCCTCTGGGAAGTAAAGGGGCTGTGGTGTTCCATCGGTGAAGTGCCCATCACCCATGTGAATCTTCTCCTTCTCAGGTGAGCCGTCAGGTTTACATATAACCTTTCCTGTGACTGGATCGCGTTTTTTGACCTCGATCCCCCAATTGGTACTGTGTTTTGGAATGTTCTTTGACATGATACGGGCAGATAGTGAATCCTCTGCACGCTTAAGGTGGGTTGAGGCATTGTCATAGACGAAGACATGTTCGTACTCAGGATAACACTCGAGTAATATGCTCATCGCCTCGTCGGCCTGTTGCAAGATGTTTTCGCTTGTGAAGTAGCCATCTTTTGCTTTCCCCGGTTTCATAACAACACGAGCTGACCGTTTTCCGTCAGGAGACCGTAGCCACCCAAAGTTTGCAGAGACAAAATCTGCAATCACCAGAGACGGCCCGTCTCCCTTTGCGTAAGGTTTTGCTGGTTCGTATTTATGAATCCAGCCCTTTTTACGTCGATCGTACGCACAGAATATGGATTCGTCGTGAAACCAGACGATGACTTCAGGTCCAGGCAGGCGTGGTCCATTTTCACGTACAGCATCAGCGTCAATCCAGCTTGCCATCCGCACCTCGATCCGTCGCCACTGTGGCAAGAATATCTGCTCGCGATAGTAGATCACGTCGTCACGTTCATGTCCAGCAGCGTATATTGGCCCTTTTTGGGTGTTCGCCATCGGTAGCCCAAATTGTTGAGGTAGCGCCGCGCTGTACGTTCGGAAATCGGTTTCTCGAGACAGTACTTCTCCTTGATACCAGGCCGAGATATAAACTCCATGAGTTTCTTTGCAGAGATCTCTCTTCCAATCTCTTGAAGATATAGGCTGATCTCGTTAACCAGGTCTTCGTCAACCAGCATTGACTCGTTCCAGTTTCCATACGGATTGAGGGGTAGGACTTTACGGTCCTTTATGTACTGCCGTGTGAGGGCACGTAGTTGGCGAGCGCAATGTCGTCCCCGCATCAGAGATATTGCAGCCTGGCAAGACGAAGCACCCCAAGCCCCAACTGTCTGTGATTGAGGATTCACGTAGAATTTGAGCATCGATCGCATCCCTTCAAGTCTTGCCCTGACTTAGGGATCTAGTCCTGGGTCTTTATAGCCATACCCTTTGTCCCTTGGTGGCCGCAGCAGCTTTTGAAGATCTTCAAGTGCTTGCTTCGCGAGAACAAGAGTTGGAGCTTCTCGCTCTTTTCCAGGTCGAGGCGCCTGTGTCTCGGGTGCCCCTGGAGGAGGGGAAACATTTGGACCACGTCTTGAGCTGTTGGACGTGTCATTTCCCTGCTGTGTTGTGATCTGGTCAAGGTGTGGACGGCGGATAGGAATAGGCCTCCCATCGGCACCAGTCCCTTCAAACACATACGCCTCGAAGAAGTCTTCACCGTCAAGATAGATGTCATTAATTGGATCATCTTCGTCATCGGACTCGTCGGGATGTCTACCATTTTCATCCACACCTTCGTCATCATCATCATCAAAGTCAATGTCTGACTCCTCAGCATCTTGAAGGTTGGGGAGAGCTTCATCTTCCAAGACCTCTCCAGGATCCATCCCCACGAAAACATGGAACTCGTGAAAGTAGCTACATGACGGTTGTTCAGGAATTGGGTCTGCTTTGTAGGCTCTTGCTTCCCTGTAACGAAATTGGCTCTGCATCTCTTCGTGTAGGTTCGCTTCTTTACCCTGTCCTTTCTTCTGTCCTCCATCCTCCACACTGGTGTTGGCCACACTTATCTGAATGATAGTAAGTCTGGCCATCAGCCGAAAAAATGCATGTATCATGCTAACCGGTATGTTTTCTTTTCCAGTCATATGGACATTATGGCTGGCCTTGTGCCTTTTTGTAGAGTGTTCTTCCCTGTAGGCTTTCACATTAGCAGCGCTGGCCAGAGAAGAACATTTTTTGCGTCCCATATTGATACGTTTGGATGAATTGGATGTGTTTACATCAGACGCGACGCGTCTTGACGCACACCTGGGTCTGCGGGATATGTATTTGCTCAATAAGTGGCCCAATTCTGGTCTGATTTTAGACTCGCTACCAGTACCCTAGGCAGGATTCTTCACTCATAGGGCGTCGCACGGACCTTCTCTCAGATATCCTCAAATGGTAATACCACAAAAAGGGTTTCGGAGTTTGAAAGGTAAGAACCCTGCCTAGGGACTGGGAGCAACGGAGGCATTTCACCCGAGTCCCCCTTGGTGTGACTACGACTTGAGAATAGTTGTCCATTTCACTCGAAAAAAAGTAGTCCTAGATATTATCTTAAATACATTTAAATAGGTTCTAAAATCAAATAAACATGGCTGGTAGAAACGAAAAATTTCACGAAAATTTGACTTGGTAAGTTTCTCGCTCGAAAGAAGGTCAGATCCGGGCCGTTTGCGCCACATACACTCGAGATCTCACCCACCACGGCTTTGCGCACGCCCTCTACCTCGACCACGGCCAAGACTCGAAGCAGACATGGGGTCATAAGCTCTGAACTGAAAGGTTTGGGGTTGGGATAATGACCCTCTGTAATAGTTAAGCGCTCAACTTTACACGAAATTTCACTACAGGGTGTTGCATAAATCCTTTCATGTTGACATTTTGAAAATGTATGTTTGTCTATGTTTGAACGTGACACCGGTGCTAGGTCTGAGGCATTCCCTTTTTCGATTATCTCTTTCTCCAACCTTCGACGGACCTTCGACGCTCAACATCCCTGCCTCAGGCTTTCGTGGTAGTGATCGTATTGAATGGGTGCGTCTCGAGGCTCTTTCTGAAGCAACTCTCTTCAACGACAGTTTGATAGATGGACCAAAGACCGTACCCAGGCCCTCCACTGCTGTTTCATCTGAGAATGAATATTCTCTTCGTCATGCTATGGGCTACTGACCTCGTCATGTTTGTTTTCGCTGTTGAGCACACGGTGTCTGTGGGTGAGCCGACTTCTCTGAACACTGGCACACTTGATGGCTGTGGACTACTGGGGCTTTGTTCACCTGCCAGTGCCTGGCAACTACACAAGATCATTTCGGGAGACTCTACTTCACCAATACTGCAGTTGTTAACCCTTGATCGATTTCCAGCCACTCTGTCTATTAGTACCCAACATCGAATATATTGCAACATGTTTCCCAGCAACCTGTATTCTTTTTGGTACCATAGCAGTGACCATGCACGGACTACCAATGTTTGTATTACTGTTATTACTTGGTGCAATACTGATTCTTATTGCTATTAGATGGGGCTAGGAACCCAGGTCAGATGTAGTGTAGGATTTGTGTCAAGGAGCGATGCGAGAAAACTTGGGTCTCCAGGATCCTCGTCGTCCTTTGACGAATGTCACGTCAAATTGCAAGGTTTGCCGGTCCTTGTCAAGAACATAATTTACTGGACGCTCGAGATCATCACTCATAGAGATGAGGTTCCCTGATTGTCACATTCACTCACATTTACAGGTTTCGTTATTTACGAGTTCATCTTCATATACCTTACTTTTGACACTTCGCGGATCGCTACAGTGTAGTTACCTTCCTTGCGACAAAATTTGATGTCTCCGCTTTTTCTCCACAGCCTGCCACTTTGGGGCGAAAAAAATTACCCAGTCTAAAACAAGATCATATTACCAGTAGCTCCTGAAATTTTCAGCCCGATAGGGCTCACTGGGGTGATAAAATTTGAGTTTTGTTAATGGGTTATAAACGTCACAATTTACCTTCCTTGCGACAAGCGTGACACAGCCAAATTACACGGTGATCAAGCGCGTGAGAGTCAGAAAGGTTACAATTCTGTCACACTTTTCGCCCATTCTGACAAAAAGATTTGAGCTTGTAGCCGCAAATCTTGTCTGATTGCTTGCATTTTGGTCAGAATCGAAGGCTCTAAACAGCACCTCAGTATCTGCGAGAGATTTTGACCGTAGACTATCTCCAGCTTCGGCAATTCACAAATCATAAACTTGATTCGGGACAATCCGACATTTTGACGATGTATTTGCTCACTCCTGAGTTAAAATCTCCACCTCTGCCTTTGAAATTTGGTATACAGGTGCGCACAATATGCTTCTAATACTTTTTAAAAAAATCATGCAAATCATGCAGCATTTACGAGCAGGAGATCGGTTTGTCGCAAGGACGGTGCCTGTCGCAAGGAAGGTAACTACACTGTACTTATTTTGGTTTTTCCATTCTCATTTCGTGGACCGCGACTGATTCGTAGATCCTAGAAATATTATCCGTCAGTTAAAAGTACAGCCCAACTGGCTATATACAGGCTAGCATATATTGGCATGTCCTTGTCATTTCCTGTACGAGTCTTCATAATTAAGAAAATAATACAATAAGTAATTGCAAGGTACTGCAGTTAATTCGCGGATACAGGGTGTTGCATAAATCCTTTCATGTTGGCTTTTCAAAAATGAGTATTTGCTTCTGTTTGCAGGTCCCAAAATGATAGATCCGTCACGTCCGTCACATCGCAGACCTCGCGATCGAATTATCACCTGATGCTACAATGACGGAAAGCTCATACGAGAACTTGTTGACTGCACAGAATGCTTAGTCTACGACATTCCACAGTACTATCGCGAGCATGGAAACACCGTGAATCATTATGCAATGAAATTTCAAGAGCTGTCGTGAATACTTGAGATGGGAGGCTGGATCGACAAGCTTCAAGATTTGTCAAGCATAAGGCTATGTACCTTACAGCAACATATTTGCGAGCAATAATGAGGAAAGAAAAGGTCATTAAATACGGTATTATAAAACACTAGGAGATTTGGCCACGCCATGAGTACCAGAGTGGCTACCGAGATTTTGGCGAAGAGTTTGACCATATCATGCAATTGCCTTTCTGCCATATTTGGATATTGGCAAGAACAAATGTCAGTGTTCATTGCCACTGTTGACAAATTTCCAGCGTTGTCATAGGTCACCAGTCATCGTCATTCAACACAATTTTATTTAATTCCCCTGACTCTATGATGACGTATCACCAATCCCTGGTTCGCCGTCCTGTATTATTTGGTCAAAGAAATTTCCAACATCCGAAAATGAGTCTTCCTCATCATTTGGATTCAAATATACTCCTTAGACTTTACAGAGAACGAGCGCCTAGTAAGGTCATATATGAAGGTTCTTCCACAGTGGTTTACACAATTCTAAATCTTTACTTAGTAATGGAACGTACGAAAGTAAAGGTGTCACTGACTATAAATGGCTTAGGAGCAAACAGGCAGATGAGGATTAGCAAACCTACTTCTGGCGTGTATTCATAAACCTTGCCTTGGCGATGGCAAATCTTGTCTCTCTTAGAGAATGTACTCTTAGATCGGCGCTCTGTAAACCTAATACTATAGACATTGAATCACTTCCTTGATTCATGAGTCCTAAATACATGCCAGAGTTTCTAGATTTTAGCCGGATATTCTTCCTTTCAACACTAGACGCAAAAGTGCTCTTTTCGACTACAAAAATGCATTTCCCACGCTTCAATCTTTCGAACTCGAAAAATTCGTTACTATTTGGAGTACCGTCGGTCCTCCATATAGAAATTTCGGTACCCCATATATCTTTTGGTTTTTTCGAGCCCAGAAGTTGTGATTGTGATGTGATTTTTTGGATTCCGAAAATGTGATTTTGCGCCTAGTGCAATGACCTCAGCGCCTAGCCCACGGGGTTCCGTGCTAATTTATACGTACTTTTTCACGCTTTTCAGCGGCAAGCGAGGAAGTTGAAAGATTCGGCGATATTGAGGGATGGGGAGTTTTCGTAAAGGAGTTAAACCTCTGCAGTATGCAGACTTATCTCCTTGACCATCGTCGACTAGATACACTGTAAATCATATCTCAATAGAAAATGAATATAACAATATTAAGGCCAATACGATATTGAACCCGATTTTATATATCCCAGTACTTTTGAAATCTTTCCGAGACATTTTCCTTGGGCGGGGTGAAGCGCTGAGTGGGGCCACTGTTAATTGTTTAGGTTTGTCATTATCAGCCTGAGTGCCGTGGTTTATATCAGAGTGTACCGTGAGGAACGCAGATCCAGTCAAATTGTAAGGTACCAACGACTGGGTTCAGCAGAGATAGTACTTCTACACAACCTCCTTCCAACAACCCGCGATGTGTTTTACTTTAGCCTCTTTCTACAGCCACACTATCCACAGTGAGTCTCACAACTCTTTCGACTATGGCTATCCAGTTTTTGTGCCAGTGAGTGTCCGACTTGGCAAACATAAAGTAAAAGTCTTAATTTATCGCAGAAACGATTTGACTTTCTGTTCAAGTTTTCTAGTCACGTGTTATATACATAAATTGTGGCCTATGACGAAGGGAGTTTGCGAGCGAAGGCATAGGGTGAGGTCTATGCATCAGTGGTGGCAGTGCTAAGCCTTCGCTTGCACTCAGACTGCCACCAGCCGCTCGCGCTGAGTCCATGCAGGTGTAGCTAGGCTTTTCTTTTCTCACCCACCCGCCACTCCCAGAAAATCAAAGCACTCTCGACTTTAGCTTAGAAGGAGCTAAAGCGGCGGTTCTCAAAAGAATGTGAGTATCATCATGAAATATGTGCCTAGTAATCACACTATTCACGATGTTCTGTCTGGTAGACGAGCCTGCCTGCTGTGGAGAACCGCCAGAGCGCTATGGTTTGGATCCCACCCACCCATCGCGCTCATCTCGACGGTCCCTCAGGAGCTCCTGCCAGGCATAGAAGCCTTCGGCTTCTTGCCCATATATTACTTCCAGTCGCACTCCCGCTACCC
>Ga0247742_10002162_pt1 | contig 13046 bp, 12 predicted proteins | sample UWRJL208509C2_FD_180944 | JGI IMG/M metagenome (GOLD analysis project Ga0247742, IMG submission 180944) | Plant litter microbial communities from Arlington Agricultural Research Station in Wisconsin, United States - UWRJ-L208-509C-2 | ecosystem: Environmental > Terrestrial > Plant litter >...
TCATGGGAAGGCTAACGGCGGATGGCGGCCAAGCTTAAAGGAGGCCGGCACGCGGCGGTACACTTCTCCGGATGCGCCCAGATATCTACCTCCTCTACCTCCTGCTCCGGCTGGTCAGTCTCTTTTCACTGCGGACCGTGCACTCGGTGGGTGCCTGGATGGGACGGCGTGCGTTGCGTGCTCACTCGCACAGCACGCACGTCACCGCGGTCAACCTGCGCCTGACGCGTCCCGAACTGACTGACGCCGAGCGGGCCAGGCTCCTGCAAGAGACGATGGAAGAGGCGGGCAAGTCCGTGACCGAGGTAGCGGCCATCTGGGGCGCCGGCGCCGACCGCTCGCTCGGCCTGATCCGCGAGGTCGTCGGGGGCGAGCTGTTCGAAGCCGCGCTGGCCTCGGGCAAAGGCGTGATCATCGCCGCCCCTCATCTGGGCTGCTGGGAGCTCCTCAATTACTGGCTCTGCAGCAAGACACCGATGGCCATCCTCTACCGGCCGCCGCGCATCCAGGCGATCGAAGCGCTGTTGCGCAAGGTGCGCGGCAAGCTGGCGCCCGAGCAGGTAAGGGCTGAAGGGGCCGGTGTGCGTACGTTGTTCAAGCGCCTCGGCGCCGGCGGCACGGTCGGTATCCTTCCGGACCAGCGGCCGCGCGAGGGCGAAGGTGTGTTCGCCCCCTTCTTCGGCGAGGAAGCCCTGACCATGGTCCTCCTGCCGCGCCTGGCGGCGCGAACGGGTGCCACGGTGCTTTTCAGTTTCGCCGAGCGGCTGCCCGAGGGTGCCGGCTTCCGCATCCACGTCCTGCCCGCCCCGGAAGGCATCGACAGCGTCGACCTCGACGTGGCCTGCGCCGCGCTCAACCGTGGCGTGGAGCAGTGCGTGGAGCGTGCGTTTACGCAGTACCAGTGGCACTACAAGCGGTTCAACGCGTCCGGCCGCAACCCTTACTGGATCAACCGGGCCGCGAAAGGCGGTTGAGGAAGACGGTCATTTCCCTGGCGGCCTGGAGATCACCGCGGCTGGTTGCCGTGGCGATACCCTGGCGCCATGCGTCGGCGGCGCCGGCTTCGTCGTCCATGGCCAGCAGCGCCTTGCCTAGCAGCTTCCAGGCGGCCGAATACGCAGGATCGAAGCCCAGAGCCTCGCGGAAAGCGGTGGCCGCCTCGACGTAGCTGCCATCGCCCAGATGGGCGTTGCCGATGGAAAAGCGCAGCAAGGCCCCGTCGCGAACGCCACCGATCTGTGCGCGAAGTCGTTCGACGAGGGGGTCGGTCATCGCGCCGCGGTCCGCGTGCGCCAGTAGTCCTGCGGGTAGAGCAGGGTTGGCTGTTTCGGCTCGGGGGGCAGGTTCCCCATGTGTAGCGCGTTGAGCGTGGGCGCATCCCAGATCATCAGCCAGCCGGTACGCGAAGGCTGGATGAGTCGGGCGAAGCGGAAGGCGTTCGCTGGCGGCTGCTTGGCATAGGACACCACCAACCCGTTGGGGTGGTGCCGGGCGAAGTCGTCGAGGCTGTCGCCATCGTGGACGGCATCGTCATCGTCGTCATCGTCGGCCTGAGGGGCTGCGCCCGGCAGCTCGTTCAGACGCGTGATGGGGTGCATCAGGCGTCCTGCGAAGTGGTACTGGCCGTTGTACTCGGTGCCCAGGTTGCCGATGGGGCGACCGGCCGCGTCGGCCTGGGCCAGGTAGGCCGATGCCGGAGCGAGGTCGTAGCGGTACCACAGGCCCAGGGTGAACAAGGCATTGAGGGCCACCGTGCCGATCAGCCCGGCGAAGGCCAGCCGGCGCATCTCACCGCGGCCGCGCAGCAGGAGCAGGGCGCCCAGGACGACGAAGATCACCCCGAAGAAGCGCGAGAAGGGCGCCATCCCCACCAGCCAGATGTTATCGGGGAAGTGCGTCGGCACCACCGACGGCATGGCGAACAATGCGATGGCAAGCAGGAAGGCACCGAGCGAGAGCGGCCAGGTGCCCAGCGCGTAGCCTGAAGCGAGTCCCGTGTGCCGTTCGCGCAGGTCGGCCACGGCGGCCGCCACGAGCATGGTCACCCCAGCCAGCTCCGGCAGCAGGTAGTAAAGCTGCTTGCCACCGATCAGTGAAAAGGTCAGCAGGGCAGGCAGCAGCCAGACAACAAGGAACTGCAGCCCCGGCTCCAGCGGCTGGCGCATCAGTGCCACGAAGAGCGGAACGATCACCAGGACCAGCAGCAATTGATCCACGTGCGCGTTGAAGTGCGCACCGGCGGCCGAAACCAGCAACAGGACCAACGCAACGCCGGCGACGATCAGCGCCGCCCCCGTGCCCGCACGCCAGGGGCGACGGAACAGCGTCATCGGCAAGGCCACGATGCCGCGCAGCCAGCCGCTCAGCGGAAACACGATGACCGGCAGGAAGATCAGGTAATACCAGGCGGGCCGCGCATGGCTCTGCAGGCCCTGGGTATGTTCGGCGACGACACGCCCTGCCGTCTGCGTAAAGAACAGGCGCTGGCGATACGCTTCGCCGCCCGACTGTCCCGCGGGAATCGCCCAGGCCAGCAGGATGGCGAAGCCGAGCAGCAGTCCGAGTACCCCGAAGCCGTACCAGCGCGCGCGATTCGCGCGTGCCCAGGTGTTCCACAGCGGGCCGAGCAGGAACGGAAACAGCACATGCACCACCATCACCGGCCCCTTGGTCAGCAGGCCAAGGCCGACCATCAGGCCGAACAGCCACCAGCGCGGCTCGGCGCGGGTGGCTGTAGGGGTGAGGCAGAGCAGGGCGGCCAGCACCCAGACCACGAGGAGTACCTCGTACATGATCTGCAGGCCGAACAGGAAGGCATAAGCGAAAGCCATCAGCAGCCACGGCGTCGCTTTGGCGACCCAGGGACGCGTGGGGAACAGGCGGCTGGCGAGCACGGAAGCAAGTACCAGCTGCACGCCGCCGAAGATCACCTCGAGGATGCGCGGCCACACGTCGTTGACGCCGAACACGGCCCAGCCGGCATGGATCATCCAGAAGAGCAGGGGCACTTTCTCGCTGTACGGGTCGCCATTGATGTGCGGCACCAGCCAGTGGCCATGCGCCCACATCTCCCACGCCACGGCGAGCGTCCGCGTGGAGAACATCGGCATCGGGCCGTGCGAGAAGATCGCGAGCAGGGCCATCACCGACCACAGCGGCAGCCAGGGCCAGAGGGCGCGAAGATGTTCCGAGCGGATATAGGCGCTATTGGACAAGGGCGTCGTCACCGTTAAAGGATCATGAATTCTAAACGTACGATCGGAGGAATGGCTGACTCCACTCCTACCGCCCCTGTCGTCGCCAGAACGTGGACGCCGCGACCGGTCAGGCCGGCCCCCAGTAACCGATACGCCGTCGAATCTTCAGTTTGCGCCACAGATTGAGGGGCTTACGACGGCGATTACGCCCGCCTTCGGCAATGAACTGGTCGATCGCATCGAGGACCCTCTCACTGGATTTGCCGTCGCGATAGGGGTGGATACTGGTTCCAAAGTCGTCGATGGCCTTCATCAGCTCCGGCGACCGGGCCAGGGCGCGCTCGATGGCCGGCTCGAACTGCCCGGCGTCGTCGATATCGATCAGCTGCGGACCGGGCGCCCGGTTCTTGAAAGTCACCACCGGCTTGCCGGTGAGCAGGAACTCGCTCAGCGCCGACGAGGTGTCCGAGCACATCATGTCTGCCTGGCCGAACAGGTCGAGGATGTTGTCGTCATCGGCGAAGCGCAGGTACTCGTTTGCCAGTGCGCGGTACTTGGCCGTGGTTTCCGGGTTCATCTTCGGGTGGAAGGTGACGATGAAGCGGTAGCGGCCGTCGCGCGAGAGCTCGCGGACCTTGTCGTAGAGAATCTCCGCGGCGCTCCACGAGGGCGAGAACGTGGAGTGATAGAGGATCACCGGTGGCTGGCGCAGGGGCGGCACCGGCCGGGCACCCATTTCGCCCATGAAGGGGTCGAGCTTGGGCCAGCCGGTTTCCTTCACGGCAAAATGGCCCATGTGCGCAGCGATGTCGCCGAACGCCTTCGTGTCCTTCGGCCCGGTGGTGCAGTAGAGATCGAAGAAACCGCGGATATAGATGTGCCGGGGCTTGCCGGCGTTGAAGCCGTGGAAGGTTTCCACCTTCACGCCGGGGAAGAAATGCGGCACGGCATTGCTGGAGGTCACCACAGCGATCGGGTTGAACCGGCGCACTTCTTCGGTCGTGCGCAGCCAGGTCTCGCCAGCTACCAGATCTTCACCGCCGGGACCGTCGAAGAACCACGCCGCCTCGTCGCCGCGCGCGCGGATCGCATCCTGCAAGGGACGCAGGATGGCCAGCGCGTAACGCTCGGAGCCGTAGAGGAGGTAGTGCTTCTTCATGTGGGGGTTTCCGAGCCACGGTCCAGGCCGTGACGGTGCAGGGCCGTGGCGGCGGAATCGCGCGAGGCGGGGTTATGCCGCATTTCGAAATAGCGCATGCGCTTGTACACCGCATAGCTGGCTGCGGTCTGGGCGATGATGAAGCCGCGCCAGCCGTCGAACATGGCCAGGCGGAAGACATAATCCTTGATGAAGGCGAGCAGGAAAACGAAGGGTGTCTGCCACATGCGTGGCGACTTGCCCTTGTCGTACCAGTCGCGGCATTTCAGCTCGGAATAGCGCAGCACCTTCAGCTGTTTCTCGACCAGGCTCGGGTTGTTCACGTGATCGAATGGCGCGCGCAGCGTGCGTGCTGCGCCATCGAAACGCAGTGATTCATGTACGCGGGCGTCGGTCCAGCGTGCGCGATCGCGGTGCCACAGGCGCGCCATCTTCTCGCCCACCGCAGGCCGGTACCAGCGCATGGGCGCACCCATGTAGATGGTGCGGCGACGCAGGTACGCGGCGGCGTCGCTGCTGGCCTGGATGGACGGCAAGGCCGCTTCCAGTTCGGCGGCGAGCTCCGGCGAGAGGAACTCGTCGGCGTCCAGGGCGAGCAGCCAGTCGTGGCCGGCCTGGGTGGTGGCGAAATTGCGTTGCGCGCCGAAACCGAGCCAGTCCTGATGGACCACGCGTGCGCCGTGCGCCTGCGCGATGGCCACCGTGTCATCGGTACTGCCGCTGTCGACCACCACTTTCTCGGTCGCGAACGGCACGCTGTCCAGGCAGCGGGCGATCGTGTGCGCCTCGTTATAGGTGATCACTACAAGGGTCAGGGGAAGGCTCGCCATCGGGAAAGTCTAACCGAATCGCCTGTGAGCTATCCTTCGCCCCCATGCGCATCACCGTCGCCACCATCACCTACAACTGGCCCGGCGCCCTCGAGCGTGTGCTCGAATCGCTGGCCCGGCAGACCCGCCTGCCCGACGAAGTCATCGTCACGGACGATGGCTCGACCGACGAGACACGCCGCGTGATCGAGCGGGTGGCCGAGACGTTCCCGGTGCGGCTGGTCCACCTGTGGCAGCCCGACGACGGTGCGCGCATGAGTCGCGCGCGCAATCGCGCCATCGCCGCCGCCACGGGCGACTACGTCATCATCCTGGACGGCGACATGGTGGCGGAACCGCACTTCGTCGCCGATCACGAGGCTTTCGCCACGAGGGGTTGCTACGTGCAGGGCTCGCGCGTGCTCAGCGACGAGGCACTGACGCGGCGCATGCTCGCTGACAGCTCGGTCCGTGCCACCTTCTTCACGCCCGGCATCGAGCGCCGTCGCCACACCCTGCGCATGCCCTTGCTGGCGCGCTGGTATGCCAAGCCGAGCCAGAAGACCCGCGGTATCAAGAGTTGCAACATGGGTTTCTGGCGCGAGGACCTGCTCGCGTTGAATGGCTTCAACGAGGGCATGACGGGCTGGGGGCGCGAGGACACCGAGCTGGTCACGCGTGCGTTCCACGCGGGTCTGTTCCGGCGCGATCTGCGCTTCAGCGCGTTGGCCACGCACCTTTACCACCGCACCCGGAAGAACCTCGTCGACAATCCGAACGACCGCATTCTCGACGAGACACGAAAGCTCGGCCTGGTCCGCTGCGAGCTCGGTGTCGACCAGCACCTGGCGGAGTTTGCGACGCCGCCGCCGGACGTACGCCCCACTTCAGCGTAGGGCGTCCAGCGCCCTACCCAGGCGCGAGGTAAACCTCGCTTCATTGTCGAGGTACCAGCGGCGTGCATTGGCTCCGAGGGCCTCTCGCTCGGCCGCCGGCATGGCGATGGCGCGTTCTACCGCCTTCTCGAGCGCGGCTTCATCGAACTGCCAAGTGCGCGCGAGGTGGAACGCCTCACCTTCGATCGCCCGTACGGGCAAGCCACGGTTGGCATCGATCATCTGGTTCATCGGCGCGCCATCGCAGGCCAGTACCACGGCAGCGCAGCTCATCGCCTCGACCAGATAGTGACCCCAGCCCTCCGTCTGCGAGAGGCAGAGGTGGAAAGCGCACGCATTCTGCAGCCGGTGAACTTCCGTATCGGGCAAATGCTCGCGCACGATGCGAAGGTTGGTCGCGCCACCTTCGTCTTCGACCGCCGCGCCGCCGCGAAGCACGGTCAGCAGGGGCCATTCCGGGTGGCGCTTCCACACGTCGATCAGGCGTGCCGTGCCCTTGAGCTGGCTGGAGCCCGCCGCGTGAAGGAAGCCCATCGGGTCGCGTGGCACGCCGGCGTCGTAACGGTCGGGGCTGCGAAAGCCGACCTCCAGCGCCCGCAGGCCGAGGTCGGTGAAGATCCTTGTCGCCTCATGGGTCTTGGTCAGCAGGGCATCGTAGCGACCGAGGTAACGCTGGCCGCGCGCCGAGACCCATTCGGGGTTGGGCATGAGCAGGTTGCGCCGGGCCAGCCCGAAACTCGCGGGGCGCACGTGCTCGAGCGAGAGGTTGACGTCGAAGCGCGGCGCGCCCAGGAGCATGCGCAAGCGCATGCCGCGCAGCTTCCAGGCGCCGTCGTGCCGGCGTGAACCGAGCCGGGAAACGGTGACCTCGTGGCCAAGCTCGCGCAAGGCGGTCTCCACGACGCGGATGTCGTGGGACAGGCCGCGCTGGTTGTCCCAGGCGAGCAGGTGGATACGCAAGGTCAGTCGCTCGCGACCGTGCCGCGCCGCGTCGACACCGGCAGCGCCGTGGCCATGACGAAGCCCAGAACGAGGAAAAGGAAGAACGAATGCGGCATGGCGCGGTAGAACACGTTGTCGGTCATGGCCGAAAGGACGTACATCGTGACCACTGCCAGACCGGCCGTGGCGAGGGTGGCCACCCATTCGTCGCGATCGCCGAGGCGGCGGACGAAGTGGGCCGCCGGCAAGCCGAACAACAGCAGCACGATCAGCAGCGCAGGAACACCACCGGTTGCCGCCGCCTCGAGGTACTCGTTATGCGGATGGTCGTACTTGGCGATGGCCTCGCTCGCCTCGCCGCTCGCGACCCTGGCGCGCGTATATGCGCCGAACTGGTCCACGCCGACGCCGACGAGGGGGTGCTCGCCGAAGGCGCTCCAGGCGGACTGCCACATTGCCATGCGCTCGCGCACCGGACCTACCGAATTGTCCTTGCTGAACGTGGACATCTCCCCGCTGACCTCGCTGAAGCGCCGCACCACTTCGTGGTCCAGGGCGGTCGTGGCGGTCACGACGCCGACGACCAGCACGCCCACGAAGACCAGGGCGCCACGCCACTTACCCGTGCGGCGAATGTGCACCGCGATGACGATGAGCAGGGCAGGTATGAAGGCCAGCATGGGACCACGGCTGTGCGTCAGGATGGCACCATAGGCGCCCACCGCGACGGCGATGCCGTGCAGCCAGCGTTCGCCCTGGGCAACGCGCGGCTGGATCAGCCGGATGATCGAGAACAAGGTCATGCACAGCGTGACCATGGTGAACTCGATGGCGCTCCAGTCGCCGCCGTTGATGCCGTACGCCCGGTCCACCCCCAGGATGTGACGCTGGACGATGCAGGAACCACCGAGCACCAGGGTGGTTACCGCGAAGAAAGTCCAGATGCCACGCCAGTGCAGCCGGCCGGTAAAAACCGCCGCCGTGACGAGGAAGACCAGGGTCTGGGCAGGAAGGTCGAGTTCATTCCAGCCCAGTCGATGAAAGGCGATATTGAACACGGCGTAGGCGAAGCGCAGCACGCAGATGACCACGATCGCCCAGGCGACCCGGTAGCGGAGGCGGGTTTCCGCGCGCGTGATGAGCATGACGATGCCGGTGATCACCAGCACCAGGATCGGCAGGGCCTTGATCTTCCAGGGAACGGACACGGCGATCGGGATGATCGCCACGAGCGCACTGAGGAGAACCGCTCGCCAGGAACGTGTTGGATCAGCGGCCGGGGTGGCTGCGGTCATGCATAACTTCCATAAGCGCCCGTCAGGGACGCCGCGGCCATGGCATGCCAGACTGCGGTGCGGGTTCGCATGGGCACGCGAATTGCCCGAGATGTTACATCACCGCAGTAAAAGACCGGACGCCTGCGACCAAGGTCGAACGGGGCGCACGCGTCTTCGGTTCAGCTGCTGTCAGTGCTTGCGGAGCAAGGCGTAATACATGCCGTCGAGATCACCGTCGCCGGGAAGAATCTGCCAGCCACTGTCCGTGGCCTGACCCACCGGCAGCGTAAGTGGCGTGGCAACGACATCGGACCTTCCTGCCAGGAAAGCTCCAACGACACCGTCGTTCTCGCTTCGCAGGATTGAACAGGTCACGTAGAGCAGGCTGCCACCCGGTGCGAGGAGGTCCCAGCACGCGGCGAGGATGCGTTCCTGCTGCGCGACCAGCGCGGGCATGTCCGCATCGCGGCGATGCAGGCGAACGTCCGGCCGGCGTCGGATCACGCCCGTGGCCGAGCAGGGCGCGTCGATCATGATGCGGTCGAACGGCTTGCCATCCCACCAGCCAGAGGCGTCGCCGGCATCGCCTGTGATCACGGTCGCCCGCAGGCCGAGGCGCTCGAGATTCTGGCGAATCCGTGGGACCCGCTTTGCTTCGGATTCGACGGCAACCAGATGGACATTGGCCCGCTCCAGCGCGTGACAGGCCTTGCCGCCAGGCGCGGCGCAGGCATCGAGCACACGCTGGCCATTGGCGAGGTCGAGAAGATCCGCGGGCACTTGGGCAGCGCCGTCCTGTACCGCGAAGTCGCCTTGGGAAAAGCCGGGCAGCCGGGTGACTTCGGTACTGTGTGGCAGCACCAGGCCATCGGCCAGCCAGGGATGGAGTTCGACCGACAGGCCAGCGCCGGTAAGGCGCCCGAGGACGTCCTCGCGGGTCGCGCGGTTGCGATTGACGCGAAGCATGAGCGGCGGCTCCTGGTTGGCCGCGGTCATGATCTCTTCGGCCTGTCCGGGCCAGTCGCGGGCAATCGCGGCGGCGAGCCAGGCCGGATGCGCGTGGCGCGTCGCCGGCGTGGCGTCCAGCGTGGCATTGAGCGTTTCACGCTCGCGTTGCCAGCGCCGCAGCACGGCATTGGCGAGGCCGGCCAGACGCGGGCGGCGGAGTTCCCGCACGGCCTCCACGGTGGCGGCCACGGCGGCATAGGCAGGCAGCTCGAGTACTTCCAGCTGGACCAGGCCGATCACGAGCAGTGCGTGGATCGATGGATCGCTCCGCCGGATCGACTTGTCGAGCAGCTGGTCGACGGCAGCGTCGAAGCGCGGCCACCATCGGGCGCCCTCGTTCAAAAGGGCGGTGAGCAGGGCGCGGTCGCGCGAATCGGGAAGCCGGGGAAAAGCCTTATCCGCGACTTCGCGCAGCGAGTGTCCCCTGAGGGCGATATCGGCCAGCGCCTCCGCGGCCAGCGCGCGAACCGAAATCGGCCGGTTCACAGCGTGGCCTGCTTCAATTCCGGCCTGGCATTGAGGTAATCGGCAGCGCCAATGGGACGTCCGCCCGGGCGCTGCACGGAGGTGAGCCGCAGAATGCCCTCCGCACAGGCGATGTCGATGCCGTCGCGGGTCGCCGCGACCACCTGTCCGGGGTCACCTGAAGAAGGTGTGCCGTCAAGCGCACGAGCTGCCCAGATGCGCAGGCGCTCGCCAGCGACATCGGCCTCGGCAACAGGCCAGGGATTGAAAGCGCGGACCTTGCGCTCGAGGGCGATGGCCGGAAGCTGGAAGTCCAGTCGGGCTTCGGCCTTGTCGAGTTTGTGGGCGTATTCGATGCCCGTGTCGGCCTGGATGCGGGCTGCCAGCGTTTCGCCGGCCATCGTGCGGCGCAGGCCTTCGGCAAGCGCATCCGCGCCCAGCGCGGAAAGGCGGTCGTGCAGGCTGCCACCGGTTTCGTCCGCTGCGATGGCGGTGCGCCGCTCGACGAGCACGGGCCCGGTATCCAGGCCCGCCTCCATCTGCATGAGGTCGACGCCGGATTCGTCGTCGCCGGCAAGGATGGCTCGCTGGATCGGAGCGGCCCCGCGCCAGCGCGGCAGCAGGGAGGCGTGTACGTTCCAGCATCCGAGCCGGGGGATGGCGAGCACCTTGCGCGGCAGGATCAGGCCATAGGCCACCACGACCATGAGGTCGGGCGCATATGCCGCGAGGCGATCGCGGTCGGCTTGCGCCTTGAACGACTCCGGCTGCTCCACAGGAATGCCAGCGGCTTGTGCGGTCAATTTGACCGGACTGGCGGCGAGCTTGCGCCCGCGCCCGGCCGGGCGATCCGGCTGGGTGTAGACGGCCGCGACCTCGACACCGGCGTGGCGACAGGCTTCGAGGCAGGGCACGGCGAAGTCGGGCGTGCCGGCGAACACCACGCGCAAGTGACGCACCGGCGCGCTCAGGCGCTTGCCTTGCGTTGCTTTTCCATGCGCTTAAGGAGGATCCCGCGCTTGAGCGGGGAGAGGTAGTCGACAAAAACCTTGCCGGCCAGGTGGTCCATCTCGTGCTGGATGCAGACGGCCAGCGGACCTTCCACGTCGACGATGATCTCGCTCCCCGATGCATCCTGCGCGCGGACCTTCACATGCTGGGCGCGCGTCACGTCGGCATAGATGCCCGGGAACGACAGGCAGCCTTCCTGGTAGACCTGCTGGCCGTCCTTCTCGAGGATCTCGGGATTAATCAGCACCATCGGCTCGTCGCGGTCGTCGCTCATGTCCGCCACCAGGACGCGCTTGTGCACGTTCACCTGGGTGGCGGCCAGCCCGACGCCATTGGCGGCGTACATGGTTTCGTACATATCGGCGACGAACTGCTTCAGCTCGTCATCGAAGACGGTGACCGGGGCAGCGACAGTGCGCAGGCGCGGGTCGGGAAATTCCAGGATGGTTAGGGTCGACACGGTGTCACCTTGAACGGTTACGGGCCACGACGGCGCGTCCTGCCTGGAAAAATGCGGGCAAGTCGGCGAAATCCAAGCAGCGCGACCCTGTAGGATGGCCCCGTATTCTACGCGCGCAGCAGGGGCCGGGGGAGCGTCCGGACATATTGTGCCCGTTAACGATTCAGTTACACTCGCGACAGCACCGGGGAAGGGGGAAATCCCGCATGATCAAGAAGTTCGCCATGCTGCTGGGCGGCATGTTTTTTACCGTGGCCGTTTATGCCGCCGCGGCCCAGCTCCGTCCCGATCACCCTGACACCTATACGGTGCGCAAGGGCGACACGCTGTGGGACATTTCGGCGCGTTTTCTGAGCAAGCCATGGCTGTGGCCGGAAATCTGGCAGGCGAACCCGCAGGTACGGAACCCGCACCTGATCTACCCGGGTGATGTCCTCAACCTTTCGATGAACGGTGGAAGCGCGCACCTCGGCCTGCAGCCGCGCGTGCGCACCGAAGGCGATGCCGTCACGGCGATCCCGCTGGCGGACCTGCGCATGTTCCTCAAGGAACTGCGCGTCATGGACGCCGATGCGGTCGAGCAGTCGCCGTACCTGGTCGGGTTCGAAGAAAATCACCTTCGCGCCACGCCGGGCAACAAGATCTACGCCAAGGACCTCGACTCGGCCGCGCCAGGGCAGCGCTGGGCCATCGTCCGGCCGACCAACCGTTTCCGCGACCACGGCGGCGACACCGGTAACATCGACAACCTCGGTAACCGCGAGCATGGCTCGTTCGTGGCCGATGAGCTCGACAGCGACGTCTCCATGGCGCCGGGTCCCTGGCGTGAGGATTCGGCCCACGACACGCACAATGGCCGGGGCACCGACCAGGGCGTCGAGGTTTCCGTCATCGGTACCGCGGAAGTCATCGCCACCAACGGCGACGTGGCCAGCCTGGTGCTGGTCGAGTCGACCATGGAAGTTCGCAAGGGCGATCGCCTGATGCAGGTCGATGACAAGCCCTACGACCCCTACTTCTACCCGCATGCGCCCAAAGCCATGCCGGCGGATCCGCGAGTCATCGGCTATACCGACGCGCTGAACGGGGCCGGTAGCCGCCAGGTGGTCTCCATCTCGGCGGGCACGGCGGACGGTATCGACAACGGCACGACATTCACCGTGATGCATCAGGGCGACAAGATCGCCGACGAAGTGTCCGGCAACTACAACCGCCGCGACACCTCGCCCAAGGTCCAGCTGCCTGACGAGTACGGTGGCCACGTCATGGTCTTCCGTACGTTCGACCACGTCAGCTACGCCCTGGTCATGGACGCCCTGAAGCCGATCCAGAAGGGCGACAAGCTCACGCTTCCGGAGTGACGCGATCAGCCCGCCCCTACCTTCGGTGGGGCCGGGCTTGCCGGTAAAGACGATGAAACGGCTGCCCCCTGGGTGGCCGTTTCCACTTCCGCGGACGGCGGGTCGGACCTCTACACTGGCCGGATGATCGATTCCGACGACCTTCGTGAGTGGCTGATCCTCCTGCGTACCCCCGGCTTGAATGTCCGTCGCCTGCGCGAAGGCCTGTTAATTCGGGGCGGTGCGGCGCCCTTCTTGCGCTGGCTGGCTGGCCACGGAGATGGACTGACCGCGAAGGGGCGCGATTGGATCGCGGCTCCCGACGAGGCCGTCCTGGCGCGAGACCTCGCCTGGCTGTCAGGGGACGACCAGCGACTCCTGCGCTGCACGGATGAGGATTTCCCGCCCCAGCTCGAGGCCATTCCCGATCCGCCTGCCGCGCTCTTCGTCAAGGGCGACGCCTCGCTGCTGTTACGCCCGCA
>Ga0247742_10002163_pt1 | contig 13043 bp, 13 predicted proteins | sample UWRJL208509C2_FD_180944 | JGI IMG/M metagenome (GOLD analysis project Ga0247742, IMG submission 180944) | Plant litter microbial communities from Arlington Agricultural Research Station in Wisconsin, United States - UWRJ-L208-509C-2 | ecosystem: Environmental > Terrestrial > Plant litter >...
ACTGCAAATGTGGCAAAGCCATCAACACGCCTGGTTTATCTCCCAACCATACCACCCGTTGACCACTTGAATCTGTAAAAGGTCTATGAGACTGGTTAGTTACTCATAAGTAGGGAATGTGAATACATACACGAGAAGCCCAGTTCAACGTCTTTGTTAACGCTGCAAGACTCGGACGGTAAGACAGCCGTTGAAGGTCACTTGTATCACATTACCAGCGACGTCGGTGCGTACGAGAGGCGCTGGGTACTTGTCGCATGAGACGTGAGATGGAGGGATGAGATGAAGCTGCAACGATATTGAGGCAAGGTGGCATAGGTGGTGGCTGCGGAACAAGCTGAGAATTTCTCCAAGTCCAACAATTGCCGTTTGGAGTCACGAACATAGGTCACATGACCACACGGACGCGCACGTCACGTCGAATGCGCGATATCCTCACATTAGTTCTTGGTAGAATTTGGGTGAAAGTTTCCTGGAGACCCAAGGAAGGTAAAGCAAACCCTATTACAGAAAAAACCACCCCTAAATTTTTGATTAGATGTAATTACATTGATATATTAAAAAATAACTCGTGAGTACTCTTCAGCTTGTGGACTCGTTGAACTCGTGAACCCGTCAACGAGCCGAAAAGCCCGGAAAGTCCCACGAGAAAAGTCCTAAAATACTGATGTGCTCTCTGAGCTCAGATGCCAGTTCGTGGGTGAAATTATCAAGACAGATGTGGAGGGGGTCTCGATGCCAGAGATGAGAGCTAAGGTGTCACAGCGAGTTTCATGAACATTTATGAGGATGATAGGACCGTCCGGTGGGAGATTTTTTAGAAGGTCTGACATCTGGGGGGGTTGCAGAAAATCATGGAATCCAGAAATGCAACGAATTTCATCAAGTAGCTGGTTCCATTCGCCAGCAAGTTTAACGTGAACGTGAGCTTCATCTTGTAAGCTCATTTTTTGAGAAAGCGGGGCGTCTATATCAAGGGTTCCTAGTCTGCTACGAGATCCTGACAGCTCTAACGCGCTTGAAATATCTATGAAGCGTTGGGCCAGGTGTTCATCATGTTTGCGTAGGTCGTCCACTGGTGTACAAAGCCAGTTAAGTTGGCACCAGACTAGGCAACGACCTTGTTCAAGCCACTCAAGAGCTTTTTCGATATTGCCCTGCGCGAATGCAGTTGAAGCAGCAGATGTTGTTAAGATTGAGAATTCAGTAAGATGTGCATGACGCTGCTCAATTGTGCGGTCCATAACGGCAATTTGTGATATGAGACTAATTACAACACCATACGCTGTCAGGGATTGTGAAGGATCATGAGTCACTGACAGTTGCGCCCATAGTCGAGCTGCGTCTAGGCGAATTGAAGGAGGTCCAAAGGTCATTGCAGTTTTCTGATAAACAGACAGGGTGGTGTAGATATCCGTGAGATCATTGGTGTGATCAAAGCGACAGTGAAATGAACTCCCAAGGTTTGCCAGTCGTCCTGGCATACTGGCGTGGCCTTTGGGAGTGAGATGGACTGCTTGTTGCTGGGCTGAGATAGCTTTCTCAATATCGAGGAGATCCCCTGTGTGTTCAAAGCAACACTGATATGAATTCCCTAGGTTACTCAGTTGTCCTGGAGTAAGTGCGTGGCCATTGGGAGTGAGTTGAACCGCTCGCTGCTGGGCTGAGATAGCTTCTGAGATATCAGAGAGATCCACTGTGCGTTCGAAGTGAGACTGATATGAATTCCCAAGGTTGTTTAGGTGTGCCGGCATATCTGCGTGGCCATTGGGAGTGAGTTGAACTGCTCGCTGCTGGGCCGAGATGGTGTCTGCGATATCGGAGAGATCTCCTGTGCGTTCAAAGCGACGAAGAAATGAAATTCCAAGGTTATTCAGGTACATTGGCATACCCATGTGGCCGTTGGGAGTGAGCTGAACAGCTTGCTGCTGGGCTGAGATGGCTTCTAAGATATCAGAGACATCCCCTGTGCATTCGAAGCGACACTGATACGAATTCCCAAGGTTGTTAAGGTATGCTGGCATATCTGCATGGTCAGTTGGAGTGAATTGAACCGCTCGCTGCTGCGTTGAGATGGCTTCAGAGATATCAGAGAGTTCCCCTCTGTGCTTGAATCGATGCCGATATGAACTTCCAAGGCTATTGAGGTACATTGGCACATCCACGTGGCCATCGGGAGTGAGCTGAATCGCTCGCTGTTGGGCTGAGATAGCTTCTGAGATATCGGAATGTTTGCCTGTGCATCTGAAGCTATGTTGATATGAATTTCCAAGGTTATTCAGGTACATTGGCATATCTGCATGGCCATTGGGAGTGAGTTGCACCGCATGCTGCTGGGCTGAGATGGCTTCTGAGATATCAGAAACATTCCCTGTGCGTTCAAAGAGACACTGATATGAATTCCCAAGGTTGTTCAGGTGTGCTGGCATATCTGCATGGCCATTTGGAGCAAGTTGAATCGCTTGCTCCTGGGCTGAGATGGCATCTGCGATATCGGAGAATTTCCCTGTGCATTCGAAGCGACGAACAAATTAAATTCCAAGGTTATTCAGTCAGCCTGGCATATCTGCGTGTCCAGTCAGAGTGAGTTGAACGGCTCGCTGTTGGGCTGAGATGGCTTCTGAAATATCAGAAAGATCCCCAGTGTGTTCAAAGCGGCATTGATATGAATTCCCAAGGTTGTTTAGGTGTGCTGGCATATCTGTGTGGCCATTTGGAGTGAGTTGAAGTGCCTGCTGCTGGGCTGAGATGGCTTCCGAGATATCAGAGAGATTCCCTGTGCGTTTGAAGTGACACTGATATAAATTCCCAAGGTTGTTCAGGTGTGCCGGCATCTCTGCGTGGTCATTGGGAGTGAGTTGAACCGCCTGTTGCTGGATAGAAATGGCTTCTGTGAGGTCAGCCAGATTGCCAACTTGTTCAAAAATGTCCATCAAGTCAACTACACGGCCCGCTAATTCCCAAACTACACAGTACATCAAGCATTGTTTTTCTTTCACAACCAGAGTTCGAACGTACCAGTTTTGGACAATTCGTTGTCACTATCATCTTCATCCATCAATTCCTCTTCAGACAACCCAATTACCACGAACGACAGTTTCAGTGCTGGTACACCCACTCCAGAGACAAAGTACTTAGCGATCCTTAATCATTTCTTCAGTAAGCGGACATTGTGCACAACCCACATCCATGGGCTTACGCGCTTCATCGGTTCCTACATCCAAAGCCATTTTGTCCTTTGTCAACGACATGTGTGCGAATTCGGTCGAGTCCTCAAATTTAGCTACGATTGAAAGGCCTCTGTCTATGTCCATGGGTCTGCAAGTGAGGAGCGTCAAACTATTGAGTGGAATTATGTGTTATGAAATTCTTACAGATCGATGACACTTGATTCCTGCTTCCACGTATCTTCTGACCCTCTTTTCAACAACCAAACCCCCTCCTCTCCGGTAGCAAGTCCAATAATAGCGAGCCTGACTGTATCGAGGGTAGGAAAGTCGAATCCTTCAGTTGTGCATTGAAGTTCGAGGTCTAGTTGATACATATATGATGTTTGAGATGCAATGTTTATGTTTTTCATCCGAACTTACCCGTTATAAAAAGTCGAAGAGTCACATCTTCATAGAAATTTTGGCCATCGTTCTCAGCCAACTGAGGCGCTGGCATCTCAGAAAGGTCTCTGTTAGATGCCATGTTATCAAACGCATGCTGGTCGACTTCAACGTGTTCCGTGTCACTGAGCGTTATATCTAAAGTATTGTTTAAGGTATAGCCTAATGCAGATAATTTCAAAGGCATTGTGCTTACCAGTTGTATCATCTCGCATAGCAGCGCCTCCAACCTCATTGTGAGTTGCAGACGGTGAGACGAACTCGGGCTTCTTCGCAAGTGACATGTCCCTGGGCTCACTTTGGAGACGCGCACGGCCACTGATGCGTCTCAGATGTTTGTATCTGTTTGCTCACGCAGATTTCGATATGATCAATGGTAATTGGACTTTTTAACCGCAAATCTTCCGATTCTGGTGATTTTTTCGCGTAGATCCTCTGGGAATGGAATTACGCGGGTCGTCTTCAGAGCCAATTTTGGAATTTCGGACTCCAAGGCTCTCATCTCACACATATCTAGCAGGTATCTAAGACTTAAAGACAATAATACGAGAAATCATCCTGAAGGCGACCTCAAGGATAGCCAATGGCACGTAAATGTGAAAAAATGAATAGGCTACCTTGTATGCTCGTAGAGAAAAGTTGCCCCCAAATTCGACGCGCCAAAACCCAATTAAGTGATTACATAATACGTGTGCAGACGCGTCGCAAGCTATACCCAAAAACACAAAAAGCCTTCGCTATTGGACACACGTAGACTGCTTCACTCTAAAACCCTGCTGAATCAACCATATAGAATCTAGGATGCCACGAAAGCCTAAAACATGTCAAACGCTCCATGAAACAAAGGAATTCGACTGCAAATGCACAAGAAACGGTCCAGAGTCAGCATCACAGGGCATTAGGAGACATCATGAACCGCATACATGTCACTTCACTTGCAGAAAGGATAGTTGAGCTTGAGGGGCAGATGAAATTCTTGAAACTAACAATGAAAAATGTGAATTAGCAAAGCTGACCCAAGAGCTACTTCTGGGCCAGATGATGTCAATGACGTCGTTTGTGGTGACAACAGCCAGTATATATCGGAGGATGATTAACCGTTACTTAACATATGTACACGAAATGGCAAATTCGTCACTTTTTGCGTGGCTGTGTGCTTAGTAATCAGCCGTGTTCAACCGTAGGCCATGCGCGTCTCCACTCACTTCGACAGCTGAGTGATCTAATGTCGTTTTTTAGAATGGCTTGTATGAAGGTATGTGGAGAGTTAACATACTTATATTAGCACCTAGTCCTGGATGAGATAAACAACCGTCAAGGTTATCCCGGACTGACATGACTTCAAGGGAGTTGACGAATGAGTTCCAGTCACGACCCTGGTTTCCGTTTCCTTGTCCTTGTCAGTTCCCTTATATTTATGCCCAAATGGATACTGTACAGCGTTCTTGCATAGCATAGATAAGGCACAAGTCTCCTAGAAGCTGAATAGCACACGTACAGCCATCACATGTCCCGAGATGTCTCTGAACAAAGTACTCTTATAAACAATACATTCAAGTTTGGAGATTTTGAGGAATTTGTTCGTTCACTATCATTGAGATTCAGGTGGTCCACAACGCCAGGTCTTCTCCGGCGCTTCGTAGATTGATATATAGACCTAGACTGAGACTCGAACCAGCCGTTGTGGTGAAAGGAACGATGAAGTTCAGTTTAAGCGTGATCTCAGACTACCTCGGCATTTCGAACTCCGCATTTTGCCTAGCTTCAAGTCCACTGCATTGATCAATTCATATACCTCTACTTACTACTTATCAAATCCCCCCGTTTCGCTTGCTCATGTTCAGTTATGAAAAGGGTAATCATTCTTGTTGAGCGCCGGCCTTGGCGCATCTCACTGTACATTTTGTGTCTACAATGATGGCGGCTTTGTCAGCTTGGACGCATTTGGACTCTGGAGTTGCGAGTGATGTTTTTCAGAGGTAGGATGGTTTATTGCGAATCGTTCTTGCGTTTCATGGCCAGGCAACCTCCGGGAGAGACAATGCAAACATCTTTTTTCAGAACGACGTCCTATGCAATTGCAGTGAGGACATGTGAGGCTCACGGGGTTGAGACCAGTGTACAAATCACAGTGGTAGTTGTAACAAAATATTCAGGTTACCCTGTCATAAATCTCGCCCTGTGTTGGATTGGAGGTACGTGGTGTGGTCTTTCGAGACGGATTCATCTCAGGAAAGTAAGAGCAAAAACACATCAATTGGGCCTGACCGGGAATTGAACCCGGGACCTCCTCGAAATATACGCATTAGCGCCCTAACAAGGAATCATACTACTAGACCATCAGGCCGATGCAGAACGTCGACAAAGGGTAGTTATGATACTTACTTCAGACCCTATCACCTTTACTAGACAATCGTATGTACCTAAGATTTACTCAAACAATTGCAAAAGAACATCCCATATCTCAGTTAATAACCTAATGTATAACCCATAGAAAAGCAACGCCCAAAATTGTAAATCTGCCTACTTGGAACGTGCCTTGAAGATGTTTCGAAGAGGCCCAGACATGCGACTTTTCTTCCTGCCAGATGGAAGCGCATCCGACTCCTCGCCGGATCCGCGTCGTGCTGCATTCTCGTCGTTTTGAACACTTGTACCTCGTGAACTGGAAATGGCACTGATCGTGGCGCGCTTGTTCTCCTTGAGCGTTAGGATAGGTCCCTTGATGATACGGCTGAGGCCACGACCGAGGGTTATAGTACTCGATCGGCGGACGTTCTGGACCTCTTGGAGGGGGAGGTCTACGGGCGTTGGTGTATCGGTTTCGGATTGAAACGATACGTTGTCAATATGCACGAAAGAGTGACGGAGTGGGGAGCCAAAGCCAACAGATCCTGAGAGGGAGTTGTCGCGTTCTTTGATAGGTTGGACTGGAGTTGAACGTCTGAAAGCGGGTTCTTTGGGTTTAGGGCCGGGGGTTGCATTGGAAGTGACAGGACGCTTGGGTGTAACACGCATGGGAAGGGACGGTGGACGAGGTGCGAGCGGTGCTCTAACGCTAGCCGGACTGGAACTGGATTGAACATTCTGCTTACGCGCGGGAGGTATCTTGCGAGACGGAGTATGGTTGACGTTACTGCCTAATTTCTTGGGAATCGGGGCACGAAGCGACAGGGGACGGTGAACTGTCAGGATTTCCGAGTCCTCGATCCCAGTCTCCTTCACTGCAAAGCGGACATTTTTGAGCGACTTCTTCCCAGTGGACTGACCGGTCACTTTTGAGTCGGAAGCCGGAGACTGCACCATGCTGGACCGAAGTCGGGAGGGGGTTTTTGGGACATTGCCAAGGGGCATTGGGGAGGAGACTGGTGTACGATGTCTTGGGCCAAAAGAAGCAGTAGGCGACGTCGTCGAAAGTATCTTCTTTGGGGTGTGGTACATAGGCCTCCTGGAAGCGAATGTAGTGATTTGATGAGATGGCGTCAGCAAGGACTTCCCCTTCGAGGGTGGCACCACCTCCTTTCTCGGATTTGAAGGGGTAGGCAAGGTGGGAAACGTCGCATCTTCGACCGATTGAAGTTCTACCAGAAGAGAGTTCGCAAAAGCCCATTCGTCAATGCTAGCCTCGTCAGAGGCATCGGGAAGCTGGGAGCTCGTAGTCTCACGTATTTGAAGATGCTGAGAACGAGATATTGCAGAGACAGCAGCAATGGGAGGAGTACGAGGTGCCATTGCCGAACATTTGAGTCGGAGATTGTGGATCATGTCTTCAGCGCGCATCCCTGGGGTGATATCACCACCTTTATCGTCACCAGCTGAGCAAGGGGACTCGTATGCATACGACGGAGACCCTAGGAAAGGTGTAGGCATCCCAGGGTATGCGATGCCACTTGGTTGCTGATGCTTTGGTTTCAGTCTCGCCAATGAGAGAGGCGTCGGGGCGTTCCTGCCCCGCCGGTATGCAAGCATCGACCTGGCTGGAGTAATCTTTAGGTTCTGCGGATCATAAGGAGAGTCCAGGGCCAGTCCCAGCGGGAAGAAGGAGCGAGAGTTTGAGACAATCAGGTAAGGCAGCTGAGAAGAGTCGAGGTCCCTTGACTGCATTATACTGTCGTTGCCTACGTCCAAGGCCTCAGAGTCACCAACGTGGTCATGGAAGCATTCGTCGTAGCCATCTAGACCGCGTATAAGCTCGAGCATTTCTGGATCTAGCATGTCCAGCTTGCGTTGACGAGCAAGAGATGGATGTAGGTCGGCCATAGCCGACTGAATGGCAGTGGACTTGAAGACTGTTGGGATGGGTGGACCCGGTCGACCATCAGTGCATGCGCCGTCCAGAGTCATGTCGCTATCCAAATCCACGGCACCGGCACCTGAGCGAGCTTGTGCTAAGGCACGAGAAAAGCTTGCAGAAGAAAAAATAGACCCTTTTGCCACCCATTTTTGAGTCTGTCCGACCGGTATGGGCTCCCAAGGGGAGTGATTAGGTGGCCGCCAAGGAAGGACTTCTCGCTAATAAGGGCGGTTAGGTTGTTTTAAATAAAATTAAAATGGACTATAACTCACAGCCCACATGTTGATGTACAGGTCCTCTTTGAATAGGGCGTCAAGACGAGGTGACGTTGGGGTGGTGACGTTGACAGATTCGTCCGCGTTAGCAGGAGCGTCGGGTGATGTATCCTCCGCTTGGTTCCCAAGAAGGAGAGGAAATAGCTTGAGGTCGTGACCAAGGTTGACAAGCCTGGTGGGAGGCTGAGTGAATCGAGGAGACATAGGGGGAACATTGGATCCAATACTTGAGAGCGAGTCCAAGGTCAGAGATTCCGAGAGCAAAGTGGGTTGACCGAAGGCTTCTGTGATTTGCAGGATGTCAAGAGAGCTCTCGGAGAAACTTGTCGGAATCCAGTGACTGGACTCCACATGGCTCAGTTCGAACGATGGGTCCTCCATGGTGCGACGCTGCAGTCAGCCAGGATCTGGCATACTTGAGGATCCACGGAAGCGGCTGACGGGCTGGTCGGTTTTGATAACGTCCACCGGGATCACAGGCTGGCCACACGCGTACTAAGTATCCCAATAAGTGTTTGCGCGATGTCAAGGACACCATCGAAGAATTCAAACGGTGATAAGTTTAGTGTCAGCGCTTCGTTGGACAGGCGTCCTCTTCTGCTGCCGAAATCGGCATGGCACTCGTTGTTTTCCCGTCGTCCAGAATAACCTCAGAGTAAGAGTTCTTGCGTATGGACATCTACACGGAAGCCACGAGCGCCCGGAGCTGCATGGGCGAGCAGCGATAAGGAGCGCATGAGCTCAACGCCCTTGACGGCTTTGATTGCAAGTTGCAACAGACGCAAATATCTATATTGCCTTTTCCGTTGACGTTTGTGGTGTCACCATTTGGCTTCAACCTTCATCTTTGTCCTAATGTCGGGCATGCATGTGGAAAACGACGACGTGCTCCTCACCGTGCCCGCTTGCCTTCGGGCTATCGACCTCCATATCACGATTTGAGGCCTAACTAGCTCATCTGGCCTTGTGCTTCTCGAGTGACTTCATGTGCAGATCCTGATAGCATTTGGGCTTGGCGGAGGAAGCCAAATGGTTGCTGTCTTCTACATTGCGTGCTCACGACTACACTTCCTTATCTGTGGTTTGAATAGAGGACTCGGAGCGTAACACCCGCGATTATAAAGGACTGGAGCGAAATGTATCTCGATTATTCGTCCAGTCCAGTCTTGTTCGACCAACCTGAGCAGCGATGCAGTTCACTCTTTTGCTCTCTTTGATTCTCTCGTCATTGTCGCTCATCTCTGCGGCGCCGATATCTTCTGCAGAGATCGCTGAAAATGCTGGCAAGGGCCTTCGCCTGTTGAGCCTCAATGAGGATGCTGAACCTGTTTGGAAATCGGAGGACCAAGTCCTAGATCTTATGAGGTCTGGCGTCAAGTTTGTAAGTCTGAATCTCAGTTGTACTTTTGGCTGTTGCTCATGTATCCCTTCCGCAGTTCGATGTGACAGAGGTTTACGAAGAGGAGGAGAAGCTCAAGGCTGCCGGACCCAAGTCCAAAGAGCTTGCAGTCGCAGCTTGTAAGTGCACGACACAAGCCTCTATGGACCGAAATTGACCATCGTACCTCTGTAGTCCCTACACCCTCTCACCAAACTGCCGTCAAGGCAATTCTCGCGACTCTGTCGACGACGAACATGCAGAACAACTTGGCCACCATGACAGCCTTCAACAACCGCTACTACAAGTCGTCCACAGGCGCAGATGCCAGCTTGAAGATTCGTGACATCGTTCAAAGCGTATGTCCTCTCCTACACCTACTTGCCTCTAGATCTTTTCTCAAATCATGCTAGTACATCACCAGCTCTGGCCGCTCCGACGTCACCGTCGCCCTCTTCTCGCATAGCTGGGGCCAGCCATCCATCATCGCCAAAATTCCTGGTACCTCCTCCACGGCGGCCATCACCATCCTTGGTGCTCACATGGATTCTATTAACCTGAGCAGCCCTACCAGCGGCCGTGCTCCTGGTGCCGATGACGATGGCACCGGTCTCGTTAACTTGCTGGAGGCGTTCAGGGCTCTGCTTGCTGCTGGCTTTAAGCCTACTACTCCCGTTGAGTTCCACTGGTACTCTGGTGAGGAGGCCGGTCTCCTTGGTTCTCAAGCGATCGCAACCAGTTATAAGAGCGCTGGAAAGAGTGTAAAGGCTTTCATGGAGCTTGATATGTCCGGATAGTAAGTTATCCTCCTCTGTCTGTATAGAAATAATACTGACGGTAGTGTAGCTTCAGACCCGGTAGCACGGAAGTCATGGCTCTTGAGGCGGACTATATCGATGCGAGCTTGAACACATTCCTCAAGGCTCTCATTACCGCCTACTCTCGTATCCCCTACACCATGGATACCCCCGTAAGTTGTTTGCTCTACCTCTCTATTTACGAAGTTCTTACCCCGTTCAAATTCTTAGTGCGGTTACGCCTGCTCCGATCACGCCAGCTGGTATAAGGCCGGCTTCCCCTCCTCCTTCCCCTACGAAGCCGTTACTGGTGACGATGACCCTAACATCCACTCAGCTTCTGATACCACCAGCGTCTCAGGCTTCTCCTGGGCACATTCTCTGGAGTTTGCGAAGATTGCTGTTGCGTTTGTGTACGAATTGGCAATTTAAGAACTCGATGTAGCCTGTGGGCATGGTCAAAATGTATGTATGAATAACATATTGATATTTACTGTTGTACACATTTTCCTGCAGTCGACGTCGTGTGACAGATGCTTGACATCCTCTCTCCGACACCCGATATGTTTTCCGACGTCTGGATCTGCAGGGTGTTCTGGACTAATCCATAGAATCATCATGAAGGCGCTGCTTCAGCTTTAGAAATCGAACTACACTCACCAGTAGATATCAACAATTTTTTCCGCTGGTCAATGCATGTCTTCGGCTTATCGGACCACAGAAGGCCCAAACTCATCAAGTACGTGTCAGTGATAAATCACCTCCCTTAATTTCCCTATCGTGAAACTGCAGTGCTGCTTGATCATGAGTAATAGCCTAGACTCACATCTGCTTGACTTATTATGTGTTGAGAGGCGAGGTCGGTCGTACTATGGTGGATGGGGAGGGTTATTCGGGGTAATTGAGGCCCCTGACGGAAACGTGCCCTAAAATTGGCGACTCGGATGGTTCGATCTTTTGGGAACTTATATATAACCTGCAATTCTTTCTGCTTGTTACCTCTCAGTGTTTTTCTTCCCTTTCTTCTCGTCTCGGTTTCTCGGTCTTGCTCTTACCTATATCTATCTAGACGACTCGCGGCAGGAACGACCACAGCTAATTACACATGAAGATCAGTCAAAAAATCCAGCAGTCCGCCAAGGATGATAAAGTCTGGTGGTCTTTCGAGTACTTTCCCCCACGGACTGCTCAGGTATTTTCAACCTTCGCGTACGACATCCCTTCTGTATCCTCACACAATCATGTTAGGGCCTACAAAACCTGCTAGATCGTATAGAGCGCATGCGCGCATTGGGACCGGAATTCATTGACATCACTTGGTGAGCATCACCTCCAGTGCCCACTCCTCATAGAAATTTTCGTATTGACGTCCGAGATAGGAATGCAGGCGGTAGAACATCTGACTTGACTTCGGAAATGGTCAAAACGTGTCAAGGCCTCATCGGGCTCGAGACTTGCATGCACCTGACGTGTACCAACATGCCGAAAGAGAAGGTGGATATCGCACTGCGGGTGAGTAGCTAGTTAATCGGACTTAGAAGTCACACTCGACTCATTGGCGTTAGGACGCGAAACAACATGGATGCCGCAACGTACTCGCTCTGAGAGGCGATCCCCCAATGGGCAAGGATCAGTGGGAGGCGGTCGAGGGTGGTTTCGTACATGGCATCGACCTCGTGAAGCACATTCGTCGTGAATATGGAGACTACTTCGATATCGCGATCGCGGGCTTTCCCCAGCACATGACCCTTCCTCCAGACGAGCTCGCGAACGAGATGAGATGGCTGAAGGAGAAGGTGGATGCTGGAGTCAACTTCATCTTCACACAGATGTTCTACGATGTCGAACTTTTCATCGACTGGGTCAGAGCTGTTAGGGAGGCTGGGATCACGATACCTATCGTCCCAGGTATCGCACCTGTCCAGACGTGGAATGGCTTCCAGCGTGCGACAAGTTTGGCCCAGATTGCCATCCCTAAGCTGTTCCTTGACGCTCTGGAACCCGTTAAGAACGACGATGAGAAGGTCCGCGAGATTGGAACGAAGCTGGTGGCTGATATGTGCAAGCGGATTCTGCAGGAGGATATTGGTATCCGGGGGTTGCATTTCTATACGATGAACCTGGAGAAGGGAACGAAGATGTTGCTGGAGGAGTTAAATCTCGTCCCGCGAATCGAGACCATCAAGCCTCTGCCGTGGAGACAGGTATGTGACGTTTCCTCAAGCTCGGGGACTTGATCTGACGATTCCTTAGTGTCTTACCCCCACAAGACGTCAAGAAACTATCCGTCCTATCTTTTGGGCAAACCGGACAAAGTCGTACATTTCTCGTACTGAGAACTGGGATGAATACCCCAACGGTCGTTTCGGAGACTCTCGCAGTCCTGCATACGGCGAATTAGACGGCTACGGTGTCTGGATCAAGCAATCGGTACGAGGACGTTATCCTGCTCGCAGACATTGTCTAACATGATACCTTATAGAAAGAGAACGCTTTGAAACTCTGGGGTCACCCAACATCTTTCTCCGACATTGCGACCCTCTTCTCCAGATTCTGCGCTGCTGAGCTTAACGCGCTGCCATGGTCAGACCAACCACCTTCCAGCGAGACATCCATCATCTCCAAGCAACTTGCGCAGATGAACGAACTCGGTTTCCTGACGATCAACTCCCAACCCTCTGTCAACGG
>Ga0247742_10002166_pt1 | contig 13035 bp, 10 predicted proteins | sample UWRJL208509C2_FD_180944 | JGI IMG/M metagenome (GOLD analysis project Ga0247742, IMG submission 180944) | Plant litter microbial communities from Arlington Agricultural Research Station in Wisconsin, United States - UWRJ-L208-509C-2 | ecosystem: Environmental > Terrestrial > Plant litter >...
GCCTTCGTCGACGGTCTGTTGCCGGCGAGCCTCGGCGGCTGAGTGAGCACCCCATCGCAAGCGTCGCGGCCATGAACCGTCGACTGCGCATCGGCCTCTTCGCCGTCGTCGGCCTGTTCGCCGCGACGATCCTCGCGGCCCTGGTCGCCATGTACGTCGTGCTCCAGCCGCAGCGCTTCACTGCGCTGCTGCAGTCGCGCGCAGGTGCCGCCGGACTTGAACTCACGCTTGCAAATCCGGCCAGTCCCACCCTGTGGCCCAAACCGTCGCTTGAGCTGGACGGCATTACGCTGCGCGGCAATAGCGGCGGTGCGCCGCTGTTCGTCGCCTCTCGCGGCAAGCTGGTGCTTCCATGGCGCACCCTCATGGGTGGTGAGGCCACCATCTCGCGCCTCGAGATCGAAGGTGCGCGCATCGACCTGGATGCCATCTCCGCGTACCTCGACACGCTGCCGCCGCGCCCGTCCACCGCGGGCGCGATCCTGCCCGGGATCGATGCCGGATTCCGCGTGTCGCGCAGCACCTTGCTTCACGGCAACCGGCTGCTGCTCTCCAATGTCGACATCGACGCCGGCCGTCTGGCCAGCAACCATCGTTTCGCCTTGTCGATCGACGCCAGCACGGCGGACGAGACGCCCTATGCGCTCGATCTCGCGACCACGCCCTCACTCGCACGCGGCGTGCTTACGCTGGGCGATCTCGACATTGACATCGCGAGCAAGGGCCACTTCAGCGCAAAGCTGCGTGGCGATGCCACATGGCGTGGAGGTGCGGATGTCGGCGCCTCAATGGCCGGGCAAATGATGCGCTCCGCTGCCGCACCGTACGATGTGGTTCTCGGCGTCACGCCGGCCAACCAGCAAGACCCGTTGTCGATCTCGCTGAAGATCGACGGCGCGCAGGACCACGCGAATCTGCATCTGCCGCCGCTCGCACTGGCAGACTGGTGGGCGGGCTTGCAGGCTGGGCGCTCACCTACGCTCCCGCCCGTACAAGGAAGCATCGACGCCACGCAGGTGGATGCAGGCAGCGTGCACATCAAGGGCTTACGTGTCCGTGCGACGCCCGGGTCGCCAGCAGCGGCGACATCCGCCTCACCGGCTCCGACATCGACCGCCTCTGCACCAGCTCGATTGCCATGAACGCCTTCGCTACCGAACTTCTTCGCTGGTACGACCATCACGGTCGCAAGGATCTCCCCTGGCAGCACCCGCGCGACGCGTACCGCGTGTGGCTGTCAGAAATCATGTTGCAACAGACCCAGGTCGTGACCGTCATCGGTTACTTCCAGCGCTTCGTCGAACGGCTACCCACGCTCAGCGCACTGGCCGAAGCCGACGAAGACACCGTGCTGGCCTTGTGGTCTGGCCTCGGTTATTACCGCCGGGCGCGATTCCTGCACCGTGCCGCGCAGTTGTGCGTCGAGCATCATGGCGGTGAGTTGCCGCACGACCTCGATGCCTTGCTGGCGCTGCCGGGTATCGGCCGTTCCACGGCCGGCGCCATCCTCGCGCAGGCTTATGGCCTGCGCTTTCCGATCCTCGACGGCAACGTCAAGCGCGTGCTGACTCGCTATCACGGCGTAGTCGGGCACCCGGGCGAGAGCGCGGTAGAAAAGCGGCTGTGGGTCTTCGCTGACGAACACACGCCGCCCACGCGCACCGCTGATTTCACGCAGGCAATCATGGACCTCGGCGCCACGGTCTGCGTGCGTAGCAAACCGCTGTGCCCGCTGTGCCCGCAGGCCGCCCGCTGCGTCGCGCTGCGTGATGGCCTGACCGCGGTACTCCCCACGGCCAAGCCCGGCAAGAAGATTCCGACGCGCGCGCTGTCGATGCTGCTCCTACGCGATGCGCGCGGTCGCATCCTGCTCGAGAAGCGCGGCGCGCAGGGTGTCTGGTCGGGCCTGTGGAGCCTGCCGGAAGCGGAAGACGCGTCCGTGGCTGGCTCAGTCGCGGCTCGTATCGCACGTGTCGGCGACGCCGATCCCCTGCCCGCCTTCACCCACGTCTTCAGTCACTACCGACTGGACGTTTCGCCCATCCTGTTCGACCATGCGGCCCCGCTTACCGCCGTGGCCGACCGCCCCGACCAGCGCTGGTGCGACAGGAGCGAGATCGCCTCGCTCGGGTTGCCCGCCCCTGTGCGCACGCTGCTGGACAACCTTCCGGAGATATCCCCATGACGCGCATGGTTCACTGCGTGAAACTCGGCCGCGAGGCCGAAGGCCTCGACTTCGCCCCCTGGCCCGGCGACCTGGGCAAACGCATTTACGAGAACGTTTCCAAGGAGGCGTGGGCACAGTGGCTGAGCCACCAGACCATGCTTATCAACGAGATGCGCCTGTCCCCACTGGACCCGAAGACTCGTGGCTTCCTCAGCGGGGAAATGGAGAAGTACTTCTTCGGCGGCGACGTGGTGCAGCCCGCCGGCTACGTTCCGCCCGAAAGAGAGGCTTGACGGCGGCGCCCGCAACGGATTTAATACGCGGCTCCACTCGCCGCAACACTCGTTGCAGGCATCTGTGGCTCGGTAGCTCAGTTGGTAGAGCAGGGGATTGAAAATCCCCGTGTCGGCGGTTCGATTCCGTCCCGAGCCACCATTTACCGACGCTCCGCTTCATCGCGAACACAGCGTTGCGTAACATCTCCCTCCTTGCTACAAACGCTGTGTGTTTCGCCGCGCCTGTTTTCGCTGGCGCCTATGCCCAGGTCAACTGCAGCGCCAGCCCGTACAAAGCAACTGGCGGCGGCATGCCGAAGCGGGACATTCTGGTGCAGTGCCAGACCCGAGTCGTCGGGACCTCAGCTACTGTCGTCCCTTCTCCCAACACGTGCGCGCATGAGCCTGCGCAGCGCATTGGATGCCCAGCGGAGGCAGTCATGCCTTTTCTCGGGTCACACGGCGAGGCGCCGCGTTGCTCGGCCGCTCCATGCAGAGCTCTTGCATTCTGATTTTTTCGCAGCGACGTCCGACGTCATAGCGTGAGCGAGCGCTACATACGACCCTCCCTGCCCGCGCCAATCTTGGTCGGCCCCTGCGGAGAGCCCTCATGACGATCCTCAACCCGACGAATGACGCCTTGAAATCGGTCGCGATTCTCAATTCAGGCGACTATCTGTCCCGCTACGCTGACATTCCCAAACCAGCAGTAACGAAGGATGACTCGGTGACTATCGAGACCCTGCTCAGAAGCATCGATGGAAGGCTCCAGACGATGGACGGACGTCTGGACAACATGGACAAGCGCCTGGAAAGCATGGACAGGCGGCTCGACAAGGTTAGCGAAGACATCGTCGAGTTGAAGGTTCAGACAGCTGCTCTGGGCGCACGCCTGACCGGAGTAGAAGAGCGGCTCGATCGAGCCGAGCCTCGGTTTGACCGACAGGAAAGCCGCCAGCGCGAGGCCGACGGTCAGCTCATCAGAATTGAAGCGAACCTCGAGCGACTTCCATCGTGGAAGAGCGTAGGAACGACGAGCGCCGCCGTCACAGCGAGTTGCTGCGGGCTTTTTGTCTGGCTCGCCGAAGGCGGCGCAAAGACCCTGGCCCGATTCTTCGAGTAAGCGGATCGTTCCATCGCTTCAGATGTTCACATCACGACCCGGCTCTACCTCGCACTGGTGAAGCGCACCTTCCAGGCTCGCCTGCTCATCGACCCGATCCAGGCCAGCGGGCTTTCCGGCAAGCACCTCATCGATGCGCCGAACTCGCGCATCCATCGCTACACGAAGCTGCGCCCGCGCTTGATCGCCGCAGGGCGTACGCGGCTTCCACGCCGTCAGGGCTGCTGCCCTTGATTTGAGTACACCCAGACGCCGCGGCGCTTCGTCGTGTCCGGCACGCTGTGCTTCGGTGACCTGTGCCTGCCACTCGGCGAGCGTCGAACGCAGATCCGCGATATCCGCGGCCTGCGCCGAGGCGTCCGCCGTCCGCGCCCTATGGGAAGCCGTAAACGCCAACATGGCAGTAGTCGCCGAGGCCACGAACGCGACCAGGATCACCACGAGTGCGACGCGGCGGCCGTTGGCGCCAGACCGTGGCGTGCCGGGCTCAGGGTTGTTCATGTCCGCTCCGCTGCTGCGTAAGATCGCCCCATTCTGACCGATTGCCAGTAGGGGTGGATGCCAATGCTGGCGGTTTGAGGCGCGGCATGGTGTCGCTCGCAGGCGGGACCCAGGTAACGGAAATGACCTCGTTACGTCGATATATTCGGTATACCCCCCCGTCAGAAGGCAGCCTCCCCGCATGATCCGGATGTCCCGACTCGCCCTGCTTGCGGCACTGACCACAGCCGTCGCCCAGCCAGCCCTCGCCGAAGAACTCAGGGTGATGTCCTTCAATGTCCGCACTATCACAGGAAAAGATGGCCCGGATCGCTGGGAGGCCCGACGGGACCTCTTCGCCGACACCATCCGGAAGCTTCATCCGGATGTGATCGGTACGCAGGAACTGGCTAAGGAACAAGGCGACGACACCATCGCTCGCCTTCCGGAATACACCTGGTTCGGCCGCGATCGCTTTGGTGGCCACGCCGACGAGCACATGGGGATCTTCTACCGGAAGGACCGGCTCAAGCTCATCGAGAGCGGTGACTACTGGCTTTCCGATACGCCGGACAAGGTGGCCAGCATTACGTGGGGAAACATCTTTCCGCGCATGGTCAACTGGGCGTTGTTCGAGCGAGTCTCCGACCACAAGCGCTTCTACCTTCTCGACACGCACTACCCGTACCGCGATCAGGACGAAGACGCACGTTCGCGCAGCGCCCGGGAAATGGCTGCGTGGATCGGCAAGCTGCCTGCCGGGGTGCCGGTCATCATCACGGGTGATTTCAACACCGGTCCGGAAAGCGAAGCGCATGCCACGCTCACGGCCGCGCTGAAGGATGCGTGGTCCACGGCACCGAAGCGGGAAGGCCCGGAAGATACTTTCCACGGCTTCACCGGCAAACCGACGAAGCGGATCGACTGGATTCTCTATCGCGGTGTGGTAGCCAAGTCGGTGGAGACGGTGACTGCCTCCAAAGACGGCCACTATCCGTCCGACCATTTTCCGGTCGAGGCGAACTTCACACTCTGAGTTCGCCCGGACTTCGGCGAACGTGGGACGCGCTCGTTGGGGAACCTTCGAAAAGGCAGAAAACTATGACGACTTGCCATCGCAGCGTCGGACGGCGATAGTCGGCGCCATCATCTGGGGGACAACGAAATGCGCCGTCTGATTGCCGCCGTCACACTACTATTCGTCGCCGCCTGCGCGATCGCCGCGCCCGCCGAAACCGCCCCACCTGCTCCAGCTTCGTACTTCGATCATGCCAACCACGACGACATCCTTTCGGGCGGCGTGAAAATGATCACGATCGATACGCCCAAGGGTAAGTTTCGCGTCTGGACCAAGCGGGTCGGCAACAACCCGACCATCAAGGTATTGCTCCTGCACGGGGGCCCGGGTGCCACGCACGAGTACTTCGAAGCCTTCGACAGTTACTTCCCCGGCGCCAGCATCGAGTACTACTACTACGACCAGCTGGGTTCGGCGTTCAGCGACAAGCCCACGGACGAATCGCTGTGGGAGATACCGCGCTTCGTCGACGAAGTCGAGCAGGTCCGCCAGGCCTTGCACCTGGATAAGGACAACTTCTATCTCCTCGGACACTCGTGGGGCGGCGTGCTCGCGATCGAATACGCGCTGAAGTACCCGCAGCATCTCAAGGGCCTGATCATTTCCAATATGGTCGACAGCATCCCTGCCTATAACGAGTACGCGACCAAGGTGCTGATGCCGGCGATGGACCAGAAGAAGCTGGCCGAGGTCAAGCGGATGGAGGCGGAGAAGAAGACGGACGACCCGGCGTACATGGCGATCCTCATGCCCATGCACTACGAGCAGCACATCTTGCGCATGCCGGCCGACCAGTGGCCGGAACCGGTGCAGCGTGCGTTTGCCCATATCAATGAACAGATCTACGTGTCGATGCAGGGCCCCAGCGAATTGGGTGCCAGCGGCAAGCTGCTGCACTGGGATCGCAGCAAGGACCTGAAGAACATCAAGGTTCCCACGCTGGTCATCGGTGCACAGTACGACACCATGGATCCGAAATACATGGAAGCCATGGCGAAGAAGATGCCCGATGCCCGCTTCCTGCTGTGCCCCAAGGGCGGCCATATGGCTATGTACGACGATCAGCCGACCTATTTTACGGGGCTGATTGGTTTCCTGAAGGATGTGGATGCCGGAAAGCCTTTGCGCTGAGGGACATGGCTTTCGGCTTCACCGCTTCGGGCCCATTATTTCCCTACGGTCTACACCTGTGAGACGGGTTTCTGGCAACATCACCCGGTTAACGACGCGCCTTAGCGCGCCAGCCGGACAGCCAAGCCCATGAATCTGCAAGCCAATTACGAACAGATCCCGCTCAAGGACTACGCCGAGCGGGCGTACCTCGACTATTCCATGTACGTGGTGCTGGACCGCGCCCTGCCCTTCGTCGGTGACGGGCTCAAGCCGGTCCAGCGCCGGATCATCTACGCCATGAGCGAGCTGGCTCTGGGGGCCACCGCCAAGCCGAAGAAATCGGCGCGCACCATCGGCGACGTGATCGGCAAGTTCCATCCGCACGGCGACTCGGCTTGCTACGAGGCCATGGTGCTGATGGCCCAGCCCTTCTCATACCGCTACCCGCTGGTCGACGGCCATGGCAACTTCGGCTCGCCGGACGACCCGAAAAGCTTCGCGGCGATGCGCTATACGGAATCGCGCCTGACCCCCATCGCCGAAGTGCTGCTCTCCGAACTCGGCAACGGCACGGTCGACTGGGTACCGAACTTCGACGGCACCATGGACGAGCCCTCGTGGTTGCCGGCGCGGGTGCCCCACGTCCTGCTGAACGGCTCCATGGGTATCGCCGTGGGCATGGCCACCGACATCCCGCCGCACAACCTGCGTGAGGTCGCCAGCGCCTGCATCCGCCTGCTGGACGACCCCGACGCGACGATCGCCGACCTATGCGAGCACGTACACGGCCCGGACTACCCGACGCTCGCCGAGATCATCACGCCGCGCCGCGAAATCATGGCGATGTACCAGACCGGCGGCGGTTCCGTCCGCGCCCGTGCCGTGTACGAGCGTGACGACAACAACATCATCATCACCGCGCTGCCGCACCAGGTGTCGCCGTCGAAGATCCTCGAGCAGATCGCCGCGCAGATGCGTGCGAAGAAGCTGCCGATGATCGAAGACCTGCGCGACGAGTCGGACCACGAGAACCCGATCCGCCTCGTGCTGGTGCCGCGATCCAGCCGCGTCGATGCGGACGAAATGATGCAGCACCTCTTCGCCACCACGGATCTGGAGAAGAGCTTCCGCATCAACATGAACATGATCGGCCTGGACGGCCGGCCGCAGGTGAAGGACCTCAAGATGGTCCTGACCGAGTGGCTGCGCTTCCGCACCGACACGGTCACCCGCCGGCTCAATCATCGATTGGGCCGGGTCGAGCGCCGCCTGCACCTGCTCGATGCCTTGCGCATCGCCTACCTCAACCTGGACGAAGTGATCCGCATCGTCCGCACCGAGGAAGAGCCGAAGCCGGTGCTCATCTCGCGCTTCCGTCTGGATGAGGAACAGGCCGATTACATCCTCGAGACCAAGCTGCGCCAGCTGGCCCGTCTCGAGGAAATGAAGATCAATGAAGAATCCAGCAAGCTCGAGGAAGAGCGCGCACGCATCAGTGTCCTGCTGAAATCGCCGGCCAAGCTCAAGAGCCTGATCAAGGAAGAACTGCGCAGCGACGCCGAGAAGTACGGCGACGAGCGCCGCTCGCCGCTGATCGAGCGCAGCGTGGCTCAGGCACTGGACGAGAGTGCCCTGGTCGCTTCCGAGCCGGTCACCGTGGTGCTGTCACACAAGGGCTGGGTGCGAGCCGGCAAGGGTCACGACATCGACGGCGAGGCCCTTTCCTATCGCGACGGCGACAGCCTGTTGGCGATCTCCCGCGCACGCACGACGCAACAGGTCGCCTTCATCGATTCCACCGGCCGCGCCTATGCAACGCCGGCCCATACGCTGCCCTCCGCCCGCGGCAATGGCGAGCCGCTCACGGGCCGCTTCAGCCCGCCGGCCGGTGCGCGCTTCGATGCCGTGGTCACGGCGGATAACGACACCCGCATCGTGCTGGCGACCGACTTCGGCTACGGCTTCGTCACGCGCTTCGAGGCGCTGACAGGTCGACAGAAGGCCGGCAAGCAGATCATCTCGCTCAGCGACGGCGCCCGTGTCCTGGCGCCCGCGATCGCTGCCGATCCATCGCGTGACCGCATCGTCGTGGTCACCGGCGAAGGCCACCTGCTCATGCTCTCGGTGGCCGAGCTGCCCGAACTCGACAAGGGCAAGGGCAACAAGCTCATCGAGATTCCCAAGGCCAAGCTGGCTTCGGGGGAAGAGCGCGTCGTCGGCGTCGCCGTGGTCACCGAGGGCAAGGGCGAAGTCACGCTCTACGCCGGCCAGCGCAAGCTGACACTGAAGTGGGCCGACCTCGTTGAGTACGGCGGTAGTCGTGCAACGCGTGGCGGTGTGCTACCGCGTGGGCTGCGTCGCGTGGAGCGGATCGAAACCACCGGTTGACGGGTGGCGCCTGCCGGGGCCATCGCCGGTAAGTCGGCTCCCACACAGAGCGGCTTCTGTGGGAGCCGATTTATCGGCGATGCTTCTAAAGTCGCGTCACACTCCACGAAACCATCCGTCCATCCTTGTACGGCATGACGCCGTGAAAGGGGCGGGGATCGTTATCGAACACCAGCGGCAGGAAGTGACGATCGCCTTCCCACATGGGCAGGGCATCGAGCCCGCTCACCGGCACCCATTCCAGCTTGCCCTCGGGATTGGACTCCATAGGCGTGCCGGCGTACCGGTCGATGACGAAGATGAAGCCCAGCCAGTCCTCGCCGTTCTTGCCAAAGCCAGGCCAGTTCAGCGTGCCGCGCAGGCGCATCTCGAGGCATTCGATGCCGGCTTCCTCCATGATCTCGCGACGCATGCAGGCGGCGATGTCCTCGCCGGGCTCCATCTTTCCACCCAGGCCGTTGTACTTGCCCAGGTGCTGGTCGTCCTGGCGAGCATTGCGATGGATCATGAGGACGCGCTGGCCGTCCGGCGAGATCACATAGCCGAGCGTGGCGACGATGGGCGTATAGGGCATGGTGGTGGCAACAAGGGGGAAAAAACCCGGAGTTTACCCTCTCACTATGCGAAGGCGGCGTTTCGCCCCTTGCGTGGCCGGAGCGACCCGGCGAACATCCATGCATGCCCCACCCGCCGCTTGCCCGCATGACCCGCCCCCTCCTCGTTCGCATTGCCATCGTGGCCGGCCTGGCCGCATGTGCCATGGGCTGCGTTGCCCCGGCAGACGCCGTCGACAGCCGCGACCTGGTGTTCGACAGCCAGTCCTATTTCGCCGTCACCGTCGACACGCGCCGCGAAGACATCGAGCTGTACTGGCGCAATCCCGAGACGGACCAGCCGTTCAGCACGATCGATGCGCTCCGCACCTGGACCTCGGGCAAGGGTCGACCCCTGTCGTTCGCCACCAACGCGGGTATCTACGATCGGGAGTTCAAGCCACTTGGCCTGTACGTGGAAAATGGCAAGGCGCTGGTACCGCTGAACCTGATCCACGGCAACCCGCGGTCAGGAAACTTCTCACTACTGCCCAACGGCGTTTTCGCCGTGTATGACGATGGCAGCGCCGATGTCCACACCAGCGAAGGGTTTCGCGACGCCGGTCGCAAACCGAAGTGGGCGACGCAATCGGGACCCATGCTGGTCATCGATGGTCAGATCAACCCGCAGTTTGACAATGGCTCGGACAGCATGAAATGGCGCAGCGGCGTGTGCGCGAAGACCCCCCATGAGGTGGTCTTTATCGTCAGCCGTGCGCCAGTGAACTTCCATAGTTTCGCGCGGCTGTTCCGCGACGAGATCGGCTGCCGGGATGCCCTCTTCCTCGACGGCACGATCTCGCAGGCATTCACGCCCGACGACGGCTACGCGGGCGCACCTGCTTTCATGACCAAGCCCTACGCGGGCATGATCGCGGTGTTTCCCAAGCAACGCTGAGTCATCAATCGTAGGGAACCGACAGCCTGAGCTGATCGCGCCAACCTACCCGGGCTTTGGGAGATAACGTCGCATCCGGCGGCTGAACATCGGTTGCACAGTTCGGGCCGTTGAAGCAGGTGTTCCAGCCTGCCTCATAGATCATGTTGTAGATGAGGTTGCGCCCTTCGTTACCTCGCAGTGGCAACTCCCAGATGACCTCGTAGTTCGGGTTCAGCGTCGCCGCCAATGGTGTCGCATGGGCAAGACTGCCGCTATGGTTACGCGCATGGATCCAGCGGTACATGGCCGGCACATCGGGCGTCCATCGCGTCGTCCGATGAAACGTCGCGTCGGCATTGCTATGCGTTTGCAACAGATGCATCTCCGACTGAGCGGTGCTCGCCGCACCCTTGACGATATTCAGATTGAAGCTGATGGCCGGATCGGCCCCAGGTGAGGCGCCGACCTGGGCCGTACCTCCGACGAGGAACTGCTCGGCGCGGGAGACGGTCACGACGCCGTCGATGGAGTCGGCGGGATACAGTGATCGCAGTCGGGGGTGACGGGGACAGCCGGAGAGTTCGGGGCCGCCGGCCATGTCGCAGAGAAACAGCTGCGTGCTTCCGGTACCCGGAAACGAAGACGCCACCGGCCACGCTGACGTGCCGGTGTCGTATCTGATCGGCCCCCACCCGCTGTGCACCGAAGCGTCGAGCAGACGCCGCACACCGCCTTCCACTCCGTCGATATAGCCCTCGGTGCCTTCGGTCCGTCCGAAGCCGCTTCCGGCGCCTTCGCCCACGGTCTCCGCCCAGAAGACGAAGGTGGTGCCCTTTGCGTCGGCGGGGTCGTCGTTACGCAAGAGCGCCCACTCAGCGACAATGCTCAGCCGCGGTTCGTAGGCGGCGCGATAAGGCGCAATAGTGAACTGCGGAGACGCCGCGGTGTGCACCGACAGGTTGCCGTATTGGCACCAGCGCCGCATTTCCCTGGCGAAGGCTGTCGCCTGGTCGCCACGCGGAAGTCCGCCACTGAACAAGGTCGCAGCGAGTTTCCTGCGGAACGCGCGACAGACCGAGGACGGCGATGCCGCCGCCAGATCGAACGACACGTCGTACGACCGGTTCAGAACCTCGGCCGCGCGGACATCGCGACGCTGCGCGTCATGGACTTCCGCGCGGTCCGCCCAGGTCCAGCCGCCCAGCACCTGTAAACGATGAGCGGCATCCGTTGCGTTGAAACCAAAGATACCCAGACCCGCGCCCGGATCCAGCACCACGGTGTTCGTACCCGGCCACGCATAAACGCGATCCGGCCTCAGCACGGCGAGCATCGACGATGTACCCGTCAGGGCAACTCGCTTCCCCTCGTCGAGCCATGCCTCGATCTTCAGTTCGACCTCGACCAGATCGTCGTTGCTGTCCACGGCCAGGATAGAGACTCCCGCGACAGTGGTTTCGTCCTCGACCATCGCCATTGCGGGCTGGCAGAAGCCGCAAGCGGCCAGCACCGCCACAGCGGTGCACACATGAGTTCCCATGTTCAATCCTCAATCGTACGGAATGGCCAGCCGGAGACGGTCTCTCCAGCCGACCCGACCCTTCGCCTGCAGGGTGCTGTCCGGCGGTCGCACGTGGCCAGCGCAGTTTGGTCCGTTGAAGCAGGTATTCCATCCGGCCTCGTAGATCACGTTGTAAGACATCTTCCGGCCTTCGTTGCCGCGCAACGGCAGCTCCCAGACGATCTCGTATTGAGGATTCAGCGTGCCGGCAAGTGGCGTCGCCTGCACGAGGCTGCCGTCGTGGCCGCGTGCATTGATCCAGCGGTAGATGGCGGGTACGTCAGGGGTCCATCGGGTAGCCCGGTAGAATCGAGCGTCGGTGTTGGTCCGCGTCTGCACCAGATGCATTTCCGATTGCGCCGTCTCTGTGGTCGCCTGGACCAGGTTCAGGCTGAAGCTCATGCTCGGCGTCGCCTTGCCTGTCGTATCGATGGACACACCGGCCTGCGCGTTACCGCCGACGATGAACCGCTCGGCCCGGGATACGGTCACGACGCCATCGATGGAATCGGCGGGGTAGAGCGTCCTCAGCCTCGGACGCCGGGGACAACCGAAGAGCTCCTCGCCCTCCGGTTGGTCACAAACGAACAGCCCGGTTTTCTCCATGCCAGGAAACGACGAGCTTATGGGCCATGCCGAATTGACGCCGTCGTATTCGATCGGGCCCCAACCGCTGTGAATGGAAGCGTCGAGCAGGCGCCGCAGGCCGCCCTCGGTCGGGTCGTAATACGCTTCCGTCCCATCGCGACGGCCGAATCCGCTGCCACCACCCTCGCCCACGGTTTTAGCCCAGAACACGAACGTCGTGCCGTGTGCGTCGATGGGATCGTTGTTACGAAGCAGGGCCCATTCCGTCACCAGGCTCAACCGCGGTTCGTCGGTGGCGCGAAAGGGAGCGATGGTGAACTGCGGCAACGCCGCCGTATGCACGGACAGATTGCCGTACTGGCACCAGCGCCGCAGCTCCCGCGCGAAGACGCGGAATTCATCGCGACCCGGCACCCGCTGGCCGAACACCGTCGTGGTCATTTTTCGCCGGAACGCACGGCACACGGACGACGGCGTTGCCGCGGAGAGATCGAAGCTCACGTCGAGGGAACGGGTCGAGTTTTCCGCAGAACGGACCAGGCGCGGCGCGGCATCATCCATCTCGCCGCGCTCGGTCCACGTCCAGCCCTTGAGGGCAGCCACGCGATGGGGCGCATCGGCAGCGTCGAAGCCGAAGATCCCCACGCCCGCCCCTGGATCGAGCACGATGGTGTTGGTCGTCGGCCACGCATACACATCGTCGGGCTTGAGCACACCGAGCAACGACGGGGAGCCCGTCAGGGCAAGACGGCGCCCTTCATCCAGCCAGCTCTCAATCTTCAACTCAAC
>Ga0247742_10002167_pt1 | contig 13034 bp, 13 predicted proteins | sample UWRJL208509C2_FD_180944 | JGI IMG/M metagenome (GOLD analysis project Ga0247742, IMG submission 180944) | Plant litter microbial communities from Arlington Agricultural Research Station in Wisconsin, United States - UWRJ-L208-509C-2 | ecosystem: Environmental > Terrestrial > Plant litter >...
GGAGACAATGGCCAAAGATCTCCTGCAGGGTATCGTCTGGAAGGCATCTGAATGGGGTGAGAAGCATATGGTGCTGTTGTATAGAGTCCTGTAGCGTGTCTCTTTTCTGCTTCACAGATAGTAACGCATCCTCGAGTTGATTGATTTCGATGTCAAATTTCAGTAGTTGGTGTCTCGGTTCTGTGATGATGCTAGATATCCGAGCTCTATCCAGCGTCGAGGGCACAAAGTTGGTTTGTAATAGATGCGCAAATGGGGAGTTAAATGAAGCCTAGGCATCCAAAGAGGTATTTTGTCAGCACTAATTATCTACCAGTCATTGAGATGCATCACCATTGATCTCTCCTCCGGTCCTCTGCGCGTAGTAGAGTTTCGTTCAGTCGCGGACTCCTGGTATCTGATCTGGTATCTTGTTCGCACGCCCCCATTGAGGAGCGAGGCCGAGTTCTTTCTCCAAATATACTACATTCGAAGACATTGGAATAATATACTCATGCAGATCAGACTTTCCTGGAGTGGTATACGGATCTCAACATTTATTTTATTCCTGTTATATTAGTCATTTTGATTATGAGAACTTGAATGTGTCAATTAGCTGTGATCGCTCGGTCCTTGGCGGCACTCTCAACGACGTCTCGCTGTGGATAATTTGTGCTGGTTCGACTAACGGTAGATAATGCCCTAGTCCCCCTGGTATTATTTTCTCATCAAGGCTTAAATCATTGTGAACATTCGGGCGTTTCATCTCTCCAAATGTCTTCATTTAGACCCCGTGAACGCCTCTCTAATACAGTGCCGACGCCTAAACCAGGATTCAACTCCACCCACAATTGTTTTCGTGAAACATGAAATAGAATGATGCATCCTCGAGGATCGAAGCACGAAAACTACTAACACGCCTAGTAATCTTCTGGATAGTGTCTATGTACTTCGCAAAGTAACGCTTTCGAAGGTGGAAGAGCTTCACCTGCGCGTCCGCGAAGAGCATTGCCTCAACGAATTCTCCAAGGGGAAAACATAATCCGACAACATGAGCAAAATCATACGGAACTGTCTCTCATATCTCTCCCGGAGAGATGCGGAGACGAGAGTAAGGTAAGTCGCTTTAGGTGACCAGGTCGTCTGGAAGTCGTGAGGCAAGGATTAGTGGAATGATCTGTGATCTGTTCCAGTCAAGCATGCCAATTATTTTCGTAAGATCGTTTCATATGACAATGTCAGGTAGTGAAGTACAAGATTAAGATGACAAGAAGGCAGGACAAAATGAGGTACTAGTGAGGTCTGAATAGTTCCCAAAGATAAGAGCAAGGCGAATAAGGTCCGAGAACCTCAGTCCCATTTTTCCTCAGGTTTCCTCTCGCTCTGCATAATTATTTCACCGGCAGAACATTTACGCACATTTATGCGTAATTCACACTCGATGATTGTGTACCACATATCCAAGAGCGCCGAATAAGGACCATTGAGCACAGTGATGAATGCAGCTGTCAAACAACGAAGTTAGCTCCCAATCACGTCTAAGGATATTGGTCGAACGAGAATCACTTGAAATACTATCGTCGCTTGGAGAAATTTCTCCTGGCCCGTATCACTGAAGTCTCCTTTCTTCAAAGAATTCCATCCGTGCGAAGGGAGCACCGACGAAATTCACAAAGGTAGGATCAATGGTATAGACATCTAGAATCCTTATCTCTGAGAGTCCTGACTTGACAAAGGCCATTGTCGCCAACTCCGATCATTTGGTTTTAGATCGGAAGGTCTGACTGCCCAGATTAGTGATATTAGCGATAACTTACATGTGTAGAATCAAGGAAGTTCAAATTTAAAACAATATTCTGCAGCAATAAAGTAAGAGGGAGACTGAGATGCAAGGGAAGAAAGGGCAGTGGAAAATGTAATCAACCTTCAAGGGTGACGCGGCCGAGTGCGGTGACTCGGATGTGATGGAGGTGAGCTGAGAACGAATTCTCGTAGAAATGTGTTTCATTAAGCGAATTGAGAACACGCAGTCGCTGTTGGACGACCTCTGAGGATACGACTGAGTGCTTGGTTTTTGAGGTGCAAAGTTCAAACTACAGAGCAAGCTGACAACAATAACCAAATGGAGTTGACTCCCATCTTTGGACTTTTCATAATCTGGGGCTGATTATGGAAGGTTACCGTTTATTCGGCATTCCTTCCTAAATTAGCAGCTTTGCACCAAAATCTGAATAAATCTTCTATAATCGGCCATAGATTATAAAAGGTCCAACGATGTGGCTCGGGGCGGGCGGTGCCGCATGCTGTCTTTCGCGGGCGCTAAATTTGGAGTGCCTGTCGTGGAGGGTATAGTCCGTCGAATAACTACAACTGTAATGACGTAGGAATGTTATATAGAATTTCGATGGGCTTGTGCTTTTGTGACAACTTATCAGTGCTCTGCACGGAAATTTATCCAATCTTATTGGGGTTAAAATACATTCAAAAGTTGTCACTGTTCGTGAGCAATGCAAGCAACCTAGGGATTCATCCACTCAAGCTCAAAGACCCCTTGCTGTCGGTGAGTCATCTCATAGCACTTCACAGCGTAAGAAAATTCTTCCACAAATAATTGTTCACCATCACCATATGGGTTTAATAATAATAGGCTGGGTACTTTACACCCTCTGACGCAATGAATCCCAAACGAAAGCTTAGAAATGCGGGTATTAGACGTAAATTCGCGTTCCAGATAGATACTGATAAAGAAGGTTCGTGCTCGAACGGTCCGCGCTCACCGCGCATGGCCACAACACCTTCAACCGTCACTTCGTCACTTCCGCTTGAATAATTGACCGAAGCACTGCACTTGTGTGCGTTCATGGCCTTTGGGCGATAATTTTTTTGCCTGTAGTGACCGCGAAAGTAATGTTGATGTGAAAACAAAGGTATTTATTTAACCGTTAATAGGAAAATAAAGCTCGGTCATATTGCCTCAGGCTATTAAGATATAATGGACAACTTGCCGCACCTCCGTTAATTAGTAAAGAGAAGAGGCTGCCTCGAGCCGGAACCTTCTACGCTCGAGGTTCGCAATTCGGAAGTTGGGCTTCTATGGAGTAAAGAGAGCATCCGGCCAGGCGGAACTCCGAGTTTGACACTATGCACGAGGGTGAAGAGACGTTGAAAATGTCAGCGTGAACAAAAAACGGATAGCAGGGACTACACCTGCCGGTATGGGGCTGGCCTTGGGGGCTTTAAGTGTTGACCTCCTAGTCATACTTTCTCCCACCGAATTGTCATTCACTGGGCCATAAACTCGCGGAGAGTCCCACCCACATTCTCCTTTCCGCAGAATGGGCCGAGAGAAGACATCTTCCCAGAGGTCCATCTTTACCCGCTTCAAAATTATCATCAAAGGCATCTACAACATCGCCTTCTCCCCTTTAGGTCGCCGAAAACCTCGCTTTCCACCTCAAGAGTCAACCGCCGCTCCGAGTACCAGAACAGAATCCGACACCCTCAGCACGACAACAACAGCCGTCGCAACAACCGGATACCACGATGAGTTCCAGGCAGCAATAGCCCATCTTCAGGCAGCGTATTCCACTGCTGATGCGTACCTTCCGCCATACCTATGGGACGCCCTCAACCCCACCGAACGATTCGCTTGCGTCGGCGACTTGTGCGCACACATTGGTGACCAGGTCCCAGTGCAAGTGGTCAAGCTGATCGCGCGGGACGTGCTCGGAGCTCTGCAACGGCATCACGAGCAAGAAGACGAACCTTATAGAGGTAACCTCTGCTCAGCCATATCAGTGTTGTCTCCTTGGCCATTGTCGTTCAACTGACCATGTCATTTATCCAGATATCAACGCAACCACCATCCTTCTCTCGCCGATGGACCTTCGCGCACTCATCTCGCAGCTGCGAGCAGAAACAACATCATTCTTCCGTAGATCGCAGAGTTCATTCTCAGTGTATTCAGAGGAATCACTGCCGCTGGCCCTCTCTGAGACGGGGAGTCACGAAAGCCTACCGTACGAAACCCCTCCCCCTTCAGAATCGGCGGCCGTCTTTACGTTATCGAACCCTTTGAGCCGAGGTATGTACGCAACCGCGAGGTTGAAGAACAATCCACTGACCCTATCTCCAAATGAGATAGAAAGCGACTTCAGACCTGAGTACGCAGCACTGGTCGACCATCGCGCTCTGGCAGCACCTGAAGAATTATTGGACGCGCCGTGTCTTGCAAGCTCAGACATGTGGACTCTGGGATGTGTCGTACGTCCAGATTTCTGGATGATTGTCAACATAACTGACGAGTAGAATTCCATGGGGTGGATGGTCATAGCTTTTTGAGCTCCTGACAGGAGAACCACTCTTCGACCCGGCGTTCCAGACAAATGAACTAAACCTCACGAAAGAGGAATCACATTTCATCCAGATGATCGAGCTATTTGGAGAGATGCCGATGGACCTTATCAATGCCGGAGAATCCAGCAAAGAATGGTTTACAGAAGACGGTGCGTTGCAGTCCTTTAATCCACGTGTTCATTTGGTGGCTAAGCCGATAGCACCGTTCCAGGATTTCTGAGGATAGATACGACATATTATCCGATAAGACTCGGATCCGTGCTGGAGAGACATATTGACAAAGTAGAGGTGGATGGAACAACAGAGTTCTTGGAGACGTTGCTCCAGCTACGTCCAGCGGATCGCGCTCTTCCTAAGGAGCTGGTGAATCATCCTTGGTTTGGTAGTTGTCTGTATTGAACTTTTCATGGACATTTCACAAGGACTCGTCGTATGGACACAAGGACTTATCATATGGACATATCGGACAATCATCGAATTGCATTAATATGGACGCCAGTGAGCTATGTGGGATTAACGTTAGAGAAATTATTTCAAAAAATAATACATGCATTAAATACCTTTACCGGCGATCACTGGCTCGGAAGATCGGGTAGAGGGAAATCATTTTCCATGTGTTCAGTCTATGAAAAACGTCAGAGATAAGTTCCGGGTAAAACACACGGGTGAACTTACATAGAACCTGAAGTGAATTGTCTCCCCAACGCGTGTGATCTCATCAACCTCTTCTTTCTCCAACAAGTCTGGCAAAGTCGCAATTTCCCCAAGAGCCTTGATGCGATCCGGATTTCCACTCGCAGTGACGGCAACTACTCCTTGGGCTCGGGTCCAAAGTAAAAGAACAATATTCGCATCTAGTTTTTTGCCGACAACCTTGGAGATCCTCTCTGCGATACGTTCGAGAACAGGTTTCAGGGGTCCACCAGTGGGATGGCGTATGACGGGGGTCAGAGCACCGAAAGTCTCGGTGACAATACCATGCTTCGCCTGGAGCTCTAGAACTGGCTTGAGATGTGTGAGGGTATACGGGTGGTACTCAAGCTGAGTGAGGGTCAGTAAAAACTCGATGTCTGTGCCGAAACGACTGACTTGGTTGACAACAGGCTTAAATTTTGCACCCTCCAGAATTGTCTCCAGATCTTGGGGCCTGAAGTTGCTGACGCCGATGCTCTTGAGCTTTCCTTGAGACTTCAGGTCCTCGAGAATTCCCCAAAGAGCCTTGAGTTCGCCTGGAGCAGCAACATAAGGATTGTGGATGAGGTACAAGTCGGGCACGAATCCAAGCCGATCAAGAGAGCCCTGTACAGATTTGACGACCTCAGCCAGTGGGACAGGATCCTTGTCCCCGTTGATCCTACCAACTGGCAAAAGAAAAAAGTCAAAAACAGCTGAGTCAAGAATACGTCCACACGCACGTTTAGATGTGACGTAAACGTCGTCCCGACTTAAAGATGATTTCTTGATTGCTTCTCCAGTCTCCGTCTCATTCTCGTACAGCTGGGCAGTGTCAAGGTGGCGGATTCCACTTTCCAAAGCCAGACTGCCGCATTCGATCGCATCCACTTTGGCCTGTCCCGTACCGTTTCCCCAGGCAATCCACGGGATGGTGGTGTCATCGAGCAGCTTGAAGGAAGGGACAGATTGAATGGTCATAGTTGTTGGCTAAGAAGGATGGGGAAGATGGGTCGTTTTGAAGCCCCATCATGATATTGCATGGGCACCATATGCTGCAAACTTGACGTCAGTCGCTGACGAATCACTCAGAGCTAAAACTTACAAAACTCGTGCTACGGATGGACCCGCAGGAGCAGACGTACGGCCTCCACCGATAGAGACAGGGTGTCCATAGGATAAATCACTTAAGTGTAAGATGGATCTACCATATAGATGTCGCGCAGAGGATGGTACCAAGCAACACTCGCTTTTTCAAACATTGAACAATGATTCTATATCGCACGTGACCGCTGGCGAACTCGGATCGATATCACGCCCTTGCCAAGAAACAAACTCAGAAGAAATCGGTCTGCTCATCCTTGGCTCGTGTCTGGTTACATTCCTTGTGCGAGCAGACAGCTGTCGGCTAGGACGTCGATAATCCCGAATCCGATTGAATCATTTCCGCCACAAGTAGTCTCCTGTAGTCTCCCGATGGCCGACTCCGATACACGAGAAGCGATGTCGTTCAAATTGGCCGGCCACCTACTCTGTGGTATGTTTTTGATAGTATGCAAAATTTTTACAATATTATTACATACAGTGGGAAGAGGGCTATCTGGCACAAGCTCGAAGTGATAGCGTACATAAAGACTTAGAGCAGCAATGGAACAACGCCAGTCGTACATTAAAACCCAGATGAGGAAAGAGAGACCGATGGAAATATCTCCCGCATTGGAAGGTTCCTTGCCCCCCTAACCTGGAAGTGATATCGGAACATTTTCGAGAATGGTGTCGGTGTTAGGTCCTTCGTCTCGATCTCTGAACCTATCGAAGGCAGCTTTGAAGGCCTGGTAGCGCCCATTGTCAAAAATAGCGCTGGAAGAAGTGGCAATTACTTACATCTCTACGGCGGTATGTGACCGTAGCCGTCCATTCTGGCACATCGGTTTCGCCTTCTCGTGTGGCCAGGAGGTGTCTGGCACTGGATGGATCGTACTCGTAGGCCTCTCCCTTCGCCTTCATCATGGCCATGATAATGATAACCAAGGCACCGATAAGGAAGAACGTCATAGGCATCAAGAACCCAATTTCGTCGAGGACAGCGTTCCAACCAATCACCTCGTAGCTAACGGACCCGGTAACGGTGCGGGAGCAAGAATCAGGCCGACCTTCGACAGTCGACCATATTAGCCTGAGATATGTTGCCTGCAGAATAACTGTGACGAAAATCAAATGCATGATGAATTAATAGGACGAACCTCGTACTCAAGGATACCCTGAATCATTGCCTGATACAATTCCAGATACTTCGGATTTTTCTGATCCGGAGGCAATTCGAACGACTTGACGCCAAAAGTTATGACGGATTCGGCCACTAAATTGGCCTGGAAATTCTGCGCCTGGTGTACGACACCGCTCAGCCCTACAAGTACATGCTCGATAAGTCTTGGGTACACCTGCGTAAAGTTCGCAACTGGTTCCGTCGTAGAGAAAATTTTGGGGTGAGATTGATAGGTCACAGGGTAGATGGCTGGCTGTATTGGTGATACAGTGCAGGTGATGTTTCCAATCGAATCCTGGTAACCTCCTGGTGAGCGCCCACGCCCTCGAAGATAGATGAAATAAGTTGGGCTCTTGTCCGCAGCTGGTGGCGACTGGCACGCCCAAAAACCGAGGCTGTTGTTTGCGTTAGGTGCCACGAACGTCACCACGTCGGTGAGAACGTTAGCTGCTCCGTCGCAGGTCCCATTATACTGAACAACCCAAGGTACGTCCACACCAGATACAGGACCAAAACTGATGGGGCTTTCGTTGGCGTAACTGCAGCTGACGCCGCTTGTAAGGCCTTGGTACTCGAGGGTATAATTGTACGAGACCATCCCTGCTACGGTTTCGTTATTCGAGAACGGAGAAGGTTTGAGAGTGTCGAAGGCAGGAACGCCATCAGGGCCAATAGGCAAGACGCCTCGGATCGGGCCCAAGAAATGTAGACCATCCCTGCCACCAATCTGGCTGAAGGCTAAGCTTTGCGAATTGTTCGAAATAATTGAAAGGATCTGTAAAGTGGTAGATCGAAAATCATAAGATCAAGTCCATGAAGATAAATGAAGCTGTTGACTAACATCCCCTCGACCAGCTTCCAAGACATCGACCATTTGATTCTCCCCAATACAGCTGGTATAATGCAGACCATTGTGAGTCTTGCCGGCGAGTGGTAATTAGTGATTTATTCTTAATGATAATAAGCGTGTGGCTCACCCCCCAGTCGCAGTTGTTGGATATAGGATGCGCGTCGAGCCAAGCGCGGCAATCAGCAGCGGTTGAGGCCAAGTCCAGTTCGACCCCTTGGAGGGTCACATTCTTACTGAATGGAACAGGGGTAATAAGACTCGTTATCCCTGATGGTATGAATGCAAAGGCGCCTATGCAGATCCCCACTAGTATTACCGGTACCACTCGGTTTCGAACGAGCAGCTGCTTGATATCCTTCATACCCCAAGGCCAGGTCTGATGCCTCAGCGCCGAGATGAGCGTAACATCGAAGACCGTGACGTTTTCATTGACCGCGATCCACTCCTGCGCGAACCGGATGACGGCGAAGGAAAATAGGATGTCGATGAGCAGGCAGGCGATGTTACCGATGAGAGTCACGAAGAAGTTGGTGCTGTGGGGGTGGTCTGTTACGACTTTCGCAAGGTGGTTGTTCATCTGGACACCCTCCACCGCATAAAGGACGCCGAAAAATATCCAAGGCCACATAAGCATGATGAGGATGCAAAACAGCAAGATCAGGTCGTAGAGGAGATGGCGGTTGGCCGTCTTCTTGGCAGCCTCTCGATCTGATGATTTCCAATACGATCAATAAAATGGATGAGGATATCATGGAAACGACACCAACCAGATATTTCATGGTCTTGGTTGTCGAGCTCCGCTTTGTCATCGGCCTCAGGAACGGTTCCACCAGATCTGCGCTCCTTATCTGACGCATCCTGAGAGGTATTTCCCTTGACCTCAGACGGATCCTTCGGAAGACTGGCAATTGACGGTGGCCGAGGAAGACCAGGCTCAGTCATCGCTTGGCGGGAATACTGGGTAGATGTCAAACGAGAGTCGGGAAGGACTTCTGGATTGTAATTGGGGTCCTACCCTTTAAACTTAGTCGCAACTTAGAACGTATTCATCGATTATTCTGGATAGCACCCTGGTTGGCCCCGTGGTTTCCGACAGGCACAGAATCACAGGCACTTGACATGCATTATCCTAAGGCGCCTAAAGGTGAAACGAAGGCCGGGCATGAGGCAGCCATGCCGCTTCTATGACAAGTTAAAGGGTATTGAGTGTCTAGATAAGCAAAGCCGGACATACATTGAGAAGTTAATTATGGATGCAGCGAGAAAACTGTATTGCTTTCCGATTAATTGTTCGTCTGAACCGGATCAGCATCTATGTTGGCATAAGATTGAAGTCAGATATAGTTAGTGAAAGAACCACAGGCGTTAAAATTACTGTCCAGTGTCGATCGTTTTACGGGGCGGTGAGGAGTTGGGTGTGCACTACCAGGCTGTTTCACCAATCGTAATTATTTGTCATACAAAAGTAAGTGTTCGGCGCTTTTGCGACCGGTCTACCATACATTTGGGGTCGCATTCAGTTAACCAGCGCCCGTGACGCGTGACGCGTAAGTAATGTGAACAGGCGGTTGAAATGCACCTGTCTTACCTGTGAATTGCTCTGAATGCGCAGGGGACTCTCAAAGGTTTGTGTTAATTTCCCTATGCGAACAACTCATCTGTCATGCGTTTTAGGTTATAAACTAGAAATACATGCACGACTCACATTTCGAGTCACCACCAAACCCAAACCGAACGCATGCACAACGCATGTTTCCCTGGTCCCTCAAAGAAGTCGCAAGAGTCCAGACCCCTGCCAGGATTCTGGGACATCAACTCAATGAAGTGGTATGCGTACTTGTTCCCCGCTGTCTGTCATGCCAATTTTGACAGAACGTAGGCGCGCACATGAGGCAGGCTTTGGGCATGCAACCCTCAAAGTGGCAGCAGGGCGTAAATTATGCCGGGTGCGGCGAACCGATATTGACAATCTAGGAGCCTCATTTTTGTCAAAGTGCTGATCATAATCAGGCGTCTAGCCGTCATCTTGTGTCAATGCTCTGAGCGTATCAGACTTCCTTGGGGAACTCCGAATCACTGAGAACCTCAACATACAAATAGTTCGACATCTGCCCCAGTTTTCCTTGTCGTGCCCAGCATGTCTCTGCTTTATCTGGTCGTGATACTCCAGTTCTGGCTCACTGCAGGACTGACGCTGGTCGGGCGAAACAACACATCTGGTTTCGTCTCTGTTCAAGATGGTCACTTCCAATTGGATGGCAAGTAAGTTGGCATTGTATCCCAGCTCAGATATCTGTCCACTAAGTCTGTTCATAGACTTTTCCGCTTCTACGGGACGAATGCCTATTGGGCTCACATGACCACGGACGCTGACTTGGATTTGACCTTCCACGACATTGCTACTGCCGGCTACAATGTCGTTCGCACTTGGGCTTTCAACGACGTCACTGGTAAACCTGGTTCGGGACCATACTTCCAGGTATTTTCAGTCATTGGCTCTGCTCGATCGCTATCTAACCAATATGAAAGATTCTCAATGGCGGCCATGCGACCATTAATGAGGGTCCTGATGGTCTGCAGCGGCTCGACAAGGTGGTTGCAGCCGCCGGAAAGTACGGGATCAAGCTCGTACTTACACTTACGAACAACTGGAACCCAGAGAGGAAGATGCCTGCCCTTGCCTGGAACCGTCGCTGGAATGACGGCGAGCTCCCTCGGGGTTATCTCTCGAACGACTATGGTACGTACCACAGTGGTCTCCCAACACCCGGTTTCATTAAGTCATTTCCAGGCGGAATGGATGCGTATGTTCGGGCCTTCCATCCCGGTGGCACTCATGATCTGTTCTACACTGACCAGGCCATTATCGACGCCTATAAAAAATATGTTGCTCATGTGGTGGCTCGATATGCTAAGAGCCCAGTGGTTCTTGGCTGGGAACTAGGGAACGACCTCCGTTGCGCCTCAACTCTCCCTGCATCTTCGAATTGCAAGCCGGAAACCATTACCAAATGGGCCGCAGATATCTGTAAGAGATAGGCTGACCAGCTATTCTGATGTCTGACTCCAACCCTGTATTACAGCAAGCTACATCAAAACGCTTGATAAGACGCACCTCATCACCGCAGGGTAAGTTCTCCTTCGCAGAAGCGATATTATACTGACAATATTCTTACAGTGACGGCGGCTTCTACTGTCTACAATGTCCCAAAAAATACGCTAAGAAGTTCACCCAGCCAAGCCCTGGGCTTCCCGGCAAATCATTCGATGGGTCGTACGGCGTGGACACTGAAGACATTATTGCTATTCCGTCCATTGACTTTGGTTCTTTGTGAGTATTCCCAGCGATCCTAAAGGTATACTCACCACTGATTCTCATTAGCCAACTCTTCCCCGACCAAGTACAATATTTCCCTGAAGTAAATGGCGACTTCGCTGCCAATGCTATTGGAGATGGTGGTAAATGGGTGGCAGTTCACTCAAATACCGCCACACTGTAAGTATCCTTAACTTCATCTTTTCGCAGATTCATAATCGTCCCTGTATTTTCTAGGTCCTGCAAACCTGAGGTCCTTACGGCCGCTGCAATTGTGACAAAGGAACACTTCTCGCTATTTGTTCCTTTTGATAAGTCTACTCGTTTACCGGATGGCACTCCTTGCCGTAAGTCTCAGAGCGCCCTTTCAACCCCAATATCTTGCTCAATACTGTTAAATTTAGGCGGAGTGGAGCCATTCCAGGAGGATTATGCATTCACCTTCTGGACAGCAAGTGAGAACAGCTTTTCGTACTCGTCAATAATGTCTGATGCAGATTCACGTTGCAGCTGCGCGTAACGGAAATGTCGCTGGCGTACTGGAATATCAAGTAAGCGTGCAATGACCTTTCGATGATTCAACTTCTAATATCACCAACAGTGGCTACAGGATGGTCTAACCAGCCACGGAACAACAAACGGAATATGGGACAAGAGGGATTTGACTACTTCGCCCAACGATGGATCCGGACAGTGAGTACTATTCAGTTCTATTCGCACCAATTTATTCAATGTGTTTTGCAGCTATAACGGGCCCGCAAATGGACAAAATGCTCAGCAACAGGCCTTGAGTCTCCCCCCCATCTGATGGATTCTGACGACTATTTCATGTTTTGCCACGGTTTCATGACATTTTGGACTTTACACCTTTTGTTCATTTACTCATTTGTATATCCGTATCTCGGTCTTTTGAGTGTTAGACTAGAATGATTTCGGACTTAACGGGACAATTCCGCACCCCAGACTTTTTAAACTCATCACAACATTTGACTCTTGTACTACATTTAGTTGAACCCTTTTCTACCGATTTCAGGCTTTAAACACATTTGCTCATGATCACAGTATAGCGTGGATACAGATTGCAAAAGTCGGTGTTTGCTGTTTGAGTCTAAGGACGGACTTCTCAATCGATTAATCTTCCAGCCTGGGCGTGGAAGGCACAACATTCATTCCAACGACCCATGTATTCCTAGTTCGATTTGGTCATTGATGTCCATCTGAGGCTTAAGCTATCAAAACCTTGGAGATCTTCAAGGGTCTCTTGAACAATCACACAGATACATAATGCACGAAGTTGCATACCTCGTACTTAGGCTTGACGTCACGGGGCCGTTCCCCCATTGAGAAGGTTTGAGGATCGCAGGATGGCAAAGACGTGAAGAGACTGTCTAAGAAGATCAAACTGAGATAATTAACTAGTTATAGTTTACATTTCGAGATCAAGAACGTTGTTGAGGCAAATGGAATGGAGATCATGATCGTCGGTGTCCCAATTTGGATAATCCTCCCGACCAAAAATAGAAGTTATTACCATTTCCTCCGGATCCGCGCCTCGGAAGCATAGGTGCCAATCGGTGCCTTACATATTATTCACT
>Ga0247742_10002168_pt1 | contig 13029 bp, 16 predicted proteins | sample UWRJL208509C2_FD_180944 | JGI IMG/M metagenome (GOLD analysis project Ga0247742, IMG submission 180944) | Plant litter microbial communities from Arlington Agricultural Research Station in Wisconsin, United States - UWRJ-L208-509C-2 | ecosystem: Environmental > Terrestrial > Plant litter >...
CGGGCGCCCTAATAGGTCCGTGTCCACCTCCCTCTCGTTTCCAATCTCCTCTCGTAGTCTCCTCCTCCTGCTTAGCCTTTATCTATACTACATCGTGTCAAATAATATTTCCCTGTCTAATGAATTCTGCGAGAATCTGAGTGGCAATTATACGACCAAGACTTGACTATTCTATGAGTATTGCGTTACTATGGAAATTCTAATGCTTGACTAATGTACGACGTATGCCCGACTGGGGTTCGACTTGTCCATCAGTGGTGCATACAGTTGGGTGACTATCTCGAGACTGCAATAGTCAGAAATCTGTCAAAAAAACGGCTTTTAGTCAAACACCCTTGATTAGTTGACTATTGTATGACCAAAGTGCAACTTCACTATTTACTGAGGGTGACACATCAGTGCATCAATTCCCAAATGGGCAATCACGAGTTCGTGCGCCACACGGCAACACTTCGGGTCTTCTGACTCAGAGACCTCATATGCGTCAACAACTCAAAACATTTTCTCTACAATATAAGACCCCCGACGCTCTCATACAACAGCCGTTCATTCCTTCCTCCTTCTTAAAATGGCTCTCTCTTTCACGTTGAATTCATCTACAAAAGGCGACATATTCACATCCACATGTGAGGAGTTTAGATCGGGGAAGGTTCCAAAAACCCCTTTCCCCCTGACTCGTTCTCACTCGCGTTTCACGGATCTCTGGCGGAGTCACCTCATAGAGGTGGTCGATTCTGGTTCTTATACGCCAGTCATTAGAGCCTTGGGTGCTTTGGCTGCAGGCGTTACCTCATCAGGTTCTCGACATAACGCCGAAATCAAAGATCTTCTTCGAAATCACCCTCCGAACCTGATCATCCTTCGAGACGCCGAAGTTAAAAAAGGGAAACCCAAATATTATGGACTCCATGCTCGGAAGGACGGCCTATGGCCATTTATCTGCCTTCACGAGCACTATGTGAATGCTTTCTTGGCGGCAGAGGAAGGCAGCGACGAGGAGTTGCCCCTCATGGCAATTATCAAGACCACAATTGACCACGAACTGGGTGATTGGATCTTTACTCTTGTAAGTGTGTTTATAATCTAACCTTAGAGACTCGACTAATCCTCGAGTAATTCTATAAGCGCGTAGGACTTGACGCCAATATATCCGCTGCAGCCCTGGTGCCTGGAGCCTCACATTCTACAGGTAACCTCCCCTCGAATATTGACAACGTCACACCAAAGATGACCGGAGCCTCATGGAAACTATCGTCAAAGGATGGGATAGGGGAAGCCGGTGATTTTGTTGAACATCTCTCCAGAGGTGGAATCATGGAGCTTAAGTCCGATGGAACTGGTGGGTTTCCTTAATACAGAGGTCGGGTCAAACTAATGATTGAATCGCTCTATAGTATACCTTGTCACTGCAACAGGTAACATAGCACTTCCGTCCAGCTATTTGTCGGTCTATAGGCGTAATTGTACTCGGTCGAGCAACCGGGCATCACTGAGATACGCACCACCACATATACGTGGTACAAAGAGGAAGAAATTGCACGATGAAACTACTCGGGTGTGCCGAAAATAACTGGACACTGAGATTTTTGCCGGCCCCGTCCGCAACAAAATGGCGACGCTCTGGCTATAGGATCAGTTTTATTATAATAGTCGCAATATAATATTTAACTAGATAGAGCAAGGGGGTGGATTGAGCCGCGATCCGGGGCTAGAGAGCGGGAGGCGTTAAAAATCTAGTATTGGTAGTCAGAAAAAATACTTATATACAGTTGTCACGATCATTTGCACGAGGATGTCGGAAAAATCGAGATCAGTAGATTTTTATCGATAGGCGCCTGTATGTGAGTACCAGTCCATTGGTGCTCGGGGTAGTAAATGGGCCTTAAAGTTCCCCACTTGTACCAATCAGCGGGGTCAGTCTTATCGGCACTGACGGTACGTCTGCCAGTGACAAACTTTCTTACTTTCCCTAATGTTATTCATTCGATTACTTTACCGTTATGCAGAAGGAATTATCCGGCAGCGAGCAAAAAAGGCGGAGGCAACCAAAATCAGCCATCAACGGACAAACTGATGGACGTTGAACACCATTCTTGTCGGGGGTATAAGTCTTAACCAGGGCGAATATGTAGCTCGGGCATAAAGTATGCCTTCATTTAAATTAGGACGCACTGAATGCAAGTGCTGCCTCCTGTATCGTCACGCGTCATTTCTCGAATGTCTGTCGCGTAGATGCTATTTCGGAGGGGATTCAACATCGAGCAACAAAGTGAATATATACTCTAGTAAGCCGTGTTTGAGCTCTAGAGTGTGAATTTACTAATCTACAGACCCATTGCATTACATTCCACACACATTTGTGGATGTTACCGTTTCTCCTTGACAAAGAAGTGGAGAGTCAAGAAGCTTCCGATTGTGAATGTTCCAAAGAAAATTCCGAGTAAGGAAATATTCGGCCACCAGAATGACTGAAAGAGAAAAACATCAGTTGCAAGTTGGCTTGATCAGACTGGTGGACCCACCTCAGCATCCAGACCGAATACGGATAAGATAAAAGCAGCTGGAACATCTAGCTCGACGCCATACTAGGTTGAATATCGGTAAGCTGAGCTCAAGATCAGAACTTTGAATAAATCACGCACCTTCACTTCTTTGAGCTGTAGATATCGTAGCTCGTTGACAGCGAGAGCCTCGAAAGCAGCGTGGAAGAAGGACACCGTTAGGAGCCACCGGAAGGCTGGCGCAATACTTTCCCGATTGATCAAGAGTCCCGTGAAAAGTAGGCTGGAAGAGGTCTATTAGTTGGCAAATAACGCCGGTGACGAGGGAAACGCACTTGAATAGCATGATCAACGTTCCAACAAGACTTGCTACGCTGACATCTGCAAATGCGATCGATAGCCAAAGAACCACGCTAGCAGTCGTCAAGTTGAAGAGCACCAGTGTTAGCATGAATTTCCAGAACGCAGCGACGGTCGGAACGAGGCCGACAAGCCCGTAGACGATGCCTCCGAACATCAAGGGTGGAACGACACGAAGGGGTAATATGTCGAAAAGAATCTAATGAGGTAAGGTTAGACGTGTTACAAGATGTGGTATTGCCCTATACTGACCTTGGAAGCGAAGTATGTGAAAGATGAATAGTATCCATTTGCTCTGATGCATATTTCTCAGCAATGAGCGAAATGGCCTTGGTTGACAACACACCTTTCTCTCATGAAAAGTATGCGCTCGTTCGCAAACAATCCAAGACTTGACAGACAAGAGAAGCCGAAGAGGGATAGCGTAAAGAAGAAGATACCTGTCAAACGAGAACATGTCAGAAGGGAAGTAAAGTGCAGAACCAAGCGTACCCAATCTGTTCTGGAACCCAGAGATATCATTCCTACCACCAAGAGTCAGAGTAAGGTCTTAGGTCAAGAAAAGGTTGGGACATACGTGACATTATGGTAGAAAAGACCACAAACCAGAGCCAACGCAACCGCGGAGAGGTAGTGTGCTGTCAATAGAGCAGGATCGCGATAGAGATTCTTGAAAGCCCTGCCACTAAGAATTCTGAACTGAGTAGCCCAGCTGGCCCGCTTTCTCCCTCTCAACATCGAGGTTTCAAGCACGACGTCGGGTAGATCCTGACTGGCGGTTCCATTCCCCCCATTCACAGCATTCCCGTTGTCAGACCTAACCACCTCCCTCCTGAGATCCTCCCCATCCGATTTAATCCCAGCAGCGACATCACTAGCCGCATAAGCTTCGACGAGGGTAGCTAACGCAGGTGGCAAATGCGTGTCCTGGGCCTTGTGTTTTGATCCGTTACCCAAGACTGCGTCGAAGATCTGGGATGTCTTGTGTCTAAGATAGCTGGTGGACGAGCTCGCTGTAGGTGGTCGTGTCTGGAGCTCGGTCTCGTCATCGACGTTGTTAGAGACCAGAGAACGGACAGACAGAGGTACGCTGCGCGGTGCGAGGGGTAAACCACGCTCTGCATCTCCGAGGTTGCTGTCGTCAGCTGGGGTGGTGATGTCAATAGGTGTTCCGCTTCCGGTGCTTCGAGGCCCAGTCGTCGCATGCATGGTCAGGTCAACTTGGAGATGGTCAGCATTAGACAGGAGAATTGAATGGAAACCACAAACTCAGGAAATCGGCAATGTTGAACCCAGGAGGGCAAGGCTGACCAATTGAGGTAAAGTAATCTTGACACTTGCTGAATTCGCCCGAGTAGACAAGTTTCCCGGAGGCCAACAGTAGGAGTTGATCAAAGAGAGCGACAATATTGCTTCGAGGTTGGTGGATGGTGAAGATGACAGTGCGGTTGTAGTTGCGTGCGAGGGATACAAGACTTTCCACGACGTTGAAGGCGTTGTAAGCATCGAGGCCACTAGTTGGCTCGTCCAAGAAGAGGATTGACGGCGAGGTGACGAGTTCACATGCGATAGATACACGGCGTTTTTCTCCTCCCGAGATCGAGCGCTTCCCTAGCGAAATACAAACAGAGTAAGACATAAATCATGGACGTTGTTGTGAACCAAAACGCACCGCTTTCACCTATCCTCATATCCTTGATGCCCAATATCCCCAATTCATTCATGGTCTCCAAAGTCCTAAACTTCTTCGCTGCGATGCTCATCTCCCTCGGAAGCCTAAGAAGTGCGCTGTACAAGACAGTCTCGTACACCGTCAAGGTGCTCATGAGCGTATCCTCCTGGTCTACGAAACCAATGACCTTCTTGAATTCCGCATCGCTGACCTCTCTGCCATTGACCAGCGTAATTCCGTTGACGGCGCCCCTCTTGCCCTTGCGTGCAAGAATGTCGAGGAAGGTCGATTTACCAGCACCTGACGCGCCCATGATCGCCATGACCTGACCGGGTTTGACACAACCAGAGATGTTGTCCAAGATGGCGCGCCCGCCCAGATTGTAAGAAATGTCAGAAAAGTATAATGAAGCGGGGACGTGATCTGTCATCAGCTTCGCAGCTTCGTTCTCGGGTAGTCGAATCTGCCCAAAGTCGCCCTCTTTTCGTACACGACCAGCATACCAGAGTACTGGAAAGAGTTAGCTGGCGCTTGCATACAGAGTCAAGGACACATACCTAAAGACGATAATATGACAAATAGGAAGGCGCCTCCAACACTTAGTACAATCCAGAAGGTGTTGTCAGGTTTCGGGGGTGCCTGGGGATATAGAATGTTAGAAGAAGCTTCAACAGGCTGCGGAAACACGTACAACATAACCAGGTACTTGCGAATAGTGGAGACATTCTCCACCACGGCAATCCAGTGAGATGTAGCTCTCACTGAACATGGTCTTGATGAGTTCGTTCATTGCAGGTTCCTCAAAACGACAGCCCTGCCCCGTCTTGCAGCTAAACTTGGCTGGACCTTTGATCTCATCCTTCAAGAAATCGCCGATATCTATTCAAAAAGGATAATCAGTCTCAGAGGAGAATAGGTGCCAGAAATAACACACCAACACTTCCGTCTTCACCGCAGATAAACCTTCCTGGAATGCACGAACATTTGATCTTCTCGCAATCGTATGCGGTAGAGTTCGAGTCGTATCCGTGTGTGATTGATGACTTGCACTCATCTAGAGCGCAGTAGAATGATTCTACTTGATCAACCCAGAATTGGAAGGCGCAAGTCGCATCGCCTTTGTCGCAGCTGAATGTAACCTGAGGAGGACGACCGGGTAGAATGTCAATGATTTTACGGTCTGAATTTGGGCGTCAGAAGAGTTGGCTTGTGGGTGGAATAGAAGGGCGCACTTGTAACGTCGCACATCTGGTGATTGTTGAATACAGTTTCTCCGCCCTTGTAGCACGTCATGTTGCCAACCTCGACGTCAGGATCGGCCTTGAAGAGGCCCCCTGCTAGTGGAAATCCGACACATGCGTCATCGCTCTTGCAGACTGTGGACCGAGTAGGTCAGAAAATCTCGAGACAGACGCCGAGTGGGGGGGAGTTACCATTGCAATTGATACCATCCCATCCGTCTTTGCATTCACATGGTGTATTACCATCCCGGGGCCGACGATGTTCTCCATCCGCAAGCGAATCACACTCTAAGGGAGACTTCCTGGTGAGTGCACGACGACAAGCAGAGAGCGGCTGTGGGACATACGAGGTGTCAAACAATCGATACCAGCCCACCCAGGTGGACATTTGCACTGTCCGTCGTACTGATTGCACTCCCCATATTGTCCACAGGAGAAGACGGGCAGCATGCAGTTGAAGCATGGTGGGCATCTGGGCTCTGTTCACGGTTCATTATACATGTTTCTCCGTGGGGGGGAATGTCTTTCACTTACGCGGCGCAAGATCTGATAATACGTTTTGGCTCTTCAAAAACAGATTAGAAGTCAAAACTCGAACGCTGCGCGTCGTACTCGCTCACCTGCAGAGAATAACTGCGATTGCCCGAAAGTCCGTTCCAGGTAGTGTTGCGGGCGGCCAGGGAACTTGTTGAGAGATATCCAAGTACAAGAGTTGATAGTAGTCGCATTGGCGAATGTCTGCCCATGACTGGCAACGGCAAGGTGGGCGTGGACGAGTATGGGGAAGCCAGCCTTCGGAGTTGTCACTCGGCTACCGAATATGGCCGCACAAGTCGTCATGCACAACCGTGGGACTTTACAAAAATATCACAACGCTCTGCATGCCTGCAACGTTTGACCAGCACCAATGTCGTCCTCCAATGCGTCTGTGGACGAAAAAGTCGTAAAATCGGGTTCAGACATGCTGTCTGGTCTACTCTTAGAGGTACATACGCAAATTATGAACGACTTTTACCCTGCTTACACCCTGTCGCTCTAGGACGCTATCGTCCACAATGCCGTACACAAGATGCAAAACCCAATAGATAAGATGTTCTTTCTCGGATTTTTGGCTGGGATGTGGGTTGGGTTTGGTGGTATTGCAGGTAAGTCTCTGGGTATTCTATTTGAGTTCAAAGAACTAAGAAGCATCACCCAAAAAGGTACCGCCGTCGCAGGAGGCATCCCAATTGATGTTCGAGAGCGATGGCCGACATTACCTCGAATGGGTATTGCATTCTTTTTCCCATTCGCGCTGCATTTTATCCTCCTCTTTGGTGGAGAGCTTTTCACCGGAAACACGATGATTCTCTCCGTTGGTCTGTGGAATCGCACCATACCATGGTATCGAACACTACTTAACCTCCTCATCGTCTGGACGGCCAACTTTCTCGGCTGTCTCACCTGTGCGGTGCTTTTCTCATACGAGACTGAGCTCTTCGCTGAAGAGCCATACCTATCTTTTGTCCGAGATCTTGCATACAGCAAAACAAAAGGCCATTCGTGGATCAACATCTTCCTGCGTGGAATCCCCGCCAACACGCTCGTCTGCATGGCCGTCATGCTCGGCTTCTCCGCACGTGACAGCGCAGGCAAGATCATGGCGCTCTGGTTTCCTGTCATGCTCTTCGTCATCCCGGGATTCGAACACGCCGTAGCCAACATGTTCTTCCTCACCAACGGACTGCTATACGGCTCTCCCATCACTGTGGGCTGGATCTTCTACAATCAATCCGCTGCACTACTGGGTAACCTCATCGGAGGTGCCATCGTAATGGGCACAGCAGAGCATGCGATGAACCATTGGAATTCACCTATACCCTTCGAGCAAGGACATGCAGCGGGTACACTCGCTGCTGGCGATGTGGAGTCCACCCGTAAGGCGAAGGAGGATCGTCCGTCTGACGAGAAGCAACAGATGCAGAATCTTGTTCGATCAAGGACGCGGTCCATATCTGGTCGACCGAAGAATGACACCTTGGGGGCTACAACTTTACGCCATTCAGCAACATTTGCCTAGTAATGGGATTTGGACAACGGAATAGAGATTAGGGTCTCGTAAATGGGCCATTTATATATAATCGATAGCAGAGATGATGTAGTCAGTACATATACTGTACTACGACGTTCACGAGTACACCACGAGTACTTACCAGGTCTTTACCGGTCACTGGTCACCTTTTGCCTGAGTCGCAGTACTTTGGGCCGGCCGGGGCGGTCATCCGTCGCTTGTCATTGTTTCATCCAAATGCTGTCACTGTACCGCAACGTCAAGCCTTTCCCGACAACCATGAGCATAGCTCTAGACGCCCTGATTTTCGTCACAGGCTGGACTCATGTCATCCTATCACCATTCACCAAAGTCGAAGAAAGTTTCAACCTCCACGCCACTCACGATGTCCTAATGTACGGCGTTCGCGACCTCTCCAAAGTGCGCCGTCCGCTATTGAAACTCGAGGTCCTCAAATATCCTTGCTTATACTCTGCTCTAAAAGTACGACCACTTCACTTTTCCTGGAGCGGTACCACGCACGTTTATCGGCAGTGCTCTTTTGGCATGGCTTTCGACGCCGGTTCTTAGATTTGCGGGTTCGATGGGCTTTGTTACGACCAAGGTTGAGGTTCAAATTCTTCGTGAGTCTTAACATGCCATCTACGTATTCCTCTGCTGATTATAAGCAGTACGTCTGGTACTGGCTTGTTTGAACGCCCTGTCTCTATGTCTGATACGGAGAGCGATCACACGACGCTTCGGTCGATCTACCGGCTTGTTTTTCTCCCTGTTGACGTGCTCGCAATTTCATCTGCCTTTCTGGATGGGAAGGACCATTCCGAACATGTTTGCTACAATCCCTGGTGTGTAGACTTCCCCCGTCACTGCTCACTCATAGCTGACCATTCCGTAGTAAACTTCTCCACATACCTTCTACTTGATCGGGCCCCAAACGCGACAAGACCATCAAATAAAAGCATCAAATTTGCCATTGCATCGCTGACCTTCACTGCGGCGGTCTTCAGAGCGGAAGTTGCGCTCCTCCTGGCACCATTATGTGTGCAGCTCTTAGTTACTGGACAAATTCCGTTTCGCGCCCTCCTCAAAGTCGGCCTATTTGTAAGCGTACTCTCAGTTGGTGAGTGCTTCAATAATCTTCCTAGTGAGGTGACTCAAAAGAACGCCCTTAGCCTTGACTGTCATCATCGACTCGTATTTCTGGAAGCAACTACCACTGTGGCCCGAATTTTCAGGAATCTATTTCAACATTGTGGAAGGAAAGAGTTCTGAATGGGGTGTAAGCATTTACTTTCTACCAAACAAGGTCATCGACTAACTCTTTGAGCAGACATCCCCTCCTCTCACATATATAACTTCCTACCTGCCAAAGCTACTCCTGGGATCTTTGCCTCTGTCTTTCGTGGGATTCGCGGCCGACCAGCGCATCCGGTCCCTCCTCTTCCCATCCTTGGCTTTTATTGCCCTCATCAGCAACCTGGGACATAAAGAATGGAGGTTCATCATCTACGTTGTCCCAATCTTCAACGTTGCCGCCGCCAGGGGCGCTAGATGGATGTGGGTGCAAACCAAGTTAGATGTTGTCCCTGTCTCATGTCTGTCCCATATTTCAGGGTTTCTCGAAGAAAGAACAGCCTTATTGGCCGCCTCTTTTTCCTCGCCACATGCGGTCTCATCGGCTGCAACATTGTCTTCACCATTCTCTCAACGAGAGCGTCAATGGCCAACTACCCAGGCGGTCAAGCGCTTCTCAAATTCCACCAACTCCTCCCTACTACGACACAGCCACCACCGCATGTCCACATATCAAATCTAGCAGCACAAACTGGCGCCTCTCTTTTCCTTCAGCTTAACGCACCACCACATTCGAGCGTTTCGGGTGTTTCTCCATGGATCTACAACAAAACAGAGAACCTTTCTTCTACCGCTCTGTCTTCTTCATCGTCTCCCTTCACCCATCTCATTTCTGAGACCTCACCGGCTAGCGACCGTACACTCGCGAAACACTGGCGGACGCTCGCTGCGATCAAAGGCTTCGATCGTTGGGCTGTGAACTGGAGCCTGCTCTTTGGCAAGAGTAAGGGGGAACTTTTTAGAAGGTTCCCAGAACTATTGACCTTCGAGCAATGTGACAAGTTGTGGATATTGGAGAAGAAAGCGTAAACCCGCTTCATGGCTATCCTAATCCTTCTCCCAATGCCCATTCTCTCGATGGAAACGTTGATGTACAGGATTCAGGCAATAGGAATTCCCGTGGTCTTGGGACGGGGTCGTCCTGAATAAATATACCCCAAAAGTGTGGTTTAAGCGAAGAAGTTAGCAAGTGGCGGTGGCTTGTGGCGCGGCCCAGACCAACATCTATTCCACTGTAGTTAAACGTTAACTTCATTCAAATTCATGGTACTGTATCCGTACTCAATGATGGACGAGCACCAGGCCTGTCTGATAGAATGCAAGTAAGAATTGAACTATCCGTCACTAGTCGATAAGTATGATATTGATGTGAACCCGAGGCAGCGAAGAATGAAGGGATTCAATTGCGCTTGTGAGGACGCGAGTTAGACATGGGAACTACAGCAGGCTAGAATGTGGACTAGTTCAGAACAGAAACTATTAAAAAAATTTGAACTTCAATATAGATCCAGCGAACTATAGGTAACCGACTTTACTCACAGCAGGGATAGGAGGAACCCTCATGATCACGTATGTCGCTGTGCTTGGGCTTGGACTTCTTGGTCGAACATCATTTGACGCTGGTGTAGAAACGGAAGAACGTCTCTGCCGCCGCCTTTCTGCGTCCGTCATGAACTCAGAGGTGGGGAGTGTCGGTTCGTAGTATTGTCCGCTTCTGCGCGGTTGTACCAAAGCCGTAACAGACACAGACAATCTTCGAGAGGTGCCTCTTGTAGGAGCCTCAACTAGATCGTTTGGGAAATGAACGGAAAATCTCGGAATAGAACTCGATGTCTCGATTCCAGGAGGCGTATCTGGAGAAACAGATGGCGAAAGGGGGATGAGCTTGGACAATGATGTTCGTGGGGAGCCAGGGGGGCTTGATACAGTGTCAGAGGCAAACGACGAGGACCGCTCCCTCCGCGACGATGGGGTGAAGACTGCTTTTATACGAGACGTCAACGACGGCATAATAAAGTGCTGTAGATTGGAAGAAAAGGTGAATAAAACCAATTGAGAAATTTGAAGATGTCTCACAATCGATATCGATAGCGCTGAATTCAGGGAGCGGGAAGTTCAACTTGGGGTGTGCTCTGAGCACCGTGCCACATTTATATAGTGTCCAGGATCCCAATTCTAAGTGGGCACGAACCTAGGTCTATTCCCTGCGTGACAAGGGCTCTCAACGAGGCGGGCAGTGATGGAATCATCCTGCCATCCTACCCGGTCTCATGGGGGAACCTCTTTCGGGAACAGGGTCTACCCGTTCAGCTGGACAGTGAGCGGCAAAAGTTCCACCGCTAGTGGACAAACTGGTTGAGAACCGAAAAGGGGCGCGTTCTATACCCGCGATCCTTCCTCGTTCTATCACTAGCTACCACATGTCTCATTTAGGTGACTTCAGACGCAGACGAAAGAGACAACTATGCGGATTCTGACGGAAGGTGTCAGGACTTCATTTAGTTTCATGACTTTTCCAGGATGGCGGAGCATGGTAGTGCCAAACGGAGATCACCTCCCTTGGCATGTACACCTTGCGGGGCGCCCGGATATTGACCGGTTGACCTCGCATTGTGAAGTCCACTGATAGCCCTGCACATTGTAGGTGTGGAGGTCGGTACCGAAAACAACCGAGATGCTGAACAATTGTAGTACTACATTGTCATGGACTACCGTAAGACCACATTGGCGCGCACATCATTCAGCTTGCCTCTGATACCAGTCCAAAGGCTTATCTAGCATTTTTCGGCGATAGCAAGTCGATTTGATACCAAACTTAAACTCGTGGATGCGTCGTGTCCTCGGAGCCTTGATTATATGGTGGTAAGTGATAAGGATGATCATATGCGTTGTCGGGTTCCTGAGACACCAATTATGGACGAGCGGGGCCTTCACCTTGTTCAAGAAGACGTGGCTAGCCCTTCTCCGGCTGTATAAGTTCCAAGGGTTCAATTTGAAGGAAGCTGGGTGAAACCGGTGCGAAGCAAGCCTGCCTGCATAATGATCGGAAGGCATTCATGATTTGATCACTCTTTAAAAGGTAGGATTTGGTTGGATAGGATGGAGTTTAGCATCGCAGTTATTTATTTGGACTCCCACTCACACTATGTTGCCGAGTTTTTTTCATCACTAGTGACGTCATTTTCTTAAGCGCCGGAGAACCGGACCGCTTATAATTTACCCATATTAGGAGGATATTAGGCGCCGAATAGGCAACACACAAATAGCCTGTGACGGGTTATAGTTGCCACCAGACAAAGCGGTACGGTGGACAGGTGGGGGCTGAGGTCCATGTCAATGAAGCTCGTCTAAATGAAGGTCGCCTAAGTTGTGAGAGGCGGACTACTGTACCAGGTTTTTTTACCGGAGAATTTGACTCCAAATGCACGGCCAGAGGAAATTCCTTGCGTTGAGCATAGTGAGATGTATGTTTTTCAGTGCATCCGAAGTTTGCATAGTCGACAGCTAACGAGGTATCGGCAGAACAGATCACATAGAACTCCACCGAGATGCTGTTCATTTTTGGAGCAAAATAAACAGATTTGACAGCAGAATGTTGCAATTAGAATCGAGCTCACGCTGCGACGCGTCATTAATCCATTCCAGCGCCACCATTGAGTAACTCTGCGCCCACATATCAGCTCCCCAGAATGCCTAGTGTCAGCGATAGTCTTGTTTTCAGGAAGTTTGAAGCATGGGTTGAGATTGGAGACAAAAGAACTCCATGTTACGCCCCCTTTGTGCTGGAAAAAGATAAGGAAGCAACTTGTTGGATTGCATCTGAAGTGGGAAAAGTGAGCAAGGCTTTGCTGAGGCTTTATGCCATACCCAGATGTAGCTCATTTTCTTGTTAGCGCATCTCCATAAAAATCAACAGAATGGAGCCACCAAATTTCAGTTTCGCGGTTACAGCCTATGTCGACGGAGAATCTATCAGATCACACGCCTTCAAAAAGCCTTCTGCGTCTTACTTTGTGGACTTCGACTCCTTCATAACATCGGAAGTCACCGAGAGAAAGCTTCTGTTCAAAG
>Ga0247742_10002169_pt1 | contig 13027 bp, 10 predicted proteins | sample UWRJL208509C2_FD_180944 | JGI IMG/M metagenome (GOLD analysis project Ga0247742, IMG submission 180944) | Plant litter microbial communities from Arlington Agricultural Research Station in Wisconsin, United States - UWRJ-L208-509C-2 | ecosystem: Environmental > Terrestrial > Plant litter >...
AAATGAGATGCGGCGTCGCCGCAATAGATTCAATACCCATAAGTTCATTATTAAGAGAAAATTAAGCCACGGCGATTTCGCGCCGTGGCTCTTCACATCTAAACAACAAACGGGCCATTGATCAGAAGCGGTATTCGCCAGCCAGCGAAACGATGCCGGTGGAGCGCTTCAGGCCCACGCTGGTGTCGCCCGTCGCGTTGTCCTTGACCTTGCCCGCATTCGCGTGGAAGTAGTCATAGGCAAGGCCGATACCGAAGTGCTCGTTGACGTCCCAGCCGGTGCCGACGCCGCCATACCAGCTGCCGCGGTTCGGGCGACCGCCATTCGAAAAGCCGATATCCTGGCCAACGCTGTTGTTGTAATTGTTGTTGTTGTCGTTGGCACGGAAGTAACCGCCGTGGCCGCTGAGGTACCAGCCCGGCACGAGGTTGATCTTTCCGTTGACACCGAGCATCCAGCCGCGCAACGCGTTCTTGGTCTTCTTCTGGTCGACGTCCTGATCCGACTCGAACGCGTTTTTCACGCGGTAATTGCCGAGATCCGTATAGCCCGCTTCGACGCCGAGGCCGAGGTCGGGGCCGACCTTCCAGCGGTAACCGCCGAGAAGACCGTAGCCCGTGCGACGGCCCTGTTCGCCGTGCAGGGGGTTGAAACCACTGACGTTGCTGCCGAAACCGCCGGTGTCGCTGCCGTTGGTACGGCCAACGTTGCCGCCGATGAACCAGTTGCCGCTACCCACGGCCTGGCTCGGCTGATAATTGCCGGAGACAGCCGGGTTGGTGTCTTGGGCGAAGGCCGGAATGGCCGCAAACGAGACGCAAGAAACTGCAAGGGCAAGTGCTGCCTTTTTCATGGGGGTGTTCCTCTTATTTTGGGGCGGCTACCGATCCGTGGGGATGGGGGGAAGATCGGTTGCCGTGGTCGATTAGAGTCCTTCCAACCTGAAGCGACTCGAAAAACAGAATGGAAAGATTAAGGTGGAGTTAACTTTGCGTTTGCAGCATGAACGTCCACGACAAGATGTGATCAATGCGCGACAATCATGGTTTTTCCGCCGCCTGCTAACTGGAGAACGCCGATGACGACACGTCGCGAACGCGCAAATGCGATCCGCGCCCTGGCCATGGATGGTGTGGAAGCCGCCAATTCCGGCCACCCGGGCATGCCGATGGGTATGGCCGATATCGCCGAGGTCCTGTGGGGCGACTTCCTGCATCACAACCCGACGAACCCGCATTGGCCCAATCGCGATCGCTTCGTGCTGTCGAATGGCCACGGCTCCATGTTGCAGTACGCGCTGCTTCACCTGACCGGCTACGACCTGCCGATCGGTGAACTCAAGCGGTTCCGCCAGCTCGGCTCAAAGACCGCTGGCCATCCGGAATTCCACCACACGCCCGGCATCGAGACGACCACGGGTCCGCTCGGCCAGGGCCTGGCGAACGCCGTCGGTTTCGCGATCGCCGAGGAAGTCCTCGCTGCGCGCTTCAACCGCCCGGGCCACGACATCGTCGACCACCACACTTTCGTGTTCGTGGGTGACGGTTGCCTCATGGAAGGCATCTCGCACGAAGTGTCCTCGCTCGCCGGCACGCTTAAGCTCGGCAAGCTCGTCGCGGTCTACGACGACAACGGCATTTCCATCGACGGCGAAGTCCACGACTGGTTCACCGACAACACCGCCGAGCGCTTCCGCGCCTACGGCTGGAACGTGGTCGTCGGCGACGACGACAAGCCGGTCGACGGCCATGACGCCGAAGCGATCAAGAAGGCGCTTGCCGCCGCCACCTCGCAGAGCGAAAAGCCCTCGCTGATCATCTGCAAGACGATCATCGGCTTCGGCTCGCCGAACAAGGAAGGCAAGGAATCCTCGCACGGCGCCGCGCTGGGCAAGGACGAAGTCGCTCTGGCCCGCAAGCAGCTGGGTTGGGAATACGGTCCGTTCGAAATCCCGCAGACCATGTACGACTCGTGGAGTGCGAAGAAGAGCGGTGCCGACGCTGAAAAGGCCTGGAACGACAAGTTCGACGCCTACGCGAAAGCGTTCCCGGAACTCGCCGCCGAGCTCAAGCGCCGTTTGGCGGGTGAGCTTCCGGCCAACTGGAAGGAAGGCGCCGCCGCCTTCATCAAGAAGATGCAGACCGAAGGTCCGGTCGTCGCTTCGCGCAAGGCATCGCAGATGTCGCTCGACGCTTATGGCCCGCTGCTCACGGAACTCATCGGTGGCTCCGCCGATCTGGCTCCGTCGAACCTGACCATCTGGAAGGGCTCGAAGAACATCGCCACCGGTGGTGCTGAAGGTAACTACATCCACTACGGCGTGCGCGAGTTCGGCATGACGGCGATCTCCAACGGTATCGCGCTGCACGGCGGCTTCATTCCGTACGACGCGACCTTCCTGGTGTTCTCCGACTACGCCCGTAACGCCGTGCGCATGTCGTGCCTTATTCCTGCGCACGCGATCCACGTGTACACCCACGACTCGATCGGCCTGGGCGAAGACGGCCCGACCCATCAGCCGGTCGAGCACCTGGGTTCGCTGCGCCTGATCCCGAACAACCGCGTGTGGCGTCCGGCCGATGCGGTCGAGTCGGCGGTGTCCTGGAAGGTGGCGATCGAGCGCGCGGGTAACCCGTCGTGCCTGATCTTCTCGCGTCAGAACCTCAAGCATAATCCGCGCACCGACGAGCAGCTGGCCAACATCGAGAAGGGCGGTTACGTCCTATGGGAACCAGCGGAGAAGTTCAAGGCGATCATCATCGCCACGGGCTCTGAAGTCGGTATCGCCGTGGAAGCCGCGCAGTCACTGGGCGATCAGGGCGTGCCGGTCCGCGTCGTATCCATGCCCTGCACGGAAGAGTTCGACGCACAGCCGGTCGAATACCGCGAAGGCGTCCTGCCGTCGTGGTGCCGCGCCCGCGTTGCCGTCGAGGCCGCCAGCGTGGACTTCTGGTTCAAGTACGTCGGCCTGGACGGCAAGGTGATCGGCATGACCACCTTCGGTGCTTCGGCCAAGATCGATGACCTCTACGAGCACTTCGGTATTACGACGCCGAAGGTCGTCGATGCCGTTAAGAGCGTCATCAAGTAACGCGCGAAGGCAACTTCGTGTAAGAAAAAGGCCTCCGAAAGGAGGCCTTTTTTATCGGCGCTTGCTTTGCAGCTTGTCGCGGCAGGCGTGCGCGTCACCAACGCATGGCCGACCTTGCGCGAAGCCTACGGAGATTCCCTGACGTGCTGAACGGCCGCAGAGATGGCGATCAGGGCGGCGCAGGCTGTAGCGGCGTAACTGGATGAGCAATGCCCCATGGGCTCCTGGGGGCGAGCGACGAAATCGCCCTTCGCCGCCGTGGAGAGCGGCAGATGGAATGCGGGTGGACTTTTCTCTAAGGCATCCCGGCTGCCTTCGAGCAGTGGTGATTGCCAGGAAACCGGCGATTGCGGCGCCTGCGTGACCGTCGTCCACGTGTGAGGCGGCTGGAGCGAGGGTTCTTCTGCCGCTGCGGCCGTTGACGTCAGGGCCGCGGCCAACGCCAGGATGTAGGGAAAACACAGTCGGTAGCGCATAAGTTCCTCCATGGAGACCCGGTGCTCACTCCGGGCCAGCCAAGTTTACCGATTCGGCTGGGGAATGGGAGTGCTTACGGGCATCGGCGGTTGCGGTCCTACGTGTTCGTAAAAAAAGCCTCCCAAAGGAGGCCTTTTTTATCAGTGGCGCCTGCCGTGCAATTTATCCCCGCACGCGTGTGGATCACCCACACAGTAAGGGCCGCTTCTTCCGCTACTCCCCGGAATCCTGTCATACGCATTTGCCTTGAAAACGGGCTTGAAACCCTGCCTGAAGTACGCCGTGCCGGGGCCGGGTTCGTTGCGGCGAGGGTGGCCCGGTGCCAGGACCATTGCCTGCCCAACCTCAGTCACAGTGAATATATGTCCCGCGCCACCCGTCTTTGTTTCCCAGACCGGGCGATTGTCGGCGGTGTACAACACGAAGTTACCGCCCTCATGCAGCACGGCTTTGGTCGCTCCTCTGCCGGCAGTCCATGTCGCCCACACCGCGCGCCACGATCCGTCGTTGACGAAAACCGCGAAATTCCCGTCCGGAGATAAGATGGCGAAATAGCGGTTATTGTCCGAGTACAACGGTTGTCCCACGCTCAGGCTCTCGCCGCCTCGCAGGCTTGCAGAACAAGCATAACCTGCCCAAAGCATGGCAAAGAGCGCAATTGTGCCTTTCGTAGCCGGTTTCCATCGTAGCTTCATCGAGATTCCTTCAGATAAGTTCAAGCCAGTATCGGTCGTGACACTGGCCACTACGATATGAAGGACGGCGCTTGGTCGGTAACGGCCTGAGGAGGAGGGAAGCGTAAGCGCATGAAGCTGCGTTGCGTGTGCGCAGGCTTACACCTCGCATTGCTGGAGGTCATCTACGCTACAGGCTCTGCAGTGGTGGTGCCGCGCGCCCGTGGCGGCCAGCGTGGACCTGCGGCGATCGGCGTGACCGCCTTCAGTGCTTGCGCCATCATGCAGGGAGGAGGCCTCTTCGTTTTTGTGAAACGGAATAGTAAGCGCCCCTCGAAATGTTCGGCCCGCCCACGCGGTCGCCGCTTCACATTGCGTTCTTCGGGTCGGCACGGAGCAAATCGGCGAAACGGTTGAAAGGGTGCAAGGGCGGCGGCTCTGCTACCCTTGCAAGCCCGTGCGCCCGGTGCCCCCTTTCATGACGCCGACCTCCCAACGTCACGCGTACCTTCCGTACGTCGATGGACTGCGAGCGATCGCGGTCCTCGCAGTCGTGATGTATCACCTGAATCCGGCGTGGTTGCCGGGTGGGTTCGCGGGCGTCGACATCTTCTTCGTGATCTCGGGCTTCGTTGTGGCGGCTTCCGTCGGCGAGCGCGAGCGCACGTCGCTGTCCTCGTTCATCACGTACTTCATATCGCGACGCATGCTGCGTATCGCTCCGGCGCTCATTGTGTGCCTGCTCGTGACCGGGCTGGTGGCGGCGGTGTTCATTCCGGAGGCCTGGTTGAGCGAGAGCAACCAGAAGACGGGCCAATACGCATTCTTCGGCTTCGGCAACCTGATGCTGGAGAGATTTGGCAATGACTACTTCTCACCCATCTCTGAATACAATCCGTATACCCATACCTGGTCACTCGGTGTCGAGGAGCAGTTCTATTTACTGTTCCCTGTCATGTTCTGGTTGTGGAGTTTCCGCGGGCGCTGGCGCGGCATCGTCATTGGACTGTTCGCTGTAGGTGGTGGGTGGTCGTTCATCCACGCCATCCAAATGGGGTCCGTCAATCACGCTGCCGCCTTCTACTTGCTTGCCAGCCGGTTCTGGGAGCTGGCAGTAGGTGTCTTGCTTTACCTGGGGATGTCGGTAGCGGGACGACGGTTCGGGACATCCGATCTCGTGATGCCGCGATGGCTTCTTCCGACAGCCGCCGTCGCGTCGATAGCATTGCTGGTGAGCCTGATCACCTCCCATCCCTCGACGTTCCCGGCGCCGGGTGCCGTGCTGCCCGTGCTGGCGACGGCGGCCCTGCTCGGCCTGTTGCACGGCCGGCCGATGGGCTTTCCCCTTGTCCGTGTGCTGACATGGCATCCGATGCTTCGGATTGGCCGGTTGTCGTACTCGCTGTATCTCTGGCACTGGCCGGTGTTCGTACTGTTCCGCTGGACGGTCGGTACCGGCTCGTTCGCCACGCGCGTCGTCGCTTTGGCGATCGCCGTCATTCTCGCCGTATTGTCCTGGCGTTTCGTCGAAACACCCGTACGGCGGGCGCCTCGCCTGAAGACCATGCCGCGGGTTGCGGTGGTTGGCTGCGGCGTCGTGTCGCTTTGCGCGGGAATGCTGTTGAGCGGATGGGTGGATCGTAACCAGTCGACACTTTCTGTCAGTGCCGTCTCGCGTGACGCTGACGACTGGTATCCGTCAGGCAAAGAGACCACGACGAATGCAGCGGGGTGCTCCGTGACGCCGGTACGTGAGCGCGTCGGCGATGGCTTTCGCATTGTGTTCCAGCGCGTGTCATGCACCGCTGCCGTGACGGCGCCTGATGTATTCGTCATCGGCGACTCGCATGCCATTGCCTATGGCACGATGTTCAAGGCCTATGCCCTCGAAACAGGCGCCAAGGTCACGCTGTACAACAATGGCGGCTGTGGCTTTCTGAGCCTTCAACCCTGGCGCGAACATACGCCGCATTGCCTCAAGGTGTCGGGGCAGGCACTGGAACACATGCTGCCGAGGTTGGGCGCGGACGACGTAGTGTTCATGCCGTCGCTGCGCGTACCGCGTTTCGTCGACCAGTGGGATCGTCTACCTCAGGACGACATCCCGGCGCGTGTCTTCAGCGACGCCGCGGCGAAGGAGCGTGAAGCCGCCGTACGCGAAGGCATGGGCGTGCTTGAGCGCATCCGGGCCACCGGTGCGCACACCATGCTCGAAGCGCCGGACCTGGTGATGAAGGCCCCGCTGTTCCGCTGCGCGGATGTGTGGACACTGAGTAATCCCGTGTGTGCCGACGGCACCACGGTGAACCGTGCCGAGTTTGAGCACCTCCGGGCGCCCATGCTCAGTGCGATCCATTCCCTCGCCGGACAGGTGCCGGGATCCCAGGTCTGGGATCCGTTTCCTGTGCTTTGCCCGGAAGGCGCGGAGTGCAATGGGTTCCTCGGCGGAAAGCCGCTGTTCTTCGACGGCGACCACCTGAGCGGCTTTGCCAATCGCCTCTTGCTGCCTTCGTTCACCCAGGCCGTCCGCCAGCTTCAACCCATGGGCGGATCATCGACAGCCACGACCACCGACTGACGCGAAAGGAAAGCGACCCTACATGTACCTCGAACATCAGGCGGCGGCCTTCGACGAATTCCTCGCGCAGAACGCGTCCTTCTGGACCGAACACGGCGGTGCCGCGGTGTCAGACAGATGCATCTACGTTGATCTCGCCCATGACAACCCTGCGTACCTGCTGACGAACCTGTGGATTGCGAAGTACCTCCAGCGGCAACTGGGCGCGCGGCTGGTCGGGCTAACGGTTTCGTCGATCAAGAATGCGCCGTATTTCGACTTCGTCTCCGTAAGACGGCTTGCCGAGTCGTTCCTGATCGACGAGGTCCGGACAATCGACGACGAAGCTTTCGACGACGCGGCGCTCTCTGCGGCATTCGCGCGGACGGTGGAAAGCCTGCAAGGACACGCTCTCCGCCAGGCCGTGTTGTCCTTCGCGGCAGACGTGGATCCCGATATTGGCTGGCTGCTGTACGACTCGTGGATTCGACAGCAAGTGATCGGAAGCTTCGACGAGCCGTCTGACGAACTCATTGAGTGTGCCACCCGCCTCCTGCGAGCTCGTCGTGGCACGCGCGCGATCATGGCGGAGCAAGCGATCGCGGCCAGTGTGGTCGGGCATTACCACTACAGCCCGTATGCCTGGATGGCCCGCGAGGCCGTGGCGAGCGGTGCACCCGCGTATTTCCAGTCCTTGCTGCTGCCAGTCAGCCTGAGGCGCTTCAAGAACCTTGATGACTTTCGCCGTGGACGCAGCGGCGACTTCTTGCAGTGCTATCAGGAGGCGGTTCGCAGCAGAATGAGCGACGAGCAGCTCGATGTTTTCAGTCGACGCATGTTTGATGTCCAGGGGGGCGTTCGCCAGTTCTTCCGCGCGATGACACAGGCTGCCACGGTGGCTTCGCGCGAGGATGCCTTGCGCCAGCTCGGCCTCGAGCCCGCGAATCCCACGGTATGCATCTATGTGCCCGCGCTCTGCGGGCCTCCGCATTGCTTCGGACCGCTGGCATTCGATGACAACGGCGATTGGCTGAATGCATCGCTGTGCATCGCCACTGAAACGCCCGGGGTCAACTTCCTCGTCAAGGCGCATCCCCAGGACGCGACTTACGACGTTTCCGGCCTGGTGGCCCGCTGTGCCGCGACATTCGGCGCTCACGCCAATATTCGTTTCCTCGACCCTGACATCCCGCCCAACCAGGTCGCAGCGATGTGCGATCTCGCCGTGACGGTCAGCGGCACCCCGGGATATGAACTGGCGGCGCGGGGTGTGCCGACGATGGCGGCGGGCCCCAGTCGATACAGTGGGCTGGGCTTCTGTATCGACGCCACGTCGCTGGATACGTACCGCGCATGGCTGTCGAATCCTCGCCGGGCAACGATTGACGAGACAGGGATGCGGGAAGCCCTGGCTTTCATGTTCTTTGAGATGTCCGCGGCACGATCCCAGTCGATTTTCCTGCCCGCGATGCGCTTCATCGGCACGGCGGAGTTCTGGTTCGAAGCGACGCGCCGATTGCGTGGCGGCTTGCCTGAGGAAGATCCCCTCTGGCGCAACCTGTCGCACATGGTGGACACCGATCTGCCGTTTCTCCTTAATGTGGACGTCGTTGCAGACGGCGTTGCGCGCCCTGCGCCTCGCACCCATGTCGAGGTTGCGCTCGCCGGACTTCACGCGCTCGGGCTGCGGGCGCAACGTCGCCTCGAGCAGGCGTTGCGCGACGCGCAGCAGGCCATGCAAAACGCCGATGCCGAGCGCGAGAAGACGATGGCCTTCATGGCGGCCCTGCTCGGCCCCGAGCGAGTGCTACGTTTCGGCACCGGCGAGCCTGGCAACGCCTTCCTGCAACAGGGTTGGAGCGTGCCGGAGGAAGGCGGCATCTGGACGGACGGCGACAGCGCAGCGATAGACCTGCCTGCGCTGCCTCCCGGCATGATTTATGTCATGGAATGTTACGGGTATACGACAGCCGAAGCGCCGGAACAGCGTGTGGTCCTTCAATGCAATGGCGGTCCGACCGTCGCCGAGTGCCTTAAATGGGGCGAGGGATCCCGGGATATTGCGATCCCGTCCGGAGGTCGCGCACGCTCTGAGCAGATTCGTATTCTTCTTGAAAATCCGCTGGTTCCCGAGGGTGGGGCGCGCCGTCTCGGCCTTTGGTTGCAGGCTATCCGGATTCATCCTCGGGCCTGATTGCAGGCGGATTGGCTGATTCGGTTCCCGGGGCTGTCAACGCTTCCATGTCGGATGCGTTGCAATAAAAGGTTCACAAACCTTACGCTTGCCTATCGGGGGGCGCAGGGGGGCGCCCAATCAGTCATTTGTACCGAGAGCATGGATATGTCGGAAGAAAATGGAGAGACGCGCGTCTTAGGCGGCCGCCGCACTCTTGATTACGGCACTACCTCCGCCTTTTTTGAAGGACGGGGCCGCGCCGCAAGCGACAACCCACTCACCGCCACTATGTACCAGAGCGCGGACCTCGCCACCCGGCGGGACGCGGAGGAAAAATCCAGGGTCTTGCCCCTGATTTCTCCCGTCGCGCAAGATCGCATTCTCGATCTGGGCTGCGGGACGGGCCGCTGGGCGGAAGCCATCGCGGACCAGGTGGAGGCTTACCTGGGCATAGATTTCTCCGACGCGCTTCTGGATGTCGCGCGCACCCGCGCGCCGCAGGCTGTGTTCCAGTCGATGAACGTCGCGGCACTCGACACGATGGCGCTGGCGCTGCCACCGCCGTTCACGGCGATCATCTGCTCCGGCATCCTTATCTACATCAACGACGAAGACATCCGCGCACTGTTTCGCGCGATTTCCCGCGTCGCGGCTCCCGCCTGTCGGGTCTATCTGCGCGAGCCGATGGCAACGGGCGAAAGGCTGACGCTGGATCGCCACTGGTCCGAAGAGCTGCAGGATCACTACAGCGCAATCTACCGCACGCGCGACGAATACCTTGAACTGTTCACGGACCTCGACGGATTCACCGTACGCGAAGAGGGTGAACCCTTTCCGCAGGAACTGCAGAATCGTTCGGACACGAGCCAACGCTACATGGTGCTTGAACGGTCGCCGGGTCGATGACCGCACAGTTCTGTTTCGACCTCGACGGGACCATCAGTCGCCAGGAAATTCTGCCGGCCATCGCGTCCGAGGTCGGTCTCTCCGAAGAGATCGCCTTGCTCACCAGCCTGACAATGCGTGGACTGGTGCCTTTCGAGAGTAGCTTTCGCCTGCGCTGCCGCATTCTCCGCGAGGTGCCCGTCAGCCGCGTGCGGGAGATCGTTGCGGACATTCCCCTCGATCCACATGTGGAAGGATTCATCCGCCGCAACCGTGAGCGCTGCACCATCGTCACCGGCAATCTCGACGCCTGGGTCGGCGGGCTGATCGAGCGCCTCGGATGTCGGGCAGTCACATCGAAGAGCCGGGTTCACAATGACCGGCTCGATGGCGAAGCACGCATGGTGCGCAAGAACGAGGCGGTAGGTGCCTTGCGCGACAGCGGTGCGAAGCGTGTGGTCGCCGTGGGGGATGGTTTCAACGATATTCCGATGCTCGAGGCGGCCGACATCGGCGTCGCCTTCGGCGGCGTGCACCCGCCTGTCGTGGAAGTCGTCGAGCAGGCCGATTACGTCGTCTATGGAGGAGAAGCCCTTTGTCGCCTATTAAACACGTTGTGATTGCCGCGGCAGGTCTTGGCAGTCGCCTTGGGCATGGCCTGCCCAAGTGCCTGGTCGAGATCGACGGCATGACGCTCATCGAACGACAGCTTGAGCTTTTCGCTGATGTGCCGGACGTTCGCATCGTCGTCGGTTACATGGAGCACGCCGTGATGGAGGCGGTCAATCGTCTGCATCGCAACGTGATCTTCGTGCGCAATCCCGACTTTCGCAGCACGACCACCCAGGACAGCTACGCCCTCGGCGCGGCGGGTCTTGAGGGCCCGTGTGTTTTCCTCGATGCCGACATCATTTTCGAAGAAGAGAGCCTCGCGCAATTCATGGACTCGGCGCAGGCCGGCGAGATCACCATTGGCGTGACGGCGGCCAAGACAGACGATGCCGTCTACGCCAGGGTCGAGGCGGTACACGGCGCGCCATTGCAGGTCGTCGGATTTACCCGCGACGAGCCGGGTCCGTACGAATGGGCGAACATCGTCTGTGCTCCCGCCGATACATTTCATCGTGGCAGGGGTCCCGTCTTCGAGACGCTCAGCGACCATCTACCGGCCATGGCCCAGACGGTCGTCAGCTACGAAATCGATACCGAGCAAGACCTCCTGCGCGCGAAAGAGTACCTGCGTAGCATCGCCTGAGGCGCGTCGAAGGAAGCTCCTGCAGTCGAACGGGTCAGCCGGCGACGACGGCCGACGCGACGGTGGCGATATCGGCCGGCGTGTCGACTACTTTCCACGCCCCGGCGGCCTCCAGTTCCTCGCGATCGCCAAAACCCCAGGACACACCGATGGCGCGCACGCCGTTGGCGACGGCGCCTTCCATGTCATAGAGCCGATCACCGATCATGATCGTATCGTCCGCCGGCTGCTCGAAGTCGGTGAGGGCAGCCGCAATCATCGTGGCTTTTTCACTGTGCGAGGTCGACAGGTCGGGCGCGTAGACGCGCTCGAACAGATGACCGAAGGGCAGGTGGGCGATGATCGGCCCCGCGTGCGGCAGCGGTTTGCTGGTCACGACGGCGAGGCGATGGCCGGCCGCCGACAGCGAGGCGATGAGCTCGGGGATGCCGTCGTACACGGTGTGTTCCGACCAGCCAACATCGCGGAAGCGTTCGCCGTAAGCCGCAACAGCGGCCTCGATGCGTTCGCTGTCGTCACCGAGGATCGCCGCGTAGCTGACGCGCAGGGGCGGGCCGACCCAGGCCCGCAGGGCGTCGTCGTCCGGCGATTCCGCGCCGACGGTCGCCAGGGAATGGCGAACGCCGGCGAAGATGCCGATCTCCGAATCGATGAGGGTGCCGTCGAGATCGAAGAGGAAGAGCATTACTTCTTCTCCGCGCGGGCCTTGAGCGCCGCGACCGCCGGCAGTTCCTTGCCTTCGAGGAACTCGAGGAACGCGCCGCCGCCGGTGGAGATATAGGAGACGCCGTCTTCGATGCCGTACTTGTCCACCGCGGCCAGCGTGTCGCCGCCGCCGGCAATGGAGAAGGCCTTCGAGGCGGCAATCGCGCGGGCCAGCGTCTCGGTGCCCTTGCCGAAGGCATCGAACTCGAACACTCCCACTGGACCGTTCCAGACCACGGTGCCGGCCTTGGCGATCAGCTCGGCATAGCGCTTGGCGGTGTCCGGGCCGATATCGAGGATCATCTCGTCGTCGGCGACGTCGCCGACGTTCTTCACCGTGGCCTTGGCAGTCGCGGAGAACTCGGTAGCGACGACGACGTCCGTCGGCACGGGCACATCGGCGCCACGCGACTTGGCGTCAGCGATGATCTTCTTCGCGATATCGAGCAGGTCGGCTTCGACCAGCGACTTACCGACCTTGTGGCCCTCGGCAAGGATGAAGGTGTTGGCGATGCCACCACCGACGATGAGCTGGTCCACGCGGCCGACAAGGTTCTGCAGCAGTTCGAGCTTGGTCGAGACCTTGGAGCCGGCGACGATAGCGAGCAGGGGCTTGTCCGGGTTCTCGAGGGCCTTGCCCAGGGCGTCAAGCTCCTTCGCCAGCAGCGGGCCCGCCGCGGCAACCGGTGCGAAGCGGATCACGCCGTGGGTGGAGGCCTGGGCGCGATGCGCGGTACCGAAGGCGTCCATGACGAAGACGTCGCACAGCGCGGCATACTTCTTCGACAGCGCCTCGTCGTCCTTGCCTTCGCCGACATTCATGCGGCAGTTTTCGAGCACCACCACTTCACCGTCGGCCACGTCGACGCCGTCGAGGTAGTCGCGCACCAGGCGGACGTCCTTGCCGAGCTTCTTGCCCAGCCACTCGGCGACCGGCTTCAGCGAAGAGGCTTCGTCGAACTCGCCTTCCTTCGGACGACCCAGGTGGGAAATGACCATGACCTTCGCACCGGCGTCGCGGGCGGCGACGATGGTCGGCAGCGAGGCGTCCAGGCGCTGGGTGGAGGTGATCTTTCCGTGTTCCACCGGGACGTTGAGGTCCTCGCGGATCAGCACGCGCTTGCCGCGCAGGTCGAGGTCTTGCATGCGGATGACGGACACGTTGGACTCCAGCTTCGGTTCGGAGAAACCCCCATTGTCGGTGCCG